>Ga0172366_10004102_pt1 | contig 11480 bp, 7 predicted proteins | sample LakKivSesite69cm_FD_114533 | JGI IMG/M metagenome (GOLD analysis project Ga0172366, IMG submission 114533) | Sediment microbial communities from Lake Kivu, Rwanda - Sediment site 69cm | ecosystem: Environmental > Aquatic > Freshwater > Lake > Sediment | place: Rwanda: Western Province, Lake Kivu...
AAAGCGCCGCCATCCCCACCAGCCCGTAGGCGCCCGGATGCGCCAGCGACAGACCCATCGACCGGTGGACGAAGGAGCCGAAGCCGGTGCCCAGCATCGCACCCATGAACAGCGACGGGCCCACGATGCCTCCGCTGCCGCCGAACCCGAGAGTGAAACAGGTCGCCAGCAGCTTCAGCCCGACCAGCGCCAGCAGCATCCACATCACATGCTCGGAAGTCAGGACTTCGCTGACGAAGTCGTAGCCCACGCCCATCACCTGGGGCGCCCGGACGGCGATGATGCCCACCGCCAGTCCCCCCAGCGCCGGCTTTAGCCATCGCGGGACGCGAATGCGGTGCTCGAAGATGTGCTCCATCCGGTAGAGAAGCGCGGTGAATGCCAGCGCCACCGCGGCGGCGAGCACGCCGAGGACGAGGAAGAGGAAGAAGCTGTACTCCACCGTCGTAACCACGCTGTATGCTGGAATGACGAACGAGGGTGAACTGCCGAGGAACTGGTAGCCGACAACGCTGCCGGCGACCGCGGAGAAGATGATGGAGGCGAAGCTGCGGACGGCGAAATCGCCGATGATGATTTCGATGGCGAAGATGCTGCCGGCGATGGGAGCGTTGAACAGCACGGCGATGCCGGCGGCGCAACCGCAGGCGATGATGCGGCGGGTTCTGCCCGGCGTCAGCCTGAAGACCCTCGACATGGTGGAGCCGATGGCGCCGCCTATCTGCACGATGGGACCCTCGCGACCGGCGCTGCCGCCGGAGGTCAGCGTGATCGCCGTCGCCAGAAGCTTCATCAACACGACCCGGCGCCTGGTCATGCCCTTCTGCATCCGGATGGCCATCATCAGGTGGGGAATCCTGGAGCCTTTCGTCTCGGGCGCGATGTACGCGGTGATGGGGGCGACCAGCAAGCCGCCGAGCGTGGGGATGAGCACCACCGCGGCGGCTCCCAGGTAGGGGAGCAAGCCACCGTGCACGACCTCGAAGAAGAAGGCATGCAATACGCGCATCACCCAGATGAACGCCACCGTGCCGAAGGCGGTGAGCACGCCAACCACGATGGCGACCAGGTTGATGAGGAGGCCTTCAGGAATCCGCTGCACCCAGGCGAGTGCGCTCACGGTGCTTCCTGGTGTGGCAGCCTGTGGACGTGCGGCAGGTGAGGGCGCAGTCGCTTCTACAACAGGCCATTATGGCCCGGCGCCCGAGCATGGGGAAGCTGTGAGAGGAGTTCCGGCGTGCGGACCGGTATTCGCCCCTGAGACATCGGTGAGTGCTTGCCCCACATCTTGTGTGCTAGAATGAGCATTCAAGTCGTAATGTACTCAAGGAGCTGGCAATGACCAAACTTTCGATGGCAGGGCTTGTGGCCGTCCTTGCGGCGGCGCTGGTGGTGTTCATTTCGTCTGGCTGCACGATGACCCCGGACACGTATCCCATCGCCACCGTGAACGGCGAGGTGGTAAGCCTCCAGGACCTGGAGACTTACCCGGGGTTCAAGGGCATGGTGGATAAGCTCGTTCAGCAGAAGCTCATCCAGCAGAGGTCGGCGAAAGAAGGTGTTCAGGTTGACCCGGCTCGACTGGACGAGGAGCTGAACAAGATGAAAGAGCAGATAGGTCCCGGGCCCAGCTATCAGCAGTGGCTGGTGGAGTCCAATATCACCGAGCAGCAGTTGCGCCAGCAGATCGGCTTGAGTCTGATGTTTGAAGGGCTGCTGAAGCGGCAAGTCGTCATAACCGAGGAGGAAGTCAAGGCGAACTTCGAGCAGAACCCGAAGTTCCTTCGCCAGATGTACGGCCAGGAGAAACACCTGACGAGCGAGGAGAGCGAAAACCTGACCTACGAGGAGATGAAGGACTGGCTGATCGAGTACATGAAGCGCAGCCGCGCCTACTCGCAGGCGCAGGATTTGATGGACAGCCTGATGAACGAGGCTGACATCGACTACCTGTTCATGTCCCCCGAGGCGCGTGCGGCGTTGAAGAAGCAGCAGCAGGAAGCGCGCAAGGAGGCTGAAGCCGCCAAGCATGCGCCCATCACCATCACCGAGAACGGCTCGGGCGAGAAGCCGACCGAAGCCGAAGGCGAGCCCGAGGTCGCTCCGGAGGAAGGCGCACCGGCGGAGAAGACTGAACAGGCAACGGAGGAGAAGGGCGCGCCGGCTGAAGAGGGTGAAGCGGCAACTGGCGAGGAAGGCGCTGGCGATGGAAGCGAAGCCGGCGAGCCGGAGCCGACAGAGTAGGCGCCTGCGGAATCGGGCATGGTGCGACGGCGGGTGGTTCCTGGCGGCATCACGGGCCGGCGGCTGGCGGTTCCCTCAGTGAACCTGCGGCGAGAAGCACATACCGCTCTCGCGCGAAGTGCCTGCAAGCGGCGTTGTTCACATCTTCCAGCGTCAGCGCGTCGATCTGCGCCGGGAAGTCCTCGATGAGCCGATAGTCTAGGCCGTAGAACGCGATGTCGGTCAGCGCTCCCGCCAGCGCCATCGGGGAGTGCAGCCGTACCGGATGGTTGCCGGTGAGGAACGCCTTGCCGCGTGCAAGCTCCTGCTCGTCCACTCCTTTCTCGGCGAAGCGTGCCCATTCGGCGAGCAGAATCTTTTCCGCCGCGTCAATCTGTCCCGGCGCCACCTGCGCCACGAGATTCCACGGGCCCGCGCCGCGTCCCGCGTTCATGAAGCTGCCGGCGCCGTAGGTGAGCCCTTCCCGCACCCGCAGCCGCTGGTTGAGGCGCGACATGAAGTCGCCGCCGAAAATGTGGTTGGCGAGCAGCGCCGCGTGGTAATCCGGCGAATCGCGGCTGAGTCCGGGACGCATCGCCAGGAGGGTGGCGTTGTTCTTGTTCGCTATCGGAAGCTCCACGCGACCGCGAGGGCGCGGTTGCGCTTCCGGCGAGCCGGGGAGGAGGGCGTCCAGCGGCGTCCCCTCTCCCTGCCAGTCGCCGAGGAGCGATTCCACGCGTTCGCGCAACTCCTCGGGCTGCACATCCCCCACCGCCGCGAGAATGGTGTTGCCGGGACGGAAGCTCAGTTCATGATAGGAGATGAGGTCGCCGGCGGTGATGCTCGCGAGTGACTCGTGGGTTCCCGAAGTGCGTCCGGCGTAGGGATGGCCCTCGCCGTAGAGGAGGTCGCGACCGGTGTAGTAAGCGTTGTCGAAGGTCTCGTCCTCCGAGCGCAGGATGTCCTGGTCGATAGCCCTGCGCACAAGCTCGACCTGCTCCGGGGCGAAAGCAGGATGCCGGAGCACTTCCGCAAGCAGCGTCAGCAGCGCCTGCATGTCCTCCGCCAGGCACCGGCCGGCGAAGCTTGCATTCTCGCGTCCGGGCTGGAAGCCGAGCATCATCCCGCGATCTTCGAGCTCGCGGGCGATTCCCTCCCAGGAGCGCATCTTGGTGCCGCGGAGCAGGAGACTGGCGACCAGGGCGGAGCTGCCGCGCCTGCCCGTGGCGTCCAGCAGGCTGCCGCCGGCGACACTCCCGCTCAGTGAGACTGTGGGATTCTCGCGGGACTCGCGCGCGAGCAGGAGAAAACCGTTTTCCAGGTGGAAACGGCTCAGGCCTTGCGGCAGCGTCTCCGCTTGCGGTGAAGCCTTCGCGGGCATAGGCTTGTTTATAGCACAGCCATCGCCAGCGAAGGATTCCCCAACCGGGGCCCGCGTCCGCGGCCGGGGCGACCGTCCGACACCGGTTCTCGGTGTAAGCGGGAGAGAAGCCTCGGATGTCCCGTCGCCGCGCTACAATACTCCCCCGAGTTGCCGGAGCAGGCCCAAATGGGTGTCAATCTCGAAGAGCTGGCGCGGCGCGCGGTGCGCGGGCGCGAGGAGCTGTTCGCCGCCGACTTCGCCGCCCGCCGTGCGGAGATTGCGGAAGTCATCGCCTCGCGCCGCATCGCCGTCGTCGGCGCCGCCGGAAGCATCGGCCGCTATGTGGTCGAGCTGATGGCGAGCTTCCAGCCGAAGGAGCTTATGTGCGTTGACGTGAGCGAGAACGGCATCGTCGAGCTGACGCGCCGGCTGCGCAATCGCTTCCACGCGCAGGAGCTGAACATCGGATTCTGGCCGCTGGATTTCGGGTCTCCCGCGTTCCTCGCGCTGCTTTCGGAAAAGCAGCCCGAAGTCATCCTCAACTTCGCCGCCTACAAGCATGTGCGCTCGGAGAAGGACGCCTACAGCCTCGCGCAGATGCTTTCGGCGAACCTGCTGCACAACCGGCGGCTGATTGTGTGGCTGCGGGAGAGGGCGGCGGCGCTCGGCACGCCGTTGGAGCGCTTCTTCGCCATCTCCACGGACAAGGCGGCCAGTCCGGTCAGCCTGATGGGGGCGAGCAAGCGCCTGATGGAAGAGCTTATCTTCGCTTTCGGCGAATCGCAGCCGGCTCCCTACCGCGCCGTGACCTCCACGCGCTTCGCGAACGTCCTGTATTCGGATGGCAGCCTTCCGGCGAGCTTCCTCACGCGGCTGGCGCAGGAGCAGCCGCTGGCGGGACCGACCGATGTCGAGCGGTATTTCATCACGCCGGACGAAGCGGCGCATCTGTGCCTGCTGGCGGCGTTTCATCCGACCAGCGGCGAGCTGCTGGTTCCGCGAATGCGCAAAGAACATGTGATGAACTTCCAGCAGATTGCGGAAGCCACGCTCGGCGCGTTCGGCCTCAAGCCGCGCTGGTATACGCAGGGGGAAGAGGCGTTCGCCCGGCTGGAAAGCGACCGCGCGAAGGGCTACTGGCCATGCCTGTTCGCTCCCAGCGATACTTCGGGGGAGAAGGATGTGGAGGAGTTCGTGGAAGCGGGCGAGGCGCTCGCCGACGAGCAGCCATATGCGGAGGTGGAGGTCATTTCGGCGAAGCCGCGCCTGTCGGCGGATGAGCTTGCACGCGAGCTTGCCGGGCTGGATGCGTTGCTTGCCGACGCTTCGCGGCTGAGGGAAACGACCAAGTCCGCGCTGGTCGAGCTGATTTCGCGGCTGGTGCCGACCTTCAAGCACCTCGAGCGCGGCAAGAGCCTGGACATGAAGCTGTGAGGGAGAGGGCAGGAAGTAGGAAGTAGCATCCGGACGGGCAGTTGCTAGGGGCCGGGCAAAATGGGCGGCAGGACCGGGTAGACCTCGCAGCTCGCGGTCGCGTAGAAGCCTTCGGCATCGAGCACCTCGACGGTGACGATGTTGCGACCATTGCATGTCAGCTCGATGGTGGCCTGGACATAGCCGTGCTTCGTCAGGCTGTCGAGGTCGACGAGTGTTACCGTCGGCTCAGGTTCCGGAAGCACCGCCGGTGCTACGAGGATTCTGACTTCCTGCGGCACAAGAATGCCATGGGCATTCCTCTCCCAATAAGGGGCGGTGCTCCAGGTGATGGTCGCCAGCATACGGTAGGGCGGCAAGCCGATATTCTCGGCACCGGGGGCGTCGGTTACGCTTACGGCGACGCATTTTTTCAGCTCGCGTGGGAGCGTGAATGGGAATACTCCGCCCTCCGCATACAGCCCCTTGCGGTCATAGACCTTGAATGAGGCGGTGTAATCGCCGGGCTCCTCGAAATCCACTTCGAGGAAGGTAAGCGCGATATCGGAAGGTCGATAGCCGACGTAGAGGTCAAGCAGCTCCGGCGGCAAACTGGTCCCGGGAATGCTGAGGTCGACCTCCTGCTCGAGCATCGGCCCGTCGCCGTCCGGGTCGATGACCATCCGCTCCGGCACGAGAACGCCATGCTCGTTGGGCTGCCAGTCGAGCTGCGCGTCCCAGTTGACGAGGAAGACCACGCGGTATGGGGGGTCGTCGTAGTTCTCCCCCGGTGCCATGTAAGGCCGCACGGCGACCCAGTCCTTTGGCGGTCGGGGAAACCAGCCGTCCGAGCCAGTGTAACTGCTCCCGCAGGAGATGGCGAGGACCGCCATCATCAGCACCAATGCGATTGCTGCCTTCATCTCATTGCCTGCACGAAGAGATTGCTCCTCACCGGCGCGGCGAATCCCGCCGGGCCCCTAGCCATCGCCGAGCCAGAAGAAGAACTCCCGTGTAGTCCAGTATGAGTCACCGGGCTTTGAGCCCCTAACCACCAGATTGCCGTCGTTATCCATGCACAGCACCTCGCCGACGTCGATTTCATCGGGGGACGAGAATACCCACTTCGTGCTGCCATCTGGATTCACCGCGAGGATGGTGTTCTCGCCAAGCCAGTATGGCGGGTAACTGGTTATGCAGGGGTAGGAGTAGCCGGTTTCACCGTAGCCCTGCCCAAGGTAGACGGTGCCTTCAGCATCCACGATGGGCGGTCCTTCTACCTGCTCGTCGCGGCGCCAGAGGAGTTCGCCTTGGAGGCTCAGAGCGACGACGGTGGTTGTGCCGGGCCCGAACCGCATCAAGCAGACGTAGACGGTGCCATCGGGTCCCAACGCGGGTGGCCAGCTTTCGCGCGGGACCGGTCCCTCGAGCCACGGCTGCTCGCCAGCTTGGGGGCAGTATGTCCACATCTTCACGCCATTCGGACTGAACGCGTGAACACCGGACAGGTCAGCGACGTAAATGGTTCCGTCATCGGCGACCACAGGCATTGAAGGGTCATAACCATCGTACTCGGAAGGCGCGGGTGGCACGGAGACTGGGGCTTCCCACAGAATCTCACCGCGGTCACGGTCAATCTTCATAACGGTATGTCCATCGTGCGCGATGGTAACGCCGGATTCCGACATAGCAACGATGTTCCCGTCGGGCGCGATGGCTTGCGTATGGGTCAGTTCCGCATCCGCCATCGGAAGCTGCCAGCAAACCTCTCCGTCCTCGTTCAGAGCGAGAATGCCGAGTCCCTGCGCCCAACCTCTCTCTTGCAGATACTCAATCCGTGTGTCGATCTGGGCAAGCACTTGCTGCCTTTCCTGTTCGCTGAGGTCCGGGTCGTTGAGAACTTCTTCTCGGCTTTGCTCGAGTTCGAGGATCATCTCCTGTCTCTCTTCAGCCGTTCCCCAGCCCTTCAGTGAAACCGGCGAAGAGAGGTTGCCCAGGAAATACACTGAGCCATCGGCATCCACGCTCAGCCCGCTCATGATTTCCACCGGAAGCGTCCACGAGTCGCCTTCGGCTGATTTCAGCACGCACTGTCTCGATGCCAGGTATACGGACTGGTCAGAAGCGATTACAGGTTCGCTGAACCCGGAGTACTCGTCGAATTCCACTCGCCGGAGCCGCTCGCCGCGCAGGTAGACGTTGAACCCCGCCGACCGCGGGCAGTAGGTGTTTCCTGCCCGGTCGAAAAGCGGCTCATCGTAGCCTCCGATCAGTGCCTCAATCGAATACAGCACGCGCGGAGAGCTCGGCCCGACGTTTCCACTCCGTCCTGTACGCTGGCTGTCGTGCCGTAGCGCGTACCAGTAGTCCTGTTCGGGAGGCGGTTCGGGCTGCTCTGGCGGCGGCATCATGAGACGTGGCGACGGAATGGTTCCGCCGCAGGAGACGGCGAGGACCGCCACCGTCAGCACCAATGCCATTGTTGCCCTCATTTCATTGCTTCCACAAAGAGGTCGCTCGTTGCCAGCGGTCGCTGAATCCCATTGCAGGGCTAGCCATCCCCAATCCAGAGGAAGGATTCTCCGTCCGCGCCCGGCACGGCTCCTCTGACCACGAGATTGCCGCCGTTATCCATGCACAGGACCTGGCCGACCTCGATTTCATCAGGCGACGAAAAGACCCACTTCGTGCTGCCGTCGGGATTGATGGCGAGGATGGTGTTGTCGGGCTCCATCGGCTCAGGGACTTGGCTGGCTCCATAGGCATCGGCAGGTGGAACGCCAGGCTCCCCGTAGCCCTTCCCGACGTAGAGAGTTCCTTCCGCATCAACAATCGGCGAACCTTCAACGTATTCATCGCGTCGCCACTTGAGCTCGCCGTCAGGCGCGAGGGCGATTATCGCAGTCGCGTAGGTTTCAACTTCTTCCATTAGACACACGTAAACGGTTCCATCTGGGCCCACTGCGGGGAGCCACTGCGTCCACGGAGTTGGATTGACCCCCGGGGCTCCTGGAATCTCCTCCGGGTAGTAGCTCCACTCAATCTTCCCGTCATCTCCGAAGGCGTGAATGCCAACGTTATCCACGAGATAGATCGTGCCGTCCGCGGCGATCACTGGAGTAGGCGAATCCCAGAACCAGGCACCGCCGGTATCAGGCATCGCCGTCTCCCAGATGACTTCACCGGTTTGGGAATTGACTTTGGCCAGGGCGGAAGTTTGGCCCTGAAGGGTCATCGGCGAGGAGGGTCCCAGTATGAAGTTTCCATCCCATGCAGCTGCCATCGCCATCGGGAACTGAAAGAACTCGGTTTCGCCGATTTCCCATAAGAGCTGACCTTCGGGGCTCATCCCAACGAGTCCGACGTCAGTAAAGGCAATACAACCGTCTTCGGATACTGTTATGTGATAGTAAGGGTAATGGTCTGCATTCTCCCAGACGACCTCGCGGTCTTCTGAGTATTTTCTGATTCCAGCCTCCGGCAAAGACTGAACCAAGAAGCTCTGGTCCGGAAGGACTACTGCCTCAAAAACGCCAGCATACTCGCCGAGGTCCAACTCCCAAACCACCTCTTCTCCTCTGTAGATTCTTAATCCGTTGTCAGTAGGAACGTAGGCGTCGCCCTCTTCATCAAAGACCGGATCAGAGAATTCTGTAGACCAAGGCACGGGAATCGAGTAGAGGACCTTTGGCGAGGTCGGGCCGGCGTATCCGCCCCGTCCGGTTCGCATGTTATCGTGCCGGAAGGTGTGCCAGTGCTTCGGAGCCTCCGACTCCGGCAGCGGTGGCGGAATGAACACCGGCGGCGGCGTCCGGTGCCCGCAAGAAAGCAGCGCCGCCAGCGACGCCGCGACGACAACAAAAAGACTTGCCCATCCTCTCATTTTGACCTCCTCGCGCGTTCGCTCACGACTATTCTACCCATTCTGGCTGACGACGATAGCCCGGCTGACCAGCCCGGCTCCTAACTGCTGCACTACTAATTACTGTACTGCTTCTCCCTTATCGCCCATGGCGGGGCGCGGCCCAGCGGCACGCGGTATGCAGAACGCAGCTCTTCTTCAATGCCCATCGAAGGGACACCTGCGCTAGAATAGATGCTGGCGATGGCGCTCACCAAGCAGCAGGCGGAAAGGCGCATCGAGGAACTGCGCCGGCAGATAGAGCACCACAACTACCTCTACTACACGCTCGACCGTCCGGAAATCTCGGACGCGGAGTGGGATGCGCTCTACCGCGAGCTTGTGGAGCTGGAAACGCGGTTTCCCGACCTGGTCACGCCCGATTCGCCGACGCGGAGAGTGGGCGGAGCGCCGCTGCGCGAGTTCGCCGAAGTCAAGCACCGCTCCCGCATGTGGAGTCTCGATAACGCCTTCTCCATCGCCGAGCTTCGCGACTTTGACGAGCGGGTGAAACGGTTCCTGAAGCTTCCCGAGGGCGACGCGATTGACTACGTCGTCGAGCCAAAGCTGGACGGCCTGGCGGTTAGCCTGACCTACGAAAGGGGGCGGTTCGTTCTCGGGACGACCCGTGGCGACGGTTTGGTTGGCGAGGACGTCACGGAGAATCTGCGCACGGTGAAGCCGCTGCCGCTGCGGCTTCCACGAGATGTGGATGTTACCGTTCGCGGTGAGGTCTTCTTCACTTTCGACGACTTCGCGAAGGTCAACCAGCGTCGCCGTGACAATGGAGAACCGGAGTTTGCTAATCCCCGCAACGCTGCTGCCGGCTCGCTGCGTCAGCTTGACTCAAGAGTGACCGCGAGCCGCCCGTTGCGGGTCTATCTGTATACGCTCGAAGAGCCGGAGCGGCACGGCGTTGCGACCCAGGCGCAGGCGCTTGAGTTCCTCGCCGGCCTACGCTTTCCCACCACGCCGCTTGTTCGCACCCGCGAAGGCATTGATGAAGTTGTTGCGTTCATTGAAGACGAGTTCACAGTGGAGAGAGAACGCCTGCCATTTGCCGTCGACGGTGCGGTGGTGAAGGTGAACGCTTTTGAGGTGTGGCGGAAACTTGGCTTCACCGCGAAGGCGCCCCGCTTCGCCATCGCCTACAAGTTCGAGACCGAGGGAGCGGTAACGACGCTTCAGGATGTCATCTTTCAGGTCAGCCGGACCGGGACGCTGACGCCGGTCGCAGTGCTGGAACCAGTGGAGATTGGCGGTGTCACCGTTCAGAGGGCGACCCTGCATAACCTCGATGAGATCGAGCGCCTGGGCGTGCAGATTGGCGATAGGGTGCGCGTCATTCGCGCCGGCGAGGTGATTCCGAAAGTGGAAGGGGTCGCCGAGCCCGCGCCCGCGGATAGGCGTCGCTCGATCCTTGAGAACCTGCCGACGGAGTGCCCCGCCTGCGGACAGCCACTATCCCGCCGCGACGACCCGCCGAATCTCGTCTGCACGAATCCAATCTGCCCGGAGGTCATCGCGCAGAAGGTGGCGTTCGCAAGTGGACGCAACACGCTGAACATTGAGGGCTTGGGCTACAAGATTGCGCGGCGCCTGGTGGACGAAGGCTTCATCAAGAGCCTGCCCGACATCTACAGCCTCGCGCAGAAGAGGGACGCCCTGGCGCAACTGGAGCGATTCGCCGAAATCTCGGTGCAGAATCTGCTCGCGGAGGTCGAGGCGAGCAAGCGCGTGCCTTTTCCCAAAGTGCTGTTCGCGCTGGGGATTCCCGAGGTCGGCGAGCAGACGGCGCGCCTGCTCACCGGCCACTTCGCCTCGATTGACGAGATGCTTGCAGCCTCCGAGGAGCGCTTCGCGGAGATTTACGGAATTGGAGAAGTGGTCGCCGGCGAGATTCACGAGTTCCTGCACGATGCCGCGAACCGAAAGGTCATCGACCGGCTGCGGGATGCGGGCTTGCAGCTCAGCCGCGAACGGCGCGAGATGCGGGAGAACTTCTTCACCGGCAAGAAAATCTGCATCACCGGTCGCATCGAGCCGTTCAGCCGCGAGGAGTTGAAGGAACTCATCGAAGCGAACGGCGGCTACTTCGTCTCCAGCGTATCCAAGAAGACCGATTTGCTCATTGCTGGCGAGGAGGGCGGCAGCAAGCTGGAGAAGGCGGCGAAGTTCGGAGTCGAGGTGATTCGTGTGGAAGAGCTGGCGCGGATACTGAAAGAGCAGCCGGTATCGGTGCCGCCGCAGCTGGCGGAGAAGTGGCGGCGCTTTCTTTCCTAGGGCAGAAACTGCAGCCCGATGCGGTTCTTGGCGAAGATGCGCATCGCCGCTGCGATGTCCTGCTGTATCTGTGTGCGAAGGCGGTCGGGCTGGGGGAACTCGCGCCGCTCGCGAATGCGTTCGAGGAGGATGAACTCGGCGAGGTGGCCGGTAAGCTCGAACTTCTCCCCGATGACGTGGGCCTCCAGAAGCTGGGTGCCCGCAGGAGCGGAGAGTGGCGGCGCATCGGAAGGCGCTTGCAGAAACGCCGGCGAACGCGACGGGTCGGTGATGAAGATCGCCGCGGGGTAATGATGG
>Ga0172366_10004103_pt1 | contig 11480 bp, 5 predicted proteins | sample LakKivSesite69cm_FD_114533 | JGI IMG/M metagenome (GOLD analysis project Ga0172366, IMG submission 114533) | Sediment microbial communities from Lake Kivu, Rwanda - Sediment site 69cm | ecosystem: Environmental > Aquatic > Freshwater > Lake > Sediment | place: Rwanda: Western Province, Lake Kivu...
AGCGCCACCAATTACGGAGTCGGAACACTGACCGTGGAGCATCCCCTGAGCGGCTCGATTCGCGAGCAGTACGTCGGCTACCCGCCGTGGAAGATTCACATGGGCAACGAAATCGGCGACGGAGGAACCGGCTTCCCCGCCGACTCGTTCTTCGATGTCTACTTCGACCTCCGGATTCCGGACGGCTTCCTCAACGGATGGCAGAACTTCGAGGTGGAACTGGTCTGGCCTGACGACGCGCCCATCGTGTTCCAGGACCTGTGGACGACTCTGCCCGCCTTGAATCTGACTCCGGCCGCGCCCGAAAACGACGGAATGGGCTGGTGGCATCTGAACGTTGGCGGCGGAACCACGGACCTCAGCGAGTTCTTCGGGGAGCAGACCGCCTTTGCCGTCACCTTTTACACCGACCCGGCGATTGCGGAGCCCTATGAATCGGTTATCGGTATCGCGCCGGGAAGCCTGGTGATGCAGGATTCAACCGGCCTGATGATTCCCTACGACCCGATGATGTTCATGGACGGCTTCTACGATTTCTTCTTCTCCGTGAAGCCCACCAAGACGCTGAATATGCACATCTACCGCGTGGAGGGAAGCGCCACCGACGCCGAGATTAACGACGATGTGCAGGCGGCGGAGAGTATGTTCAACATCAACGCCTTCATGTGCACCCTCGGTTTCTATGTGGACTTCAACGTGACCATCACCACGATTCCGCTGGCGGACTGGAATGAGATCGACGAGGACGGTGACGGGCTCGACCGCTACGACGCCAACGACGACGGCGATTACGCCGACGAGGGCGACAACAACGACCTCTTCAACGCGATGAACAAGGACTACTATGACGGAGGAGCGAATACGGAGAACATCTACTACGTCCCCGGCATACGCGGCGGCGCTCTCGGCACCACCTACTGGCCCAACAGTCAGGTCGCGGTGGACAATGGCGCCGACCCGGACAACCTCACGCTCGCCCACGAGAAGGTGCACGAGCTCGACCTGAGAAAGGACGGTGACTTCGATGTGCTTGACGGCGCGGATATGAACGACACGAGAGACGGCATCCAGAAAGACGCCGGTGCCGATACCCAGGGCGCATACGGCGCCGGCAACATCATGAACTACGGCGATACCGGTATGGGAATGACGCCGGAGCAGGCGCGGAATCTGGACCCGTAGGCGGGAAAGCCCCACCGGAACCGGTGCAGCGACGCCTCCGGCGGCGGTATAATGATGCGTCGGCACTCATCTGCCGCGGGAGGATGAGAGAGGAATGAAGACTGCTCGTTGTTGGGTGGGAATCGCCGTCGCGGCGGCGCTGCTGCTCTCCTGCGGAGGGCATCATCGCGAGCCCTCGCCATCCCTGCCACAGGTCGAAGGCTCGCACGCCGCCGCCCCTCCAGCGAGCCTTGAAGCGGCGCTCGCGGAGCTCGACGCCCTACCGGTGCCCGATGAGGTCGATGCAGCGCTCTTCTCGGAGCTGAAGGAAGCGCTTGCCGAAGCGCTCTGTGACGCTGTAGGGGCACGGCATGCCGTGCCCCTACGGGAGAAGAAGGCGTTGCTTGAGCGTGTAGGGCGGGGATTCATCCCCGCCGAAGGTGCGGCGCGACTGAAGTCGCGCCCTACACAATCTTCTCCAACAACTAACAACCAACAACTAACAATGCGACGCATCGCGTCGAAGCCCCCGACCGGCGAGGGCAACCGGGTGAACGACCTGTCGGCGACCGGCGCCACCGCGACCACGGTCGACCTCTTCTGGCATTATGTGAATATCGGCGACTACAACCAGGACGGGCTGGTGGGCATCCAGGACATCACGCCGCTGGCGGTGCACTTCGGCGAGATCCGGCACGAAATCGGCGGCTGGCCATCGCCGGTGGACGAGGTCATCGATGGCAACAGCGACGGCGCGATTACGATACTGGACATCACCCCCCTGGCGGCGCACTTCTTCGCCACCTGCGAGGGGTACGAGGTGCAGGGGAAAGTCGGGGCTGCCGACGAGTTCGCCCGCATCTCCGAAATCGGGCTGAACGAAGCGCAGGGAAGCGGAAGGCTCAGCTTCTCGGCGACCGTCGAGCGGGCAGGCTGCGTCTTTCTCCGCGTCGTACCGTTCGACGCCTACGGCGAGCTGGGGGAGCCCAGCAACGAGGTGCAGGTCGATACCAGCCCGCCGGAGATATCCGATGTCTCCCCGCTGGGAGGGGTCACCGGCGCCGAAGTCCAGTTCACCTGCTCGGTGTCGGGCGCGCAGCCGATGACCTACGCCTGGGACTTCGGTGGCGGCGCGGAGCCAAACAACGCGCAGACGCGGACTCCGACGGTGACCCTGGGAGATGTCGGCGAGTATCCGGCGTCGCTTACCGCGACCAACGCCTTCGGCGAAGACACTTTCGACTTCACGCTCACCGTCGCTCCGGTGGAGCCGGTGATTCAGGATGTCACGCCGAAGGGGGGTCCTTCGGGAGCCGAGGTCACGTTCACGGTTTCGCTAACCGGAAGCGAGCCGTTCACCTTCTTCTGGGGTTTCGGCGGAGGGGCCGCGCCGAACACGCCCGAGACTTCCGAGCTCGAGGTCACGGTAACTCTCGGCGCTGAAGGCACATATCCAGCTTCAGTGCGCGCGGAAAACTCCGCCGGCGAAGATACTCTCGACTTCCTGCTCACGGTCACCGCGCCGATGGAGCCGCCGGACATCACCGATGTGCAGCCGCAAAGCGGAGTCGAAAGCGCCGACGTCACCTTCACCGCGACCGTCACCGGCGACGAGCCCATCACCTACTACTGGGACTTCGGCGGCGGCGCGACTCCGGACACTTCTCAGACCACGGAGCCGGAGGTGACGGTCGAGCTGCTCGCTCCAGACGATTACGAGGCGAGCGTGACCGCGCAGAACGCCGCCGGCAGCGATACCTTCGACTTCACGCTCGAAGTCACCGCCGCCGGCACCGGCTTCAAGGTCGTCGTCGTGGAAGAGGCCGCCGAGCATCCGAGCATGACTCTCGTTCAGGGAAACCCCGCGATTGTGTTCACGAGACTTGCAGATGGAGCTGATTCCGTCTGCTACGTGCGGGCTCTTGATGCGCTGGGCTCTGAGTGGGGAGCCTACCAGCAATACATGGTTTCAAACGCCACTTTCACTAACAACCTTCTGCGTATCGTTGACGGAAGGCCTGCCGGCGTGACCTCCATCGGCTTCATGATCGAGGGCGGTCGCATCGATTTCGCAAGTGCGCAGGACCCGGCGGGCGATACCTGGAATTCCCCGGTTACTGTCTACGACAAGTTCCAGATAGGGCCCACTGCTCCGGGGCTTCTCGACGTTATGGGCTATCCAGCGCTTGCTTTCTCCAATGACGACTACGGCGGGAACACGAAACTCCTATACGTGCGCGCGAACAACGCCGATGGGACCGACTGGCCCGATACTTACGTCGAGGTCGCATCCGTGGACAGCCCATCGAGTGCGGAGAGCAGCATGGTCTTCGCCGATGGCTATCCGGCGATCCTGCATACGTGGCGACTGGGCGGTGTCTATGTTCGGGCGAAGGATGAGTTCGGCAGCGAATGGAGCGAGCCGGTCAAGATGGACATGGCGAATCACTCCTGTATGACGCTCATCCATCATAACCCTGCGGTGGCGTGGATAACCGGCGGTGAGGGGCCGTTTGAGCTGAGATACCGGCAGGCGAAGGACCCCGCAGGCAGCCAGTGGAACGACTCCGTGCGCGTGAGTGAGGAAGGAGTCGATGTTATGCCCGCTCAGGGCAGAATCTGCCTCGCCGAGATTAACGGGCGTCCGGCAATCGCATTCCGCCATTCGACCCTGTACTTCTGGTGCCCCGCGAAATACGCCGTTGCGAAGGACGAAGAGGGAAAGGAGTGGTGCGACCCTATAGAGATTGAACCTGACACCGAGGCGGGCATATCGCTGGCCGAGGTGGCGGGTCGCCCTGCGATTGCCTACGCGCCTTGGGGAGGCCAGGAGCTCATCTACATCCGCGCTGACGACGAGTTCGGCCTCGACTGGCCGAACGGGTAAGGACGCATCCTCGCCGCTTCTCTCCTGGCCGCGCCAGGCGCGGTCCGCGTGAAGGCTGCTTCCCCCTATGCTATAATCGAGATTCGGGGCTATCTTTATGGTGGAAGAGGACAGATTCATCCCCGACCCGGAAGACGCGCGGAGCCAACCCATGCCCGAGCGGCTGCCTCTGCTCGCCCTGCGCAACCTGGTGCTGTTCCCCAATATGGTCGTGCCCATCCACGTCTCGCGCGAGAAGAGCGTCGCCGCGATTGACGCCGTCTTCAGCGGGCGCAAGCTCATCGGCCTGGTGACGCAGCGCGATGAGCAGGTGGAGGAGCCCGCCGCGGGGGACCTCTTCAGAATCGGCACCATCGGGCTCATCCTGCGGAAGCTGGTGCTGCCCGAGGGCGGCGCGCGCATCCTAGTGCAGGGGCTCTCCCGCCTCATGGTCAAGCAGTTCACCCGCGAGGAGCCCTATTTCGAGGCGGAAATTGAAGCGGTCGCCGACCGGAAGAGCGACGGGCTGAAGGTGCAGGCGCTGATGCGCTCCTGCCTGGAGCAGTTCAAGGAGTTCGTGAATCTGAGCCGCAGCCTGCCGACCGAAATCCTCGTCGCCGCCAACAACGTGCGCGAGCCGGCGATGCTCGCGGACCTGCTGGGCACGCACATCAACATCAGGCTGGAAGAAAAGCAGCAGGTGCTGGAGACCTTCGATGTGACGAAGCGCCTGAAGCTGGTCAACGGCTTCCTCTCACGCGAGATTCAGCTCCTCAATATGAGCAACGAGATTCAGTCGCAGGTGCAGGAGGAAGTCGGCAAGACTCAGCGCGAGTTCTTCCTGCGCGAACAGCTCAAGGCGATTCAGAAGGAACTGGGCGAGCTGGATTCCAAGGAATCTGACAAGGCGAAATACGACGAGAGAATCGCCGCGGCGAAGATGCCGCAGGAAGTGGAGCAGAAGGCGCGCGAAGAACTGGAGCGGCTGGGGCGTCTGCATCCGGAGTCCGCCGAGGGCGGCGTCATCCGCACCTATCTGGATACGCTGTGCGACCTTCCCTGGGGCGTGAGCACCGCCGACACCACCGAAATCAAGAAATCCGAGCGCATCCTCGACGAGGACCATTACGGCCTAGAGGAGGTCAAGGAGCGGCTGCTGGAGTTCGTCGGCGTCATCCGGATGACCAAGCGGATGAAGGGGCCGATTCTCTGCTTCGTCGGGCCGCCGGGCACCGGCAAGACTAGCCTGGGCAAGTCCATCGCCCGCTCGCTCGACCGCAAGTTCGTGCGCATGAGTTTGGGCGGCATCCGCGACGAGGCGGAGATTCGCGGGCACCGCCGCACCTATGTCGGTGCCCTTCCCGGGCGCATCATTCAGGGCATCCGCAACGCGAAGACCAACAACCCGGTGTTTATGCTCGACGAGATCGACAAGGTGGGCACCGACTTCCGGGGCGACCCCAGCAGTGCGCTGCTGGAAGCGCTCGACCCGGAGCAGAACCACTCCTTCTCCGACCACTATCTGGAGGTGGCCTTCGATCTCAGCCGCGTGCTCTTCATCGCCACCGCCAACATCCTCGACACGGTCCCGCCGGCGCTGCAGGACCGGATGGAGGTCATCCGCCTTTCCGGCTACACCGAGCTGGAGAAGATCGAAATCGCCAAGCGCTTCCTGGTGCCGAAGCAGCTCGAAGCGCACGGCCTGACGCCGTCGCACCTTTCCATCACCCGCCCGATGCTGCGCAAGCTGATTCTTAACTACACGCGCGAGGCGGGGGTGCGCAACCTCGAACGCGAGTTCGCCAAGATCTGCCGCAAGGTGGCGGTGAAAATCGCCGCCGGGGAAATCGAGGGTGAGCGCATCAGCAGCGAGAAGAAGCTGGAAGCCTATCTCGGTGTGCGGCGGTTCGACCGCGAGGAGGAGAAGCTCCGCAGCCAGGTGGGAGTCGCCACCGGCGTCGCCTGGACTTCCATCGGCGGCGACATCCAGGTCATCGAAGCCAGCCGCATGCCCGGCCAGGGGAATCTCATCCTTACCGGCCATCTCGGCGAAGTGATGAAGGAAAGCTGCCAGGCGGCGATGACCTACCTCCGCAGCAACGCGGAAACGCTGGGCATCGACCCCAGAGGAATCAAGAAGTACGATGTGCACATCCACTTCCCCGCGGGCGCGATTCCCAAGGACGGCCCCAGCGCCGGCGTCACCGTCGCAGTCGCGCTGATTTCGCTCTTCACCGGCGTCAAGGTGCGCGGGAACATCGCGATGACCGGCGAGATTTCCCTCAAAGGTCGCGTCCTGCCCATCGGCGGCTTGAAGGAGAAGCTCCTCGGCGCCAAGCGCGTCGGCATCCACGAGATGATTCTGCCCGCACGCAACGAGAAGGACCTCACCGAAGTCCCCGAGGAGATAACCAAGGGGATGAGGTTCTTCTTCATCAGCCATCTCGACGATGTGCTGGCGCTTCCATTTGTGCGCGACCCGAGAGCGATAGCCGGGGGGAAAGAGAAGATGGCAGCGAAGAAACGCAGGCCGTCTGCGAAGAGGCTCACTCCCGGCGGGGACGGCAAGGTCCCCCGGCGGAAGCCGGCGAAAGAACCCGCGAAGAGAAGCAAGCCGTTGCCGGTCGCCGGTTCGCGGAATCGACCGCGCAAGCGCCGGGCGCCCCGCTAGTGCTCTGCTTCCGAAGCTGATTCCCGCGACACGCCTTGAGGCGAAGGCTCGCGCACGAGAAGATAGAGGTCGCCCGCCGATTCCTCCGCCACACGCTCCCAGCCGCCGATGGTGAGCATCCGTGCTGCCAGCTCCCGGTCGCGGATGATGAGAAGCCGGTAGGGCAAGCCGCCCCTCGCGAGCAGCTCATCGGGCGGCACGACCCCGGATGGTTCCGTATGTGGCCACCGGGAGTAAGCGTAGTCCAGCCACGACTGGTACGCGTGCGCGGTGAGCTCCGACTTCGGATTCCGCAAGCGAATGGTAACGCCGCTGTCTTCCGTCCATACGCTGAACGTGTCGAGGTTGCGCTGGCGCATCACCGTCTCCACCGCCGCCGCCTCCCGCAACTGCTGATGCCGGCGGGCGACCTCGTGCCGCATTCGCGGATAGGAGGCTGCGAGGGCGAGGAGAACGAGCAGCGGCGCCCCTGCCCAGGCGAGCGCACTCACGCTTCTGCGCTCGCGCTCCCACATATCCCCAAGCACCTGCAACGCCAGGTAGAGGCCGGCGAGTTCGGTAGGCAGACTCGCCCGGGCGGTGTAGTAGGCGGCGCTCAAAAGCAGCGGATAGAGCAGGAGGAAGAGGACGAACAGGTAGCGGTCGCGTCGTCGCCACACGCCCCATCCGCCGAGAGCGAACAGCACAAGCCCCACCAGGACCAGCGGCCGCCGCAGGAAGTGGCAGTAGTTGTCGGCGATGTGCGCGGCGATTTGGCCCACGGTGTAGTAGTCGAGCAGCGAATGATGACGGCTCAGCTCAATCAGCCGGTCGTACTGGTCCCACACGTATCCGTTGACGTCGCCTCCGCGCGGCTGACCGTCGAGCACGCCCGCGGCGGCTAGACGGTGGTAGCGGAACTCCAGGCCGCACCAGACCTGCTCCCGCGCCGAGCGTGCCGCCGGCGAATCCAGCATTGTGCAGCTCCGAATCAGCGCCACGGCGAGAAGCAGCCAGGCGTAGCGGCGGATCTTCCGGTTGCCCGCAAGAATCACCAGCGCCAGCGCCATTCCGAGAAAGAGCGCAGCCGCGTGATAGCGCAGGCCGACAAGAACGTAGATGCAGAGCACGAGAACGAGGAATCCCGCCGGCAGCGGCTCTTGCTCGCCCTTCGGCATCACCAGTGTCGAGAGCGCAACCAGAGCGATGATGGCGACGCCGGTATAGAGCATATCCACGGAAGGCGAAAGCGCGGTGGCGAACAGATGCGGAGCCGAGAGCGACCCTGCGAGTCCCACGAGCGCGAGTGGAAAGGAGACCCTCCCCCTTCGCACTGCCGGCACCATCAGTGCGGCCATCGCCAGCAGGAAGCCGGTTCCGCTCAGGATGCGACCGGCGACGATGCCCTCGCCGAGCATCCCTACAAGCTGCCGGTAGAGAGGGGGGAAGAAGAGCCAGGGCGGATTCTCCTGTGTGAACGCCAGAAAATCCGGATTCCACAGGATGAGCCCGGGACGGTAAAGCCAGTAGAGATACGCTCCCGATGCGAGCGCCGTCAGCGCAACCAGCGCGGGGATGCGCCAGCCCCGGCGAAGGACTGTCAGGATGCCGCCCACGCCTACCGCCCGAGATGGATGACGATGATGCCGGCGACCACCAGCACCGCGCCGAGAATCTTCGTCCAGGTGATGGGCTCGGCGAAGAGGAAGTAGCTGCCGACAAAGATGATGATGTATGAGAGCGCGACCATCGGGTAGGCGACGGTGAGGGGAGCTTCGCGCAGCGCCACTATCCACAAAAGAGCGCTCACGGCGAAGAAGGCGAACGCCGCCAGAACCGATGGGGTGCTGAAGACCGTCGCCAGCCAGCGCCAGAGCCCGAGCTGAGATGGCGCCGCCAGCAGCCTCGCGGCATAGCGCAGCATCAACTGCCCGCCGGCGCCCAGCACAATCGAAATCAGCAGGATGCTCATCAGGCGAATCGTCATCTTCGGTTTCCCCGCGTGGGTTGCCGCCGCCGGCTTCCCAACTCGCGCGCCGTCAGAACAGTATAGCGCCAGATGGTCGGCAGGACTCTCATCTTGCTCGCGCCGCGCTTCTCGTCATAGCGGAGAACGAGCGGCACTTCGCCGATGACGGCGCCGCTGCAAGCGAGATGAAGCAGCAGCTCCGCCTGGCAGGCGAATCCGCGCTCGCGAATCAGCGATGCGCCGTATTGCGCGTGCGCACGAGTCAGAGCCTTTCCGGAATATACCCGAAAGCCGCAGGTGTAATCGCGGACTCCTTGAATGCGAAAGAGCATCCGCAAGCCCCGCGAGCAGATGCGCGAATACAGCCTGCGCGAAGGCGAGACGCCTGCTTCGCCGCCGCCGCCAGCGTATCGCGACGCGATGACGACATCGAGACGGCGCTCGTGCGCTTCCCGCAGCATCCGCACCAGCAGTTCAGGCGGCTGGGTGCCGTCGCCATCCATCGTCGCCAGCCAATCGCTTTCGTCTGCCCGCTCGATGAAACGAAGGATGCCGGTGCGTATCGCCGCGCCCAGACCGAGATTGCCCGCGTGCTGAAGGAGCGCAATGCTGCATTCGCTCTGCGCCGTCGCGTCTTCCGAAGCGCGATGTGCGATGCCCGCAGTGCCGTCGGTGCTGCCGTCGTCAATGACCAGGATTCTGACTTCGGGGATGTCAGCGGGCGGCGGCTCCGCTTCGCGCAGTTGCGTTGGGAGCTTGCGCAGTCGCGAGAGCAGGCCCGGCAGAGCCGCCTCCTCGTTGAGGCACGGAAGCAGCACCCACAGTCGCGGCATACGCAGAGTCTAGCACGGAAGCGGCGCGGGAGGGCTTCGAGACCTGGAGGCGACCTGGCGCGGAAGCCTGAGCCGGGGTATACTGAAGGCGGTCCGCGAGTTGCGGGGAGGGGAACATGAAGACTCGCTTATTGAAGCTTGTGTTTGCATTCTGCGCAGCGGTGCTGCTCGCGCTCGCGCTTTCGTGCGGCGGCTCCGGGCAGTCGTCAGTCCTCAGTCCTCAGTCGTCAGACAACACTTGGGGACCGTCGGCGTCCACACCGGGCGTTCTTCCCGGTTCTGCTGGAGCGCCCGCTCTGGAGAGCGACAGTCCCCCGGCAACCACCCTCGAAGAATCCATCGCGGAGCTTGATGCGCTTCCCACACCCGAGGGAGTCGACCCAGCGGTCTTCTCCACCCTCAAGGAAGCGCTGCGAGAGGCGCTGGTTCAGACTGTAGGGGCACGGCATGCCGTGCCCCCACGAAACTTCAGACCTCAAACCTCAAACCTTGAACCTGCGAAGCTTGCTTCGCGAGCTCCTGCCGGCGAATCCAACCGCGTGAACAACCTCGCGGTTACCGACAACGGCGGCGGCGCCTGCACTCTCACCTGGGACTACCGCAACTGCGGCGACTACAACCAGGATGGCCTCGTCAGTATCATGGATATAACGCCGCTGGCGGCGCACTTCAACGAGGAAGCTGCCACCGAGAGCGAATGGATCGACGGCAACACCGACGGCGCCATCAACATCGCCGACATCACGCCCCTGGCAGCCGGATTCCTCTGCGAGTGCGCGGGGTATCGGGTGGAGGGCGCTACTACGGGCGGCAGCTTCTCGGAAATCGCGTTGATAGGCTTCCAGCAAGCCGGCGGCACTCACCGCCTACGCTTCCAGCACACCTTCGCATACGGTGAGAGCCGCCGCTTCCACGTGATACCCCTGGATTCCGCGGGAGCAGAAGGCTTGCCCTCCAACGAAGTGTCAGTCAATCCCACGCCGCCAAGCATCGTCTCGGTGAATCCTACGACCGGCACCGAAGGCACGCAAGTGACCTTCTCCGCAGTCGTGAACGGCACGCAGCCCTTCACCTACTCGTGGGACTTCGGCGGTGGCGCCACACCCGACACTTCTTCCTTGGCGGATCCGCTGGTGACTCTCGGCGCTATCGGGGTCTACGAATGCACGCTTGCGGTAAGCAATGCCCTCGGGAACGACACCTTCCTCTTCACGCTGACCGTCGAAGAGGCGCAACAGACCGAGCCGCTGGAGCTCTGGTTCTACTTGATGAAGAACCTCTATGTTGACGCGAACGTCCTGTGGGCGATTGACCTCGTGCAGCGCGCCGCCGACGCGGGCTACACCAAGGTCGTGCTTGCGGACTACAAGCTCGGAGTCATCGACCTCTACGGACAGGACTACTACGACAACTTGCAGGAATTCGTGCAAGCGGCGCGGGACGCCGGCGTGGAGGTCATTCCCTCGCTCGTTCCCATCGGCTACTCCGATGCTTTTCTTCAGCACAATCCGAATCTCATAGAAGCGCAGCCGGTGCACGACGCGCTGTTCGAGGTCTCCGGGACGACCGCCGATATCGTGCAGGAGCCGGCGACCACCATCGTCAACGGCGGCTTCGAGAACCATAGTGGCGACACGTTCACCGGTTGGAATCAGATGGACGGCGCCGGAGTCTCGACCTTCGCCGACACCGGCACCATTCACGGCGACGCGACCAGCATCCGCTTCGAGAACTTCCCGGCGGGCAATCCCACCGGCAACGACCGCATCCGCCAGCAGATTACGGTGAAGCCGTGGCAGTGCTACGCGGTTTCCTTCTGGCTGAAGACCGACGCGGCGGTGCCGTCGGGCAGCATCTGGTTCCGCGTCTTCCGCGAAGACTTCTCCGGAATGCTCACCTTCCTCGAGACTGCCGTCAACTCCACGCAGGACTGGAAACAGTACTTCCTCATCTTCAACAGCCAGAACGAGACCGAAGTTCACCTCTACATGGGCATCTGGG
>Ga0172366_10004104_pt1 | contig 11479 bp, 9 predicted proteins | sample LakKivSesite69cm_FD_114533 | JGI IMG/M metagenome (GOLD analysis project Ga0172366, IMG submission 114533) | Sediment microbial communities from Lake Kivu, Rwanda - Sediment site 69cm | ecosystem: Environmental > Aquatic > Freshwater > Lake > Sediment | place: Rwanda: Western Province, Lake Kivu...
CGATGTCTGATAAGTACATTGACGTTTGCTTCTTCAACGGCTCAGTGAGAACGGAAGAGCAGGAACACATGGCCAAGCTCTTAAGAAAGAAGTCAAAAATTCTCATTGCTTTTGGCTCATGCGCGCAAGAAGGATGCATCCCGGGCCTAGCGAACCTGCACGACCGCAAAGAGATTTTTGCCAAAGTATACCTACAGAGCAAGTCGAATTCGAACCCAACAGGCGTTGTGCCTCAGACCAAGACCGAAGTCAAAGAAGGCTTGTTAAAGCTGCCCGAGTTCTACGATACTGTCAGGACTTTGGATCAAACTGTTGACGTAGATTATTATTTGCCTGGCTGTCCACCGCCAGTCAAACTGATAGAGAATGCGATTGGTGCCATAGCAAAAGGTGAGTTGCCCCCGAAAGGCTCAGTGCTTGCGCCCCTAAAATCCGTGTGCGATGAGTGTCCGAGGAAAAAAGAAAACAAGATGATAGCAGATATCTACCGTGTTCATGAAAAAATCCCTGACCCTGAGAGATGCTTGCTTGAACAAGGAATAATATGCATGGGACCAGCGACTCGCAGTGGATGTGGTGCTCAATGTTTGAAGGTTGACATGCCTTGCACGGGATGTGGTGGGCCATGTCCGAATTCTTCTGAGCAGGGTGCCGCTATGATGAGTGCCTTGGCTTCTATTCTGGGCTTGGAAAATGAGCAGGAACACTACAGCGAGGAGGATATCGAGCGGCTCATGGGCCAAATCAAAGATCCTGTTGGAACATTCTACATGTATTCACTGCCATCGTCGATTCTAAGGAGGAAGGTGATGAAACAATGAAGGAAATATGCATTAACCCGATAACCAGACTCGAAGGTCATGGAAACATCTCGATATTCCTTAACGACGCAGGCGAGGTGGAGAACGCTTACCTGCAGATTCCCGAGCTCCGAGGGTTTGAACAGTTCTGTGTCGGCCGAAGAGCCGAACTTATGCCGGTCCTGACGAGCAGAATATGCGGGGTCTGTCCAGTAGCTCACCACCTTGCCTCCACGAAAGCCTTAGACGCTGCGTTCAACGTTGAACCACCCTCAGTAGCCAAGAAACTCAGAGAACTGATGTACACAGGCTACATCATCTACGATCATACACTGCACTTCTACTATCTGGCCGGTCCAGACTTCATCGTCGGTCCAGATGCCCCGCCAGAAAAGAGAAACATCTTGGGAGTCATCGAAAAAGCAGGCCTAGAAGTGGGCAAGGAAGTTATCAAGCACAGAGCATACGGACAAAAGATAACGGAAATCTTGGGAGGAAAGGCAACGCACCCGGTGTGTGGGTTGCCAGGCGGGATTTCTAAGTCTCTGAGTGAAGAGGGTAAGGCTGAAATCGAAAAGATGTCTGCTTCCTGTCTAGAGTTTGCGAAACTCTCTCTGAAAATATTTCATGATATCGTGTTGGGCAATAGCAAGTACATGGACATGATCAAGAGTGACGCTTACACTATGAAAACGTACTACATGGGTTTAGTTGACGGCGACGACAAAGTGAACTTCTATGACGGCAATGTCAGAGTCGTTGACCCGAACGGAGATGAGTTCCTCAAGTTTGAACCGAAAGACTACCTGACACACGTTGCTGAACACGTTGAGCAATGGAGCTACTCCAAGTTTCCGTACCTGAAAAAAGTCGGCTGGAAAGGCCTAACCTACGGCGCGGACAGCGGGGTCTACCGTGTCGGTCCACTCGGCAGGTTGAATGCTTCCAGCGGCATGGCCACACCATTAGCACAGGCTGAGTACGAACAGATGTACAAGACTCTTGGTGGAAGACCCGTTCATGGCACGTTGGCTTTTCACTGGGCGCGACTAATCGAGTTGCTGTACGCCGCTGAAAGAGCGCTGGAACTTGTGAGGGATCCAGAGATTACGAGCACGAACGTTCGCAACAAGGTTGGAGAACCAGGCGAAGGCGTAGGCGTCGTTGAGGCGGCCAGAGGGACATTGTACCATCATTATGTGTTGGATAAGGATGGGCTAGTCAAGGACGTTAACCTGATAGTTGCGACGACGAACAACTATCCTGCGATTTGCATGTCTGTTCGAGATGCAGCTAAGGACGTGATTCACGGTGGTAATGTGAATCAAGGCTTGCTCAACATGGTGGAAATGGCTTTCAGGGCGTATGACCCGTGCTTCGCGTGCGCTACGCACTATGCGATAGGGCAAATGCCCATGGCAATAAAGATATACAACAGCAACAGAGAACTGGTCAAGACGATACAGCGATAACTCCTTTTCCATTCTTGCTTGACTGTTTGAAGCGTTCTGACATGACTAAAGTGGACTATGACATAGAAAATGAGCTGAGAAAGTGGCTTGGAGGCGCCAAGAGAGCCGTGATTGCTGGAATAGGAAATCCTATACGGATGGACGATTTTGTCGGAGTCAAAATAGTTCAAGGTTTGAAAGGAAAAGTGTCGGACAAAGTGCTACTGATTGAATGCGAAACGGTGCCAGAAAGCTTCATGCAGCAGATCATCGAGTTCAATCCGACGCATATTCTTCTTTCAGACGCTGCAATTCTAGGACTAAAGCCTGGCGAGTCAAGACTTGTCGAACCCAAGAAACTGGTCGATTTTTCTGCTTTCTCGACTCACATGTTGCCACTAAGGATTTTCTGTGATTGTGTTAGTCAAGCGATAGAAGTGAAGATTGCGCTTCTGCTTGTCGAGCCTGGGAAAACAGATTTTGGAGAAGGGCTTACGCCAGATGTTGAGGCTTCAGCAAGACGCGTTGAAGCTATATTGTCAAGGCTTCTGCGCTAGCAGGTTTAGTGTTTAGGTTTTTCTTCCTGCATGGCTTCTTGGAATAGCTTCTTTACTGCTGTTATTCTTGCTTTCTGTGCCAGTACGTCGCTTGTCACTAGGTCTAGGGCTTCTTCTGGGCACCATTTGATGCATTGAGGTTCGCCTTCTTCCTTGCATAGGTCACAAGCGTAGACTACTTTCTTCTCTGGATGAAGCATGATTGCTCCGTAGTCGCATGCTTCGATACACCATCCGCAGCCGTTGCATTTGTCTTCGTCCACGTTTATTGTTCCTGTTTCTTCTGACTGTGTCAAGGCGTCTCTTGGGCATGCTCTTACGCATGGTGGGTCTTCACAGAGTCTGCATGTGACGGGCAGGTTAATCAGTTGGTCGATTCGGACGACGCGTATCCTCGACTTCAACGGGTTGAACGCTTTTTCTTTCGTGTACGAGCAAATGTACTCGCACACTTGGCAACCTACGCACTTGTCAGGGTCTGCTGAAACAAATTTTCTTTCATGGATCTTGACCATGGGTTAGGCCTCAGTTCCTTTGTTGGCTACAGTAAGTAAATCGTTCAGGTCCAGTTCCTTCAGTTTTGTCTCGGTAGGCACTCCTTCCCGTGTCCATCCTCTTGCTTCATAATAATCATCCAGTAGCAAGTCTAACTCTGCTTGTGTCACCATTGCTCCTTTGGATGGACCATCATCTGGGATCGGTTCGTGCATGACTTTCCACGGCAACGTGTCATCCTTCCTGCCTAGACCTTCTCTGATGTTGAAGAGTCTTGCAGCGTTGTGTATTCTTTCGCCACAACGCTTCAGTTCTTCGGGTGTCATGTCGAAGCCCGTTACTAGAGTGTAGAGCTTGGCCATGTCAGGCAATTCCTTGTAGTACGTGCCTCTTGAGAACTTGCACACGATGAATGAGTCGATCAGATTGTAAGTGTCTTCCATGTCTCTAACGAGTTTGCCTCTTCCTTTCTCAGCCACAAGCCTGTTGACTTTGCCTTTAACGTCAAAAGCGTAGGCTCCGTGCCTGTTGTGATCGGCACCGCGGAACGAGACCGCAAAACCCAGCGCTGCCGTCTTCAAGGCTCTCAAGTCGTAACCAGTGATCTCGACACCTTTGATGTGGGCTGCCAGCTTCTCCGAGCCTTTACCGATTTTCTCTGCAGCTACTTTCACTCCATCTGCAAGCAACTCGCCGACGCCTTCGCGCTTACCGATCTTTTCAATAAGCTTAACCATCGCGTCAGCATTGCCAAATCGGGCGTCTAATCCATCGAGTTCCTGCTGTGACAGTATGCCTCTCTCATAACAGTCCATGGCAAAGCCAACGATGACTCCTGCGCTGATTGCGTCTATCCCGTAATAGTTCGCCAGTTCCATTCCCTTTATGATCGCATCAAGCCTGTCCACGCCGCAGTACGGTCCCAAAGCCCACAGCGTCTCATACTCCATCCGCGTCATCGTTTTTTTATACGGGCCTTCAGCAACCACGCACATGTGTTCACATCGCATCGCGCAGCTGCTACACCCGATTATTTTCACAACATACTTTTCGTTCAAGGTTTCTCCGCTGACTTTTTCAGCCCCCTCGAACCGGGAGTTGTTGTAGTTTCGAGTAGGCATGCACGACAAGGAATTGTGTACAAGAATATTCTCAGGCGTTCCCAGCGTCCTGTATTTTTGTGTTGCTGGCCCCTTCATTCTCTCGTGGAATTCTTTAACGTACTCCATAAACTCGTCGGGCTTCGCAACAGTAATGTCGCGTGTGCCTCGTACCGCGATCGCCTTCAGGTTCTTCGAGCCCATGACTGCTCCTAAGCCTGTTCTTCCGGCTGCTCGGGTTTTTTCGTTGATGATGCTGGCAATTCGCGACTGCTTTTCTCCGGACACGCCGATGGCTGCTACGCGAATGTAGTAGTCGCCCAGTTCTTCTTTGATTGCGTCTTCGGTTTCGGCAGGCGATTTGCCCCATAATTGTGAAGCGTCCAATAGTTGGACTGAATCGTCGTCAATCCACACGTAAGTGGGTTTTTCAGCTTTGCCCTTGAAGATCACAACATCATAACCAGCACGTTTGAGTTCAGTTCCAAACGAGCCGTGGGCCTTAGCCTCACCAACTCCGAAGCTTTGTGGTGATTTTGCGACGAAGGCGTGCCCATTTCCGCCCGTGGGCCAGACTGTACCAGAGATCGGCCCAGTGATCAGGAGTAACGGGTTCTCAGGGCTCAGTGGGTCAACTCCTGCTTTTGAATGGTCCAGCCACATCCTGATGCCTAAGCCGATTCCGCCAATGTATTTCTTAGCATAATCTTCATTCAGCGGTTCAACAAGTGTTTTACCAGACGATAAATCTACATGAAGTACGCGGCCAGCATAGCCAAGCAACATGCTTTCCTCCGTGCTTTTGTTGAATGTAAAGAGCGTTTTGGTGTTTATATTAATTTATCCCCTTGTTTTGGGAGAACTGTACGTATCAGAACCGAGGCGTTTTCATGTCTAGAAAACGTCCCACAGAACGCAGGCTGCCGATGATAAAGAGTGGAAGGGGTGAGGCTAGAGTGCCTCTTTTAGGAGTTCAAGAACGTCTTTCACTGCAACCTTGTTTTCCACGTCCAGCACTTTCACAGCGTCTTCCAAGGTCGTTACGCAGAACGGGCAGGCCACGGCAACCGTGTCAACACCCAAGTCCAAGGCCTCTTTTATCCTGTTAACGCAGGGTCTCTTCTCAGGCTGAGCCTCTTCAGTCCATACTCTACCCGCGCCGCCGCCGCAACAGAAACTGCTCTGCTTGTTTCTCTTCATCTCGACAAGTTGCAGGCCAGGAATCGCTTTTAAGATTTCCCTGGGTGCTTCATACTCGTCATTGCGTTTTCCGAGGAAGCACGGGTCGTGGTAGGCTACTTTTTTCTTGACGGGTTTCGTGGGTTTGACCTTTCCTTCTTTTAGCGCGTCAGCTAGGAACTGTGTGTAGTGTTGAACATTCAGTTTCTCGTCGCTGTACGGTTTATCATTCTTGAATGTGTTGTAGCAGTGTGGCGATAGTGTCACGATCTTTTCTGCGTTGAGTTTCTTGAACATGTCGATGTTGTGTGCGGCAAGCTCGTCGAACAACCCTTTTTCGCCCAAGCGAAGCATGTGGTCTCCACAGCACCATTCTTCAGAGCCCAGCGTGGCGAAGTCTACGCCAAGCTGGTTGAACACTTGAACCATGGTCCTCGCGACCTCTTGGTTCCTGAGGTCGTAAACGTCTGAGCAACACACAAAGAATAGGATGTCTGCCTTAGTGGTTTCTGGGTAAGTCTTGACGTTCAAGCCCTTGGCCCATTCCATCCGTTTGCTCTGATGTGTGCCCATGGGGTTACGATACTTGTAAACCCTTTCAAGCACATCTATGACCGTTTTTGGAATGTTCCCCGCTTCCACCAGCAGACTGTGATCATCGACTATCGCGTTCGCGCAGCCGACCAGTTTTGGACAGAACAGCGTGCATGAGTTGCATTGCGTGCAGAGCCAAACATTGTCAGCCATGGGCTTCAGTCGTCCCGGACAGCCTTGGTCTCTTGAATCGGCAACGAACCTGTAGTTCGCGGTCAAGCTTGCTGGTCCGAGGAATTTTTCGTCGATTGCCGCGGGGCAGGCTGAGTAGCAGATCGAGCATTTTATGCAGAGGGTGAAGTCCCAGAACTTTGCAAGTTCGGCTGGCGACTGGGTGAACTCGTTGGGTTTCTTGAGCTCTTCTTCTGGTTTGATGAGGATGTTTCTGATCTTATTGTACTCGTCGAAGAATGGTTGAATGTCCACTACGAGGTCTTTTATGACTGGCATGTTTGCAAGTGGCTCGATAGTCAAGGAATCTGCCTCAAGATGTAGTACTTGTGTGTAGCAGGCCAGCATGGGTTTTCCGTTGATGTTGACGGCGCAGCTTCCGCAGATGCCCATTCTGCATGAGTGTCTGAACGTTAGAGTCTCGTCAAGGTTGTCTTTGATGTACATTAGAGCGTCAAGAATGGTTGTTCCTTTGCGAATTGGCACTTTAAATGTGGACACGTAACTCTTTTTGCTGTCTGGGTTAAACCTGCTGATCTTGAATTCGACGATCTTTTCAACTTTAGTGCTCAACTCATTCATCCTCCTAGTAGGTCCTTGCCACTGGCGGCCACTTCGTTATCTTGACTGGCATGTACTCGAGTCTCGGTCCATCCGCTGAGTAGTAGGCTAAAGTGTGTTTCAGCCAGTTCTGATCGTCACGCTTCGGGTAGTCAGTTCTTGAGTGGGCTCCCCTCGATTCTGTTCTGGGGATGGCGCTGGCCACTGTCACTTCGGCGAGTTCCAGCATGAAATCGAGTTGTAACACGTTCAAGAAGCTAGTGTTGAAGGAACTGTCCTTGTCCTGTACTCTCACGTTCTTGAACCTCTTTCTAAGCGCGCGTATTTCCTTCAAGGCACTCTCAAGCTGGTCTCCTCTTCGGTAAATCCAAGCTTTCTCGTTCATGACGCGTCTCAACTCATCTCTCACGTCCGCGATTTTCTCATCGCCTTCTCTTCGAAACAACTCGGCTACTCTGTTCTCCTCCGCAAGAAGCTTCTCTCTCGGAAGCTCGTGCAACGTGGTTGATAACGCGTGTCTGGCGGCTTCTTCGCCTGCAACTGCTCCAAAGACCAGGCAATCAGCAGTCGAGTTCGTGCCGAGCCTGTTGGCCCCGTGGACGCTTATGCATGAGCATTCGCCCGCCGCGTACAGGCCTGCAATCGGAGTCTCAGTCTTGACGTTGGCTTTTATTCCTCCCATCGAATAGTGGGCTGCTGGCCGGATGGGTATGGCTTCTTTTACTGGATCTACTCCTCCGAGCTTTATCGCGACGTCGCGGATAAGCGGTAATCGTTCATTGATTTTCTGTTCGCCCAAGTGTCTGAGGTCCAAGGCGATGTACGGTCCGTAAGGACCTTGCAAGCCTCTTCCCTCGTTGATTTCTGTTTGCTCGGCTCTGGAGACCACATCTCGTGGTCCAAGCTCCATCTTTTCCGGAGCGTATCTTTTCATGAAGCGTTCTCCATTAGCATTAAGTAAGTATCCTCCTTCGCCTCTGGCTCCTTCTGTTATCAGAACGCCAGACGGCACTAGGCCCGTGGGGTGGAATTGAACAAACTCCATGTCTTCAAGAGGTGCGCCTGCCCTGTAGGACATTGCCATTCCGTCGCCAGTAGTTGAATGCGAGAAAGTGGTAAACTCGTAGATGCGTTCGTGTCCTCCCGTGGCGATGATGGTAGACTTGGCTCTCAACGCCTGCATCTTTCCAGTTTTCATTTCGATGGCTGTGACTCCTACTGCGGTCTTGTTCTCAGTCATAATTGATGTGACAAACCATTCATCGTAGAATCTCACGTTGTCATACGTCAGTGCTTTGCCGTAGATGGCGTGCATTTCATGAAAACCCGTCATGTCGGCTGCGAAGCAGGCTCTTGGGAAACTGTGTCCTCCGAAGGCACGTTGGTTGATCTTGCCGTCCTCTGTGCGGCTCCATGGGCAGCCCCAGTGTTCGGTTAGAACGATTTCTCTCGGTGCTTGTTTGACGAAGAACTCTACTGAGTCTTGGTCTGCTAGGAAATCCGCGCCTTTCACGGTATCGTAAGCATGTAGCTCAAGCGAGTCCTTCTCCCGCATGGCCGCTCCGGTTCCGCCCTGTGCGCACACAGAGTGTGAGCGCAACGGATGATGCTTAGAAAGAACAGCGATGTCGAGTTTGTTGTTGACTTCAGCGGCGGCTACAGCGGCTCTGAGTCCCGCGAGGCCTGCTCCAATTATGAGTAGGTCGTGATTATTCTTTTCCACTAGATTTCACCCTTTTTTGTTGAAGCTTATGTAAGGATGAGACCTATGTTTTATAGTTTTTCTGAAATGTAAGAACTTTGTGATGATTCTGACACTAGGAAAGACTTGCATGTTCATATTTGCTGCAATTTCTGTGATGCGTGTTTGTCGTGGTCTCTTCAGCTTGGCCGCATCCAAGATTCCGTGATGCATAGTACTCATGATTAAGAGGTTAAACGGATCTTTCCTGTACAACTTTTTGGTTTTTGCAGGGAAGCGTTTACAAGATTTTTATAGTTAATTCCTTTCTCTAGTTGTTGACTAGTCAATGTTCGACGTTGAAAAGTTCATACAAAAAACAGTGAAGGAGCTCAAGGACAAGGTTAAAGGCAAGGCCATCATTGGGGCCTCTGGTGGTGTTGACTCCACTACCTCGGCAATCTTGGTCAATAGGGCCATTGGCGAGAACCTGCTCTGCGTTCTAGTAGACACTGGTTACATGCGGAAAAACGAGATAGAGAACAACGAGCGGCTTCTGAAGAAGCTTGGCTTGAACGTTCTTGTCGTGGATGCGAAGAAACGGTTCTATGACAAGTTGGGTGGAGTGGTTGATCCTGAACAGAAAAGAAAGATTATCGGCGAGTTGTTCATCAGAGTTTTCGAGGAGATAGCTCGCAGGGAAAGTGCGAGGTTCTTCGTTCAGGGAACGATTGCGCCGGATTGGATTGAGAGTGGCGGTGGGCTCAGGGATAGGATTAAGTCTCACCACAACGTGGGCGGTTTGCCCGAGAAGATAGAGTTTGAGATCGTTGAGCCTCTTCGGGATCTGTACAAGGACGAGGTGCGCATGGTTGGAAAAGCATTGGGATTGCCTTCTGAGCTTTATGAGCGGCAGCCGTTTCCCGGACCCGGGTTGGCCGTGCGTGTGATCGGTGAAGCTACTGCAGAGAATGCGAGAATTGCTCGTGAGGCATGCGCTATCGTGGAGCAGGAGATAGAGAGGGCCGTTGCGAAAGGCGAGATGATTAGGCCTTGGCAGTATTTTGCTGTTTTGTTGCCTTGCAAGGCGGTGGGCGTTCACGGGGACGTGAGGGCTTATGGTCGTGTTGTTGCGGTTCGGGCTGTTGAGAGCTTGGACGGCATGAGTGCGGCGTATTCGAAGATTCCTCATGAGGTTCTGGAGCGTATTTCTGTGAGGATTACGAACACGTTGAAGGATGATGTTAGTAGGGTTGTTTTTGACGTAACGAATAAGCCGCCGGGGACGATTGAGTATGAGTGAGCCAGTCAAGGTTTATGTTGTGGATAACGGTGGTCAATGGACGCATAGGATCTGGCGGGTTTTGAAAGAGGTTGGGTGCGACTCGAAGATAATTCTTAACACGACGGCGGTTGGTGACATAGATGCAGACGCGCTGGTCTTGAGTGGTGGAGCGCCGCGAGTGGCTTGGGAGTCTCCGAAACTGGGCAACTGCACTGATTATTTTGACCGTTTTCAAGGCCCGATTCTCGGTGAATGTGTTGGGATGCAGCTTATGGCTATTCACTTCGGCGGTAAGGCAGGTTCGTCTGAAATTCCTGAGTACGGGTTGTCTCGTTTGAAGGTGGTCGAGGAAGATGATCTGTTTAGGGGTTTGCCGAGGGAGTTTCTGGTTTGGGAGTCTCATAACGATGAGGTGAAGGAAGTGCCTAACTTTGCGGTTTTGGCTTTTTCTGAGAACTGCAAGATTCAGGCTGTAAAACATTTGAATAAGCCATTCTATGGGGTGCAGTTTCATCCAGAAGTGAACAACACTGAGCATGGAAGCGAGATACTGGGGAATTTTGTCAAAACTGTGAAGGCGAGATTGTAAGGGGCAGAAGGCTATTCTCTTATCATCGTGAGAATCATTTTGAACTTTTTGAAGGCTTTTAGGCTGTGTGGGTGGTTTGCCGGCATGATTATGATTTCTCCCTCCTGTAAGAGGTGAGTCTTGCCGGAGATGGTTATCTCTGCTTCACCGTCGATGATTTGGACCATCGCGTCGTATGGTGTCGTGTGCTCGCTTAGTCCTTGTTGTTCGTCAAACGCGAACAGTGTTACTGTGCCAGCCTTTTTGTCGATTAATGTTCGGCTCACGACTGAAGCTTCTTGGTATTCTATGATGTCTTTCAACCTAGTTGCCCGTGTTGGAAGCTTCTCAACTTTTTCTCGTTTCTTGTTCCTACTCATGGCACTTTTCTCCATAACACTCATGCAGTGTTAGCCGACCGGGCTTTCTTGAAGTTTTCTGTTCTAGAGAAAACACACTGTTGGTCTGGTGTGGGGCATTCCATGGCGGGGTGATACAGGCACTTTCTTCTTGCTTTTTTGTTTGTCGGCATTGGTGTTACCCTTGATCGTTGTCTCCTGAGACTAGTTTGTTCCGGTCTGCGTGAACTGTGGAGTTTAGGGTTGCTTTTTCCTGTATATAACGTAGACTCCCATCAGCATAACGAGTCCTGCGGCCAATTGGGTTACAGAGAAGCTTTCTTTGAGGAGAATGAAGGCGGAGGCTACTCCGAAGAGTGAGGATGTGGAGAAGATTACGCCTGTTTTCATGGCGCCTATTTCTCTGAGGCTGAAGAGGAAGAGGAGTATGGAGAGGCCTATGCTGAATGCCCCTACCGTCGTGATGTACGGGATAGCGGACAGGGAGACGTGCCACTCTAGTCCGAGCGCGTAGGACAACGCGAGCAGAACGGTTCCTCCGATCAAGCATTTTAACGTCGTTACGAGGATGATGTCTTCTTTCTTGCTGAGGAATTTGCTCAGGTTGTTGTCTATGCCCCAGAATAGGCAAGCCAAGACGATCAGCGTGTTGCCGAGAAGGCTTTGGGTCAGGGTTAG
>Ga0172366_10004108_pt1 | contig 11478 bp, 11 predicted proteins | sample LakKivSesite69cm_FD_114533 | JGI IMG/M metagenome (GOLD analysis project Ga0172366, IMG submission 114533) | Sediment microbial communities from Lake Kivu, Rwanda - Sediment site 69cm | ecosystem: Environmental > Aquatic > Freshwater > Lake > Sediment | place: Rwanda: Western Province, Lake...
GCGATATTTTCTGTTTCTTTTAAGTAGATTATTTCTGGCCTATTTTTTAGTGCCTCTTCTATGGCTGGAGAAAGTTCTATTTTCATTGGTTCATATTTAAGTTCACCTCTAAGTGCCACTTCTTCCTGAGAAGGAAGGCCAAGCAATGCCTTAAAATAGTTCTCAGCTAAAGTCACACTATTCCTTGCTCTGATCAATTGAGGTTTGAGATTGGCAAGTTGAACCCTGGCTCGCAAAAGATCAAATTTAGAAGCTAACCCATTCTCATAACGGCTCTCTACCTCCTGGAGATGCTTTTCCATCTGAGCATAAGATTCCTGGGAAAGATTCAAAAGTTCTCCTGCGAGCATAAGATTATAGAAAGACTCGGTTACCTTAAATCTTAAATCATTTCTTTCTCTTTTGTAATCTTCCTCTTGCATCCTCTGATTTGAACTAGCCTGTCTATAGCTATTCAGAATTCTTCCCCAAGTAAATATAGGCTGTTCAATCGTTGCGGTAGCTGAATATGTATCCTCTGCCCTAACAACTATCTCGCTCCCTCCCCCCATTGAGATTTTTTGTCCTGTACCAAGACGGAGATAGTTGCCTCCCAAGGAGAGAGTAGGTAGGAATCCAGCTCTGGCCACAATCAATTCCCCTTTAGCTATTCCCAGTCTCTCTTTTGCTGCCAAGATTTTTTTATTGTTGTTCAAGGCAATTTCAATGCTTTCCTCTATAGTCAGTTCCTTTGGCTCTTCAGCCCGGGAAGGAAAAGATGAGACATAAGTAAGAAGAATGATAATACCAGATACTATTTTAACCCATCTGTGAATCATTTGCTAATCCCTTTAAGAAAAATATCCATTATCATAGATTTATATCTATCTAGTGAGGTTTTCTCTTCTCTAACGAACCAGTTAAAGATTACTGACCTAACTATTCCCATAAAAGAAGTGGCGGCTATGGTTGGCTCAATTTTTCTGAATTCTCCGGATTTTATTCCCTCTCTAATTATAAAGGCTATTCCTTCCATTGTATTCTTATGTTCTCTAATAATAGAACAATGCACTTTTTCTAATGTAGTAGCGTATAATTTCTGTGACTCAGAATGGACAATTCTAATGAAGTCTTTATTTTCTTTAACATATTCAAAATATTTGGAGATGAGTGCTTTCAATTTTTCCACATTTGAGAGCCGACTATTCATTACTTCTTTGAGCAAATTTTTCTGCCTTTCCATTCCAGCTTTAATCAGACTCAGGAAGACTTCTTCTTTTCCTGGGAAATAAAAATAGAGACTCGCCTTGCCAAATCCAGCTTCTGAAGCAATATCTTCCATAGTAGTTGCCTCGTATCCTTTACGAGAAAAGACCCTTTTCGCTGCAGATAGAATCCCTTCTATTCTGGCAACTTTTTCTTTCTCTTTCCTTTCTTTTCTTTCCATTCCGCCTCCGGTTTTAGACCCTTTGGTCGATAATTAGACTCCTTAGTTTAATTATATATTCCTGCTCAAAAATTGTCAAGTACAATTTTTAAAAAAGAGACAAAAAAGGGATAGGTGCTTTTTTGCGGGGGAAAAGGGGACAGATACCTCTTTATGTACGGCTTACGGATGGGTTAAAAGAGGATGATTTAGTGCTTTTCTCTGCGAGAGTATTCATCCATAATTTTTCTCTCTTCTGTCGTTAAACTATTTACACCTTGAACCAAAATTTTGTCGAGGATCTGATTAACTCTTTCTTCAATTTCATAAGATTCAGTTTTATATTTTTTCCTTCTTTTTAAATTAAATTTTGGTAAACGTAAAAATGTAAATATTCTTGCTGGATGGAGACGATATTTCCAGACATCAAACTTTAAATATACATAACCTACCAATAATCCGCCGAGATGACCAAAATGGGCAATGTTAGACCTTCCACTCGAAATCCCGCCCAAGAAAGCAATAGCTCCTATCAGAATGGCAAAATGTTTAGCTTTAATGGGAAAAAGGAAGTATAGATAAATTATAGAATCAGGATATAACATTGCGAAGGCGAGGAGAATTCCGTAGATTGCTCCCGAAGCCCCTACAACCGGAATTTTTGAATTTAGGGAAGTTATAAGAATAAAAATGCCCGCCCCTAATCCACAGGTAAAATAGTATTTAAGGAAGGAACTGGTTCCCCATTCTCTCTCTATTGGTCTTCCGAACATCCATAGAATAAATAGATTTATTAATAGGTGGAATAATCCACCGTGAAGGAACATATAAGTAAATATCTGCCAGAGCCATAAATTTGTTATCACCCGGTAAGGAACCAAACCAAAAGTGTCCAGGAAATTTCTGCCGGCAAACATCTGAACCAGATATACAGAAGCATTGGCAACTATTAGCCATTTTATCGCCCTGCCCCATTGATGAGAGAACAAAGGTTCGTGATAATTTCTGTAAGCCATTTTTAAAAGATTAAAATTTTTTAAGCTCTTCTATATAATGCGCAAAGTTTGATTTCATCTCTTTAAGAGAGTCGCCACCAAATTTCTCTCTCATTGCCCGGGCTATCTCAAAAGCAACTACTGCTTCTCCAATCACACAGGCTGAAGGAACAGCACAGATATCGGCTCTGACGACCTCAGCTGAAACTTCTTTCTTTGTAATCATGTCTACTGACTTGAGGGGTTTCTTCAACGAAGATAGCGGCTTCATTGCCACCCGAATAATAATATTTTCTCCATTACTTATTCCCCCCTCAATTCCTCCAGAATTATTAGTCTTCCGGTAGTAGCCTCTGCCAGGTTCATAGAAAATCTCATCGTGCACCTTAGAGCCCGGCTTTTTCGTCATACTAAATCCTCCCCCAATCTCCACTCCTTTCACTGCTGGAATAGAGATCAATGCCTGAGCCAGCCTTCCATCAAGTCTTAAATCCCATTGCGTATGGCTCCCCAGCCCTACTGGAGGATTAATAACCGAGATGGTGAACACTCCGCCCAGCGTGTCTCCTGATTTCTCCGCTTCCTTAATTGCTTCTACCATCTTCTTCTCCGCAATTTTATCCGGGCACCGAACCGAAGACGATTCACTCGCTTTCTCTATTTCTTCTGGACTTAACTTTGAAACTTCAGCTTGGATACCACCAATTTCCTCAGTCATGCTCACCACTTTAATAGCAAACTCGGCCAAGAGCTTCTTGCATACAGCTCCTACTGCTACCCTGGCAGCAGTCTCCCGAGCAGATGCCCTCTCTAGGATATCTCTCAAATCCTCACGGCCATACTTCAAGGCACCAGCCAGGTCGGCATGACCCGGTCGGGGACGAACCATTCTGGCTTCTGTTTCTTTATCCGAGGCATAAATAGACATCAATTTTTTCCAGTTTTCCCAGTCTTTGTTAATTATGGTCATAGTAATGGGACTACCTATAGTTTCTCCCCAGCGTATGCCAGAAGTAATTTCCACTCTATCTTTCTCAATCTTCTGCATTCTTTCGCCCCGCCCGAAGCCTTTCTGCCGCCGGGCAAGTTCTCTATTAATGTCTTCCTCGCTCAATTTTAATCCTGAAGGGAGGCCTTCAAGTATCGAATGCAAACATTTCCCATGAGATTCACCAGAAGTAACATACCGAAACATAGGTGCCCTCCATTGACAGTTTCTAATCTAATCTATTCTATTCTATTCCTTTCCTAAAGAATTCAAGTTCCCATAAATCTTGGGCTTCATCATATTTTAAAATATAAGTGTGGTTGTTATCATCCTTTACTTTGAAATAGAGATAACCCGGGCCATACCATTGATCGAGTATCTCCTTGATAAGAAATTCTCTTTTGTTAATGGTAAAACTGATAGGTCTCTGGTTAATTCTATAATCGGAAAAACATTTTACTTTTAGCATAGAGTATACTGCTCCCGCTAATCCCAACATAGTCGCGAAGCTTCGCTTCGCTACTCCAACAAATCAAAAAAATTACCAATTACCCATCACCCATTATCTCCCTCCCTTTCGGGAGGACTCCAAAAGTCTCAAATACAAATCAAATATCAAAAATTACTCAATATAGAAAAGTTGGTTTGCGAGAAGCAATTAATTTCTTGCGTTACTAAATCTTTGCGAGCGAAACGGCAAAATTTCAATTGTCCGATGCCCCGATGAATCGGGGCAGAGTTTTTGAAATTTAGTGTAGCTCGCAATAGATTTTGTTAGCAAGAAATTCTAGCGACGAGCAAACTAACTTTTACTCTTCCGACTAAGAGACTGCGAAAACTATCCCTTCATCCCTGCTTCCTCAAGAATTCTATTTCTCATCACTTCTATAGGTGCTTTCTGCCCTGTCCAGATTTCAAATGCCGCTGCTCCTTGATGTATCAACATTCCCATTCCGCCCAGAACTTTTAACCCTCTTTTTTTTGCTGCTTCAATTAATGGAGTTTCTCTATTATAAATCACATCATAAACGAAAAGTCCCTTATGGAGATACTCGGGATCAATCACACAGGGATCCCCCTCCTTCATACCTACTGGGGTGGCATTGATGAGAAGTGTGCTTCCCAAGAGGGTTCTTGCAAATTCCTTATCGCCAGGAGGGATAGCGTAGATTGGACAATCGGGGATGTTTTCTCGAAGTCTCCCTACCAGGGCTTCTGCTCTTTCGACTATCTTATCAGTAATACCGAGACTCTCCACTCCCCTCTCAGCCAATTTTACAGCTACTGCCTTTCCTGCTCCGCCTGCACCGATCAGAAGAACTTTCTGACCTTCAAGCTCTACTCTTCCATCAATGAGTAAAGATGTGATGAAACCCTGGCCATCCGTATTATAACCTATGAGTTTCCCTTCCCGATTATGAATCGTGTTTACAGCACCAATTAATTTAGCCTCAGGAGTGACTTCATCCAGGTATTTCATTACCTCTTCTTTATAAGGGATGGTTACATTTGCCCCCACCACATTCAATGCCCTTAAACCCATTACTGCATCCTTCAGATAAGGGGGCCTTACCGAAAAGAGTAAATATATAAAATCGAGCCCCAGAGATTCGAAAGCAGCATTGTGCATAAGTGGGCTTTTCGAATGCTCTACCGGATAGCCAATCAGTCCCACAATTTTCGTAGAACCAGACAGTTTCACCTCTACTCACCACTGATAAAAAGGTCGGAAATTCTTACCGTAGGGGACCCCAGACTTCCATAAAATTGTAAGTCATCCCCGATGGCATCGATGGAATTCAAAAGGTCGAGAACATTTCCTGCCATGGTAACCCCGTGCACAGGAAATGAAAATTTCCCTCTCTCTATCCATAATCCACTAACTCCCACTGAAAAGTCTCCAGAAATAGGGTTGGCTGTGTGCATTCCCATAGTTTCCATTACATAGAGCCCCTTATCTGTATTTGCAATCAATTCTTCCCTTTTGGTCTTTCCCTTCTCCAGAAAGAAGTTGGTGAACTCTACGGAGGGTAAAGCCTTAAAAGAGCTCCTGAAAGCGTTGCCAGAAGATTCGACTTTATCTTTCCTTGCAGTATAGGAATCGTAAAGAAAAGTAGAAAGTATCCCGTCTTTAACCAGAACCGTCTTCCTCCTCGGTACACCTTCATCGTCGAATGGGGAGGTAGCTACGCCTCGTAGCAAGGTGCCATCATCAATAATGTTGACAATCTTACTGGCAATCCTCTTTCCCCTCTTTTTCGCAAATGGAGACTTCTTCTTCTGGACAAAGTCGGCACCAAAACCTCTGGCTATAAGCTTAAGGAAACTTGACGCCACGAGCGGTTCAAAAACTACAGATGCCCTTTGAGTTCTCAGCCTCCTCGCTCCCAAAAGAGAGACAGCCCGATGGGCTGCATTTTCAGCGAGCCGGTTAAAATGGATATCTCGAAACTTCCTCTTTACGGCAAAATCAGATCCAAGTTGAATCTCTTTACTTCCCTTGCCTCGAAAAGCTTTAGCCTCAGCCACAGCAATCAGTCCACAAGAACAGAGAGTCTCTCTATAACCTGCCTTTAGTCCCCTCGAATTTAAGATGGAAATCTCGTATTGGCTATCACTATAGGCTACCCTAATCACTCTCTTTATCCTCTTATCGTAAGCAAGAGCTTTCTTTTCCATCTCTCTAATTTTGTCGATCTTTATTCCCACCGGAATTTTAGCCAAGTCTTCATCATATAAATCTTCATGCAAAAAACTGTTCGAATTTTGATGCCTGTTGACTTGGGGTAAGCAGTTACACTCATCCGGAGCACCATTGAAAGCATTGTCTTTAGCTTGCTGAGTTAACCTCTCAATACTCTCTCGACCAAAACCCGTAGCATATGCAAAACCCATCCTATTTTTAGAAAAGACTCTTAAGCCAATTCCAGAACTATTAGAGGTATTGAAATTTTCCAGTTTCTGCCCGGAAACATCGATATCGATTGCCCGAAATGTCTTTATATAAACTTCGGCTTCTTCTCCCCTTGAACGACAAACTCGCTCAATTATCTCCTCACCTATCTTTGAATAGTCCACATTGAACACCTTTTATTTAAAGGTTGAGATATTATTTCCTTACAAATCCCCCATAGAGGAAAATAACCGAAATGATTAAAAGGACCACGCCTATCTTCTTGCGGTGGGTTACCAATAATTGATCGTTAAAAAGGTACTTTCGGCCCCAGGCATTAAACCTTATTATAATTGTTGGCCGGTAGAGGTAACCCAAACTGCTGACGAGAAAGAAAAGACCTATCAAGATTTCTAAGAATCTCAAACTGACCCTCCTTATTTATGTTAACTTTAACTAAAATTACCATAAAACCAATCTTTTGTCAACGAAAAAGGTGTATTAGATATAGCTCTGCTAAAGGCAAAGCTTGCGCTTTGCCACTACAAAAGGGTCAAACTTTCGTTTGACACTCCAGACACCCCCCATTAAATTTTACAGTATCGGTGTATTAATGTAGGAAATTCTGATTCCTTACTTTCCGATGAGTTTTTTCTTTTGGAGTAGTCTGTGGTACCTGATAGCAAAGCGGTGAGCTTCATCCCGGATGTGCTGAATGAGGTGTAGAGTGGGTGAGCTGGAGGGGAGGCGAATCGGACGGGAACGTTGGGGCAGAAATATTAACTCTTCTCCTTTTGCAAGTCCAACTACCGGGACACTTTCCAGGCCCAGTTCCTTAAGAACTCCTTTGGCCCCGTTCACTTGCCCTTTCCCCCCATCAACCAGAATCAAATCTGGTAACAATCCTTTCTCCCTTATTAACCTCGTATATCTTCGGCGAATCACCTCTTTCATCATACCTACATCATTAATTCCTGAGACCATTTTTATCTTAAATTTTCTATAAGATTTATTTTCAGGCTTTCCTCCAGAAAAGACGACCATAGATCCCACAGCTGAATCTCCATAAATCTCAGATATATCGAAAGCCTCTATCCTTTCTGGTAAGTTTTCCAACTCTATTGCTTTCTGAAGTTCAATCAAAACTTCCCCCATTCCAGCAGCCCTTAATTTCTGCTTCTCTACTTGCCGCAAATTAACCCTTTCCGAAATGGACTGGATTGCCTGTATCTGATCTCTCAAGATTTTTGCCTTTTCAAAGTCAAGTCGCCTGGACGCCTTTTCCATCTCTTCTTTCAGCTTTTTCAAAAGACTCTCTCCCTTTCCTGAGAGAAACAGGACGACTTTCTCTACAATTTTCCTGTAATCTTCCCTGCTTATCCATTCCACGCAGGGTGCCAGGCACTGTCCCAGATGGAAATCTAAACAATTACTGGGGTTGCCTTCCTTTCTTCGAGCCAGAAAGAAACTCTTACTACATTTAACCAGAGGAAATATCTTCTGGATTGTCTTAAGTGTCCTCTTGAGGGAAGAGACATCCGGATAAGGACCGAAATATTTTATCCCAGGCGTTCTGTGCTTCACCCTTTCCCTTTTTGAGATTCGCACCATCACCAATTTAGGAAAATCCTCGTCAATGGTCAACTTAAGATGGGGATAGGTTTTATCATCTCTCAAAGCTATATTATACTTGGGATGGAAGTATTTTATTAACTCATTCTCTAAGACCAGGGCTTCTTTTTCGTTTCGTGTTACAATGTACTGGAGGTCTCGCACGTTCGAAATTAGAGCAAAAGTTCTCGGAGAGTAAGTGCCCGGGGATTGAAAATATGAAGGGACTCTCCTTTTGATCGATTTTGCTTTGCCCACATAAATAACTCTGCCAGTAATGTCCTTCATCATATATACCCCTGGCGCGTCGGGTAGAAAAGCAAGTTTTTCCTCAAACTTCATCTGTTGATTCCTTTCGCGTGATTATCTTCCATACATATTTAATCTCGTCACAGCGCAGAAGATGCGTCACCAAAATGTAAATAGCTAAGCAAATCAGTATAGTGCCCGCCACCTGTATCAACTTGTTAATCTGGCTTAGGAATCGGGAGGAATATATGCAGGCTATTCCCATAGCCGAAGAGGCAACTAAAATTTTAGCAAGCGAACGCAACACTTTTTTCCCTCCCAACCTGCCAATCCTCTTCCGCAAATAGAATATAAGAATTAACAAATTAATAAAGGAAGCAATGGCGGTTGCGAGAGCAAGTCCACCCACATCCAGAATGCGCATTAAGATCAGATTCAGAACTATGTTTACCACCATAGCAATGGAGGCAATCCTCACTGGAGCCCTGGTGTCCTGCATCGAATAGAATGCAGATGCTACTACCTTCACTCCCGCATAGGCCACTATTCCAGTGGAATAGAATAGAAGTGCCCAGCTGGTGGATTGGGTAGCCTGAGATGTAAATCTTCCCCTTTCAAATAGAAGAGAGATTATAGGCTTCCCCAAAATAATGAGTCCCAGTGAAGCGGGAATAATAGTAAACAGTATCATTCTGAGTGCCAAAGACAGAGTATCCTTTAGCTCTTGCATGTTGGTAGCTGCCACTGACCTGGACATCATTGGCAAGGCAACAGTTGCTATCGCTGTCCCAAATAGAGCCAGAGGGAGTTGCATTATACGATTTGCATAATATAGAGCAGTAACACTTCCTTCTCTGAGCATTGAAGCGCAAATTGTGTCCACAAAGATATTCACCTGCGAGACAGATAATCCCAGAGTTGCTGGGAGCATTAAAAGCCCTACCCTCTTCACCCCGGGATGATTTAAGATGGAAGTCCATCTCTTCCAGAGTATAATCCAGCTCTTAAAGAGATTTTGTGGATAATTCATTGACTTTAGACGTGGATTACTGTAATTCTTGCCGGCTGGTATAACAAAACCTTCTCTTACTATTACAGGTAGCTGGAAAAAGAACTGGGCAAACCCCCCAATCAGAACCCCTAAAGCAAGTCCAACTATTGGTCGTTCCATTAACGGGCATATAAGCAAAATAAAGAAAATTTCAGAAATACTGAGGAGACAGGGAGCCAGGGCAGGAATAATAAACCTGTGAAGAGAGTTCAATATTCCCAAAGCCAAAGCTGCCAGACCTATTGCCATCATGAAAGGAAAAAGGATACGGGTGAGAGTAATGGTTAAGGAGAGCTTTTCTGGATTCTTAATGAAACCCGGAGCAATAATACGGACAATTATAGGAGAAAAGATGATTCCCAGAATTGTCAAAATAGATAAGATGGTCAAAAGTAGCAAACCAGAAATTCTTGCCAGTCTCTGTGCTTCTTCCTTAGACTTAGTAGTTAAATATTCGGTAAACACAGGAATAAAGGATGCAGATAGGGCTCCCTCTCCAAGAAGCTGGCGGAGAAGATTTGGAATGCGATAAGCAACGAAAAAAGCATCGGCTACCAAACTGGCACCAAAGAAGTTAGCAATAAGCATATCTCTTAGATAGCCAAGAATCCGAGATGCCAGAGTAGAAGCACTAACTCCAGCAACTGACCTGGTGATTTTTCCTTCCCTCTCCAATATCCTTCTCCAAAATGAAGATTGTTCTTGACTTTCCTTTTCTAATATAGTATTTTAAAATTTGAAATATTCCCTTCGCCGCTACAATCGTGTAGTAGCAAAGCGCTGTCATTGCGAGTCCCGATTGAAAATCGGGATTTCAGTCGCTCGCAGTGACATGATCATATATCAGAGCTATCGCTCTCAAGCTACGAATGAGGAGCTTTCGCTAATGGTTAAACTAAAATTTGGACGACACACTCAAGCACTTAAATCGCAAAGGCAGGATAAGAAACGGCATCTAAGGAATGTCGCCGTCAAGACAAAAATCAGGACAATAGCTAAAAAAGTAGAGATGGCAGTCGCTCAGGGCAAACCCGAAGAAGCAAAAAAAATCTTTTTACAAGCCATGAAAGAACTGGATAAAGCCGCCAGCAAGAAAATCATACCTAAAAAAAGAGCCTCGAGAAAAAAGTCGAGATTGGTAAAAAAATCAATGCCTTAAAAGCAAAAAAGTAATTAGCCTGGATGAGTTGAGGCTCTTTTCTCACCGCATAAATTCAAAATTAGAAGTTCCAACACAAGCTGTGCTGGCTTTTTGCCCACCTTAATTTCCAAATCTGCCCGAAGCAAGTCGTCAAAATTATCCAAGAGCTCTTTCCGACTGAAATCTCGAATCTGAGATATGAAATCTTTATCGAAAAAAGGATGTAAGCCCACTTCCTCAATTATTCTCGATGGTGCTATTTTCTGGTCCAAAAGTTCTTTAGCATGAATTATCTGTCGAATCCTCTTTGCTATTCTTACTAAAACCCCTACTGGCTTTTCCCCAGCTTCTGTCAACTTTGACAGGATTTCCAGAGACTGTTTTAAGTTCTTCTGCGTAATTGCCCTCAAAAGGTCAAAAATAGAGTCGGACCTAGAACGACCTATCAACCGTTCAACATCGTCCAGCGTAACCTCTTTTCTATTTCCGGTATAGATTAACAGTTTTTCAACCTCTCCAGACAAGTCTAATAAATTATTTCCGACTTCCATGAAGAGATAATGTGTCGCTTCTCGGCAGATTGTCTTCCCCTCTTTTGATATCTTATCTTCAATCCAACCCGGAATTTCTGAATCAAAAAGCCTCCAGAAAACTACTGTCTCACAAAGAGAAGAAATAGTTTTATATATTGCCCTATCTAACGTCTCTTTTTTAACCTTTTCACTCACCAGAACAAGACATGTAAAGGAAAACGGTTTCTTCAAGTACTCAATAATTTCTTTCAACTCATTCTCTACAAATCTGTCTATATCTTTAACCACAATTAATTTCTTCTTCGACATAAAAGGATATGTTTCGGCAAGGGAAATGGCCTCTCTGGCAGAAATATCTCCAGCATAGAGGAGTCCGAAGTCGAAGTCCTCTGCGCCGGGCTCGATTAGCATTTTCTTCAACAGGAGAATTGCTTCCTGTTTTAGGTAATCCTCCTCCCCACAGAAAAAGTAGCTGTTGGCAATTCTTCCCCTCTTCAATTTTGCAATCAATTCTTTATACTTTATCATTTTTACATTGGTTGGTCGGGCACTGTTTACAGTGTCGTCCTCCGAAAACTATCCCTTCATCCCTATCTACTACTCTGAATCTCA
>Ga0172366_10004111_pt1 | contig 11476 bp, 13 predicted proteins | sample LakKivSesite69cm_FD_114533 | JGI IMG/M metagenome (GOLD analysis project Ga0172366, IMG submission 114533) | Sediment microbial communities from Lake Kivu, Rwanda - Sediment site 69cm | ecosystem: Environmental > Aquatic > Freshwater > Lake > Sediment | place: Rwanda: Western Province, Lake...
AAGATCCTGTGGGAGGGCGTGCCGCTCGCGGCGCTCATCGACGCGGCGGGCGCCAAGACGTCCGCGAACACGGTCATCTTCCGTTCCGCCGACGGCTATTCGACTTCCCTGCCCCTCGCCTACGTCCGGCAGAAGAACATCCTTCTCGCCTACAAGATGAACGGCCTGACCCTGCCCGAAGAGCGCGGGTCTCCCTTCGAGGTCGCGGCCGAAGCCAAGTGGGGCTACAAGTGGGCCAGGTGGGTCACGGCGATCGAGCTCACGGACGACCCGAGCTTCAAGGGCTACTGGGAGAGCCGGGGCTTCAACAACAACGGCGACCTCTCCGGCCCGAAGCTCGAAAAGCGCTGAGAGAGGCCCAGATGAAGGGCATGGCCCGGCTTTCATATGATCCCCCGAGGATCTTGCCGATATGAAGATCGCTGATATGGACGATCTCGATCATCTCCCGTACCTCCGCACTGAGAATAATCGAGCGCAGCGATCCTGATAGTCAAGTGACCGCGCCGCGGCCAAGGGCCTCGGGACGCGGGGGGGCGTTTTTCCAGCCTGCCGTTCACGTTCTTGACACTCGCCGGGGTGCGGTCTACCATCGTCCCAGATGCGGGAGGGCCAATGAACAAAGCCGATCTATCGGTCCCTATCCTGACGGCAGCCGCCATTTTTGCGATCTTATTCCCGTCGCAAGGCTCAGCCGGTCTTCCCCAACGGCCCCCCGCCGGGGCCGACCTAGCCCGTTGGGAGAGCCAGCTCACTATGCCGCCCCACGTCGTTTCGCGGCTCGACTGGGCGCGCCGGTCCTTCGTCCCCTCGGGCTACCGAAAGCTCGAGGCGCTGGCCCGCGCCAAGGCCCCTGCCATCGCCGCGGGCAAGGAATTCGCGGTCATGCAGAGGGAAACGGCCAGGGACCGCCTCTTCACCGACGCCGGCCTCACGGGCATGGACGCCTCGGAAGCCGCCTTCCTCGTCCTGGCCATGGCCACAAAGGACATGGACGACGACCTCCGCATGATCATGGCCGAGATCAAGGCCACCAACGACGCCAAGCAGAAGATGCGCGAGCAGATCAAAGCCCTCAACAGGTGGATCTCCGAGGAGATGGGCAAGGCCTCGAGCTCATCCGACATCAACAATGCGAACGTCACAGGAAGGACTCGGGCGACAGGGACCAGGAGCCGGCTAGGCCTCGAGAAGGCCTCGTCTCCGCTCATCCGCCTCGAATACGTCAAGGCGCCCGTCGTCCCGCCCCTCCCGCCGAGGAATTCGAATATCCCCGTGGCGACCCTGAAGGCCCGCCTTGACGATATCCAGGGCCAGCTCGACAGCCTCAACGAGCTCTCGGAGATGACCTCGCTGCGGCTCCAGATGACCATGGATCGGCGCTCGAAGTTCATCTCGACGCTCTCCAATATCATGAAGAAGGAAAGCTCGACGCAGGACATCCTGGTCCAGAACATCAAGTGACCGGCCGGCCTATTGGCTGGAACAGTATTTTGCCTGCGCCCAGGATGGCCACGCTTCCCGTGCGCTGTCCGGTCTCGACGTACCGGTGAGCTTCGGCGGCCTGCTCCAACGGGAAGCTCCTGTCGACAACGGCCTTGATCTTGCCCGCCTCGACCAGCTCTTTGACCGCCAGCAGATCCTCGAGGCTTCCGGACGACAAGGCGCAGACCACCCTCCGGCCGCGGGACAGGGAGGTCCGCATCATCGCCAGGAGATGGCGCATCTTGAAGCTGGCGTAGAGGAGGACGCCGCGGGGCTCGAGCGAACGCCGGACGCGCGAAAAGGGCATCAGCCCCAGGATGTCGAGGATGACGTCATAGGTTTCGCCGTTCTGCGTGAAGTCCTGACTCGCGTAATCGATGGCCCGGTCCGCGCCCAAAGCCCGGACGTAGTCCAGCCGGGCCGCGCCGCACACCGCGGTCACGTCGGCCCCGAGATGCTTGGCCATCTGCACCGCCATCGAGCCGATCCCGCCGCTGGCGCCGTTGATCAGGATCCGCTGTCCCGGCCGGAGCTTCGCGCGGCGCAGGATCGCCGGGGCCATGATCGCCCCGTAGGGAAGGACCGCGGCCTCTTCCCAGGACAGGTTCGCGGGCTTGTGGACGACCGGGGCCTTCTCGCTCAGCGTCATATACTCGGCGTAGGCGCCGAAGCGCTGCGTTTGGCCGAACACCTGATCGCCGGCTTTGAAGCGCGTGACGTCCCGGCCGACCTCCGCCACCTCCCCGGCGAATTCGTTCCCCAGGATCCTGCACTTCGGCTTCCTCCAGCCCATGGTCATCTTGGCCATGAGCCAGAAGACGAGCGGCATGTAGAACCCGCGGGGCGTGACGGACCTGAAGCTCCGGGCGATGAGGTCCCCGAAGTTGACGCTCGACGCCCGGACCCGGATCAGGATCTCGCCGCGCTTCGGCACGGGCCGGGGGACCTCCTCGAGCCGGAGAACGTCCGGGGAGCCGAATTCCGTGTAAACGATCGCTTTCATGGCCGGTCGGAGCGGACGTGCTTGAGCGCCGCGCCGGGCTGACCCGCATAGCGGGCCTGCAGCTTCTTGGCCAGCTCGAACGCGTTCGGCCATTCCTTCCAGAACGCCTTGTCGCACGAAGCCAGGTCGAGACATTGGACGCACGACTCGAGGCCGTTGGCCGACGGGCAGGCGCGGACGGGACACTCGGCCATGCCAACCTTCAAAGGCTTGTCGCCCGGCTTGCAGCCATAGCAGAAGATCTTATCGGGATCCCAATCGACCCCGAACTTCTTCTTCATTTCCCACTTCTCGTAGACGGCCTTTTTCAGCGTGACGTCGTTCTCGCGGGTGGCCTTGAACAGCTCGCACTGCTGCTCGCAATACGCCCGGGGGATCCCGCAATAGCACAGGACCTTGAGGTCGAGGGGCTTCTGGCTCCCTACCGGCTTCGAAGGCGCGCTCTCCTGGGCCGGGGCGATCGATCGGCAAACCCCCATGGCACAGAAGGCGGCGCAGACCTTCACGCCATGATCCAGGAATTCCCTCCGACCGTGTTTTTCGCTCATCAATGCCTCCAAAATATTGAATTGGGCCGCCCCATCGCGGTCACGCACGATGAACATACGCCCCGCGGCAGGCGCCGGCAATCGGGAAAGCGCGTGATCCCGAGAATTCATACCGATTCCCGAGGCCTTCTTGCCAGCGGGGCGTCCCTTCTCCTATAATCCCCCTGCCCATAGAGGGGAAAACCGGCCGTGAAGCATTTCAACGTCCTGAGCCTGGCCGTTGTCCTGATCGTCGGGGTCTGGGTCATCGGAGAGTTCCGCCAGCGGTCGCGCCGCTTCCCCCAGTACCGCCTCAACGGCCTGTGGCTCTTCCTCGTCTTCTACAACGCCCTGGCCCTGGCCACCTTTTTCGGCTCCTACGGACTGAGCAATCTGACGCCGGCCCAGATCGAGGGATTCTCCTTCTGGTACAAGATCGTCGAATGGCCCGTCGTCACGGCCCTCGTCCTGGGCGTCCACGTCTCGCTTTATACTTTCATTTTCCGGCGCCGGGAGAGGGGCCTGCCGCGCTGGGTCGTTCCCGTCGCGGGGATCTTCGCCGCCGCGGTGCTTGTCTGGTACTTCCTGGCCCAGAGATATCCGGCACTGGCGCCCGCGAGGCCCGATAATACCTTCTGGCTGGCCCTCGTCTGGCCCCCGGGCCTCCTCGACATCGTTCTGCTCGGCTGGCTCGTCGCCCGAAGCCGGAGGGACGCCGATCCGGGACGGCGGAAGATCGACGCCGCGTTCGCTTGGCTTTTCCTGGCGCGCTATCCCGTGCACCTGGCCCTGACGGTCTGGAACCCGGCCGGACCGGCTGTCCTGGGCCTGTCGCTTGCCAGGCTCCTCGGCATTTACACCAACCTCGCGCCCCTCATATGGCTCAAGGTCTGGTTCTTGCCGTGGGCAGGTGGCCTCGGCAAGGTCCTGGCGACGCATTTCGACCTGCCCGCGATCGGGCGGGCCCGCGGCCTATCCCCCCGCGAAATGGAGATCCTCGAGCTCATGATCGACGGCAAGAGCTACAAGGAGATCGAGACGGCGCTCCACATTTCGATCCATACCGTCAAGAGCCACGTCTACAGTCTCTACCGCAAGATGGACGTCAAAAGCCGCCACCAGCTGATCCACAGGATCGGCGTCTACGGCGGCGGGGACAAGGCCTGAGGCGGGACTCCGGGGGTTTCCTTGGGCCTCGTGGTATAATGTATTCGTTCATTAGCAAAGGGAAACCTCAGCTTTTAACACCCCGAATATCTAAAGGAAGGGGCCAGAGGCCCTGATCGGTCAAACACTCCTCTCCTTTACGACGTTCCGGAATCTCTAACAACCGGGGAGATCCGAGAGGGTCTTTCCATCGTCGAAAGGAGACGAGAATGAACATCTACGTGGGCAATCTGCCCAGCACCGTCAACGAGAACGACCTGAGGGATGCCTTCCAGGCGTTCGGCCAGGTCGACAAGACGGCCGTCATCAAGGACAAGTTCAGCGGCGAATCGCGGGGCTTCGGCTTCGTCGAGATGGCCAGCCGCGAAGAGGCCACCAAGGCCATCGCCATGCTGAACGGCAAGGACCTCAAGGGCCGGGCCCTCAAGGTCAACGAAGCCAAGCCGAAGACGGACTCTTCGCGGTCCGGCGGTTTTGGCGGCAACCGGCGTTTCTGAAGATCCCGGCAAACCCGGGGTCGTGAGCAACGGCTCCACGCGGGGGGCGGCTGGTCCCAGCCGTCCCCCTTTTTTATTTCCGCGCCATTCCCTCTCAAGTGGTGTATAGTGATGGGGAGAAACCCGCCGATGCCCCCCTTTGAGATCCCCGAATTCGCCACTTGGGACAGCGTGATCATTAGGTTCATCAGCGGGGATACCATCGACATCCGGGCCGGCGGTCAGCCGATCGGGGTCAGGCACTACAAAGAGCTCGGTTTCGATGACGGAAAGACGGGAGGCTCCGATCCTCTCTGGGGCCTCTTGAAGTATCTCGCCAAGGTGAACGGCGATATCTCCCACGACGAGATGCACGAAAAAGACGCGGCCCCCCTTAAAAAGAACATGGCCCGGCTGCGGGCCCGGCTGAGGACGGGCTTCGGGATCGCCGACGACCCCTTCCACCCCTACAGCAAGTCCGGGTCGTTCAGGACCCGATTCATCATCTCGTAAACGCCCCGGAGGGGCCGTTTTAGCGGCCGGCCAGCCCGGTCGAGGGCCGCTTGCTTGCGCATCAGAACCGCATCCGGAAGCTGCAGCGGGACCCTCCTCCCAGGACCGTCTCTTCGATCTCCGCGGTGACCGGCTTGCCGATAAGGGCCGAAAAGACGGCCTCCTGCCAGCCAAGCGTGCAGCGGCAAAACGCGGCCGGCGTCCGGCCCTGCTTGACCAGGGGGCAGGCGCAGGGGGCGGGCTTGCCGACGACCCGCAGGGTCCCCGCCTTCTCGTCGAGCTCCGCCTTCTCGAGCCAGGCAGTCTGGACGAGGGCCAGGAACCCCTTGAGATCCCCCTTGTATTTGTTCAGGAGCGGGGTGAGCTTCTGGGAGCAGGCGCCACCGAGCTTCCGCAGGACCCGGTCGCGGGAGGGCCCGTCGAGCTCCGTGCCCAAGATGTCATACAGAAGAGCGAAGCGCTCTTGGGCGCCGTCAAGCTGAGCTTTCAGCTGGGCCTTTTCGTCCGTCCCGGCCGACGTTTGGCCGGCAGGGCGTTCGGTCCGAGCTTCGGCCTGGGACAGCAATCCCAGAACGCCGCAGCCGCAGGCCCCGACGGCGCAGGTCTTGATAAAGTCCGTTCTCTTCATATCTGCCTCCTGAGCCGATCCCCCTGCCGAGGAGTATGTCCATGTCGAAAATGGAAGTCAAGGAGCTCGGCGTGTTGACAATCCGGCTCTCGCGGATTAACTAATGAGTGACTGCCGAGAGGAGGGAGCGCCATGGCCGCCGTTCCGGAAGGCAAGCCCGTTTCCCCAGAATCCGAGATCAACCGTACGGCCCACTGGATCCTCTCGAGGAGAGGCCCCGCCTTTCTCGGATCCCTATTCAGGATCGGCGATAAGTCCCTCAGGCGCGTTGCCGCCTACGTTGAAAAGGGCCAGGTCGCCGCCGACATCGGCTGCGGCTGGGGCCACTATTCATTCGCGTTGGCCGATATGGTCGGGCCCGAGGGAAAGGTCTACGCCGTCGATCTGGCCCGGAAGTGCATCCTGGCGATCTCGAAAAAGGCGGAGAGGCGCGGCTGCCGGACGATCGAGGCCCACGTATCGACGGCCGCCGATCTGGACTTCATCAAGGACGGATCGGTCGATCTCGTCTTCGCCCACGGCCTGTTGTGCTCGATGGCCGCTGACCGGACGTCGGCCGTGGCCGAGATCAAGAGGGTCCTCAAGCCAACGGGGCATGCCTATCTGAGCCTCGGCGCCGCTCCTCCCTGGGGCTATGTCGGCCGGGAGGAATGGTCGCGGATCCTCGAGGGCTTCCGCGTCGACGAGGGCGGCGCCTTCAAAGGAAGATGGGCCCTGGTCAGCCCCCGGCGTCCGGATTAGCAGGCATTTAATTTGCGCCCGCCTTGCGGGAAGCGCTTTTCATTCGAGATAACTCCCTCTCGAACTTCGCGCTGATCGTCGTCGCCAGCATTTTAAGATCAGGCGGCTCATCGAGAGCGACTCCATAGTGGGCGGCCAGTTGATTGATGACATCACGGCCCAGTTCTTTGAATATCTTGTGGTCCCTCAAAGCATAAGATACATAAAGCGCTCTGTCGTGATCGATATCGCCCAATCTGAGGGGCGAGAGATTTCCATATAGCCATGAATCGGCGGGATCGAAGAGCTTTTTAAGCGCATACAGATAGGCATATTTGCAGAAGCTCTCTACTGTCACGACGATCGCATTCGGGACGGGCTCGGAAATGAACGAGGCATTGCGCTTCAATGAATTTAAATCCCGAAATGTGTAGTAATAAAGGCCGATCGGCGATATCTGGGGTTCTTTTCGTCGTGGTGGATACTTGGCGATGAAGCCATCCGTCGTGACATAGCTCTCCAAAACGAATTTCTGAGCTTTGTCGAGCCTATCGAACCGGAACCTCAGAACGTCATCAAAGGTCATTCCCCCTTGGTGCCGTTCATAGAGGGCGATCAGGATCGGGAATCGACTCGCGCCGGTTCCAAAGAACTCGCTGCTCGAAAATATCTCTCCCTTGATCAGCCGATATCTGTTCTTGAACTCTTTGAGCCTGCCAAAGTTCGTTTCCTTGATGAGATAGGCCAACGGATGAAGGATGCAAACCACGTCGGCTGCCAGTTTCTCATAGGATTTCAGGAATGAAATGCCCAGATCTCGGTCAAAGAGCTCGGGATCGCTTCTATTCCGGCCCTTTTGGCCTTTCTTGAATTCCGAGGTGGTGTCGTTGTAGGGCGGATTGCCGATAACGATCAGAAACGCATCGTCGGGAATTGCGAGTTTTTTTCGACTGGGCCCGATGAGGGAATTGGCCAGGAAGATCCGTTTTCTGTCGAAATGCTCAGTGAGTTTCTCATGGGCCCGTTCATCGTATTCGGCGATCCGATAATCCAGGTCTTCGTGGCCGGCAAGAAAGGCCCCATATCCGCCCGCGCTGTCAAGAACGATGGCGTTGTGAGGATGCACTTTCAGGTAAGGCTTGACGAGCTGATGAACCCTCTCCACGAGCTTCTCGGGGGTATAATAGCTCCCCTGCTGGATCCTCTTCGCTTTCGGCAGGTGTTCGGCAATCTTCGTCGCCAAGGAGCCCTCTAGAACCGCTTCAATATAACCTTGATGATCGTCACGATGTCGTGCTTGTGTCTCGCCGATGCCATTCCGAAGATCCTCATGAGGCTGCCGATATTCCCCGCTTTCGTCTTATCAATGATATAGGTCAGGCTGTCGCCCACAACCGACGGCCTCCCCATTAACATCGACGAATTGCTGAAGGAAGTCAACGGAATGCAGAAATTGACCATCGGCTTGCGTAGATTTAATTGTTTGGGTCCCGGAACGGTGCTAATCTTGATCTGATCGCCGGTATCAAGATGTGAGGTTCACGGCATGACAGGTGCGGAGCAACGGGACGAGCAGGACACGGTCTATGTCGCCGCGGCTCCCCCGAAAGCGCTCAGCGGCGACCTGCTCAAGATGGTGGCATCCCTCCTCGGCAAGGACGTCGCCGATACGCGCCTCTTGCTCGCAGGGGAGCTCCCTAGGGTCGTCGCCGCCAAGGCCGACTTCGCCACAGCCGAATCGACAGCTCAGGGCCTGCGGGAGGCCGGGTTCGTGGCCTTCGTGTGCAGGGATTCCGAGCTTCGGAACCGCGCGGAGAGCTTCAAGGCGCGCACCGTGGTGTCCTTGGAAAGGGCGGTGACCTTCCGAGACTGTCACGGCCGCGAACTGGGGATCGAAACGGGGGATGCGTTCCTGATCGTCAGGGGAAAGCTCCGCGAAACCGCGCCCGAAGAGATCTCGACCACGAAAATGAAGCTCAACGTGACGGCGACGGTCCTCACGGGCGGCATTCCCATCATGCGTCGGGTCACGAAAAAAACCACTCGAGAGTCGTTCCAAGCCGAGGACGTCATGGCGGTCTTCGACAGGAGATCCTCCGATCCCCGCGTGGTGATGTCCCGGAGCCAGATGGACTACGCCTTCCTAGGCCCCGCGCTGACCGGTTCCGTGTCGGCGAACTTCGAGATCTTCGTCAAAAAACTCCGGGAGTGGTTTCCGCTGGCGATCTTCGATGAGCGGCTGAGCGGACATTTCAAGACCGGCGTGCCCTCCGAGGGTCCTGGAGAAGCGCTGGAGATCAGCTGCAAGTTGATCTACCTGAGCTATCTGGCCATCGAGCGGCAGGCACGCTAGGGAGGTCCGGCCGGGCGGCCCGGAGAGGATTCGAACCTCCGCTCTAATGATTAAAGCCGCCCCTGCGGTAGGCCGGATGGGAGCGCTTGGGGACGGATGTCGCGGGCGCTCTTCCGGACGGTTTCGCGATCTTCGGCTCCCGGCGCGGCTGAGGTTGCCGCGGCAGACGGGCAAACTCGATATCGCGGGCCGGCCTCGGCTTTTGATAGTCGAAGCCCTCCAGCGTGCGGCGCTCCACTCGATCCCCGAGGATGCGTTCGATGCTGCGCACCATCTCCACGTCTTCACGGGTCATGAACGTGAAGGCGTCGCCGGTTCTGGCCGCCCGTCCCGTGCGCCCGATGCGGTGAGTGTAGGCCTCGACGGTGTCGGGCATGTCGTAGTTGACGACGTGGGAGATGCTCGAGACATCGATCCCGCGGGCCGCGATATCCGTCGCGACGAGTATCTGATACGAGCCGGTACGGAATCCGTCCAGCGCCGATTGCCGCTTGTTCTGCGAGAGATTGCCCTGCAAGGACGCGGCCCGGTAGCCGGCATTTTCCAGCTGTTGTCCCAGGCGCTTGGCCCGATGCTTCGTGCGCGTGAATATCAGCACCGATCCCGTTTCGGTATGACGCAACAGCCCAAGGAGGAGCGCGGTTTTCAGGTGCTGCTCGACAGGATAGAGGGCGTGCGCGACGGTGCTGATGGGAGCCGCGTAATTGACCTGCACCGTTACCGGGGCGCGGAGTATCTCGCGCACTAGTTTCCGTACGTCATCGGGCATAGTCGCAGCGAACAGGAGCGTCTGTCGCCGGGAGGGCAGATGCTTGATAATGTTCCTGACCGCGGGCAGGAAGCCCATATCGAACATCCGGTCGGCCTCGTCGAGGACAAGCACTTCCACGCGCGACAGGTCGATCGTGCGCTGGTTGATATGATCGAGCAGGCGTCCCGGACAGGCGACCACGATCTCGACGCCGCCGCGAAGGCTCCGAACCTGAGGATTTACGCCCACACCGCCGTAGATCGTCAGGCTCCGAAGGCGTGTCAGCCTGCCCATGCGGACGATCACCTCATGGATCTGCTCCGCCAGCTCCCGTGTCGGCGCGACGATGAGGGCCCGGACATGTCCGCGGGGCCCCTGTATCAGACGGTCGAGGATCGGCAGGACAAAGGCCGCCGTCTTCCCTGTGCCGGTCTGGGCCAGCCCCATGACGTCGTGCCCTTCGAGGACAGGCGGGATCGCCTGCTCCTGGATGGGCGTCGGCCTGAGGAAGCCGATGGCTTTGACCCCGGCCGCGACTTCGGGGTGAAAAGCAAAATTGCTGAATTCCATAAAACTCCACCTTTCTCTTTTTCTGCTTTCGGGAGGAAGACGCCAGGTGTATCCGCGTAAGGCAGTTATTTGTCGTATAGTCTATCAGTTATGGGCCAAGCTGTCAATTCGGAGGTGACATATTCGCTGAAAGAGAGTATCCTTACGTTCGTCGTCCACCCCGCCTGATGCTTGCGATGGCGCCGGTTGGGAAATGAGGTCCGGCGCCGGAAAACCCGTTTGTTGCCAGCCTTGAGCAGCGTCGCGAACCCCCGGCGGGATGAAGGGACAGAAAAACAGAGGAGTCCGGTGCGCAGACAAGATATCCGCAACATCGCCATCATCGCCCATGTCGATCATGGGAAAACGACGCTGGTCGACGCGATGATGCGGCAGTGCAAGCTGTTCCGCAATATCGACCAGATGGGCGACTGCATCCTCGATTCGGGCGATCTCGAGCGCGAACGGGGCATCACCATCATCGCCAAGAACATGTCGCTCGTCTGGCAGGGCGTCAAGATCAACATCGTCGACACGCCCGGCCACTCCGACTTCGGCGGCGAAGTGGAACGCGTCCTCCGGATGGTCGACGGCGTCCTGCTGCTCATCGACGCGGCGGAAGGCCCGCTGCCGCAAACCCGCTTCGTGCTCAAGAAAGCCCTGGAGCTGGGACTCCGGCCCATCGTCGTCATCAACAAGATCGACCGCCCTGACGCGCGGAGCCGGGAGGTCCTCGACGAGACCGTCGACCTGTTCATCGAGCTCGACGCCAGCGACGAGCAATGTGATTTTCCGGTCATCTACGCGTCGGGCCGGAACGGCACATCGACGACGGACCTGGCCGAGCCGGCCCGGGACCTGGCCCCCCTCTTCCGGGTCATCCTCGACCATGTGCCGGCCCCGGAATGCGATCCCGAGAGCCCGCTCTCGGGTCTGATCACCAACATCAGCCATGACGACTATATCGGGCGCATCGGCATCGGCCGCCTCATCGGAGGCCGGGTCCGGACCGGCGACCCGATCCTGGTCATGTCCGGAGAGGGCAAACAGGTCTCGGGAGAGGTCCAGCGGTTGTTCGTTTTCGAGGGACTGGAGCGGACGGCGGTGCCCGTCGTCGAGGCGGGCGAGCTCTTCGCCTTCGCGGGCGTCCCGTCCGTGACCATCGGGGACTCCGTCGCCGACCCCGAGAAGCCCGTCCGCCTCAGCGTGCTGACCATCGAACCGCCGACCGTGTCCATGATCTTCCTCGTCAACAACAGCCCGTTCGGGGGCCGGGAAGGCCAGCATGTCACCTCCAGCAAGCT
>Ga0172366_10004113_pt1 | contig 11475 bp, 11 predicted proteins | sample LakKivSesite69cm_FD_114533 | JGI IMG/M metagenome (GOLD analysis project Ga0172366, IMG submission 114533) | Sediment microbial communities from Lake Kivu, Rwanda - Sediment site 69cm | ecosystem: Environmental > Aquatic > Freshwater > Lake > Sediment | place: Rwanda: Western Province, Lake...
GTCCTATCCAGGCCCGTCGGCCAAAGTGAGCGGCGACTTTACGCGCTCTTTCCAGAACGCGGGCATCTAGTTTCAGAACCAGGGTGCTATCTTCCCGCCCGATGGCTTGCACACCGGCCCGGGTGGCTAGCAAGCGAAGACGAAGGACGTATAAGAGGTCTTCTACTGGAGGCGGAAGGAGGCCAAAACGGTCCTCCAGTTCTCGTCTTATATCGTCCAGTTTTTCTTCGGTATCAAGGCTAGCCAGGCGCTGATACAGCTTGAGCCGTAAGGCCTCGTCAGGCACATAATCATCCGGCAGGTAGGCCTCTAAGGGCAATTCAATAACGGGCGCCAGTTTGACTTCAGGTACCACAAGCTCCGCTTGGGGCCCAGCCTCCTTTAGTTCCTGCACTGCCTGGGCCAGTAGGCGACAGTACAGCTCAAAGCCGATGGCTGCAATATGGCCGTGCTGACGTGCACCAAGGATTTCGCCCGCACCACGGATCTCCAGATCACGCGTGGCAATACGGAAACCAGCGCCCAGTTCGCTGGCCTCAAGAATGGCTTCCAGACGACGCCGGGCAACGTCCGACAAATCTTGCCGCTTGTCGTATAATAAGTAGGCATATGCCTGCACTGTGCTACGTCCCACTCGACCACGCAACTGGTAAAGCTGGGCAAGGCCAAAGCGGTCGGCCCGGTTGATAATAATTGTGTTTGCGTTAGGGATATCCAGTCCGTTTTCAATGATTGAGGTGCAGACTAACACATCGTATTGGCCAGCGGCAAAGTCAAGCATCACTTTGGAGAGTTCCTCCTCTGGCATCTGCCCATGTCCAATAGCGATGCTCGCCTCCGGCACTATTTTCTGCAGGCGGTGTGCAATTTGCCGGATGCCTTGCACGCGGTTGTGCACGAAATAGACTTGCCCGTCTCTGTTCAGTTCGCGCAGTATGGCCCGGCGGATCAGTCCCTCGTCGTATTCACCTACCTGGGTGCGAATGGGCAGGCGTTGCTCTGGCGGTGTATCTATTGTGCTCATGTCGCGCACCCCGCTCAGTGACATGTACAGGGTACGGGGGATAGGAGTGGCGGTGAGGGTCAAGACATCAAGTTGCTGGCGCATCTGCTTGAGCCACTCCTTGTGGCGGACACCGAAACGCTGTTCTTCATCAATGACCAGCAGGCCCAGGTCTTTGAAGGCCACGTCTTTTTGGATAAGCCGGTGTGTGCCAATGACAATGTCCGCCTTGCCCTCTCGCAAGCGTTGCAGCGTGTCCCTCAGCTCATGAGGTGAGCAGAAGCGAGACAGCATAGTGACTTCTACAGGGAAGGCCGCCAGGCGTTGTTGAAAGGTCAGCAGATGCTGCTGTGCCAGGACAGTAGTAGGCACAAGCACGGCAACCTGTTTGCCGTCCATAACCGCCTTAAAGGCCGCGCGGACTGCGACTTCTGTCTTCCCGTAACCGACATCGCCACAGACGAGGCGATCCATGGGCCTGGGTTGCTCCATGTCCGCTTTCACTTCGGCCAGGGCACGCAGTTGGTCTTCCGTCTCCTCGTAAGGAAACGAGGCTTCCAGCTCTTCCTGCCAGACAACGTCCGGTGAAAAAGCATGCCCCGCTACCACTTCCCGCGCCGCATACAGGGCGAGAAGTTCCTTGGCAATATCCTGTACAGCTTTCTTGGCCCGCGTGCGCACGAGAGCCCAGTCGGCGGAGCCTAAACGATGCACAGTGGGCGTGCGATCGCTGCTGCCCACGTAACGGGTAATGCGGTCCATCTGGCTAACAGGTACGTACAGGCGATCACCAGCCGCGTATTCGAGCTCCAGGTATTCGCGCTGCGCACGGTCAATGACTTTGTGCACCAAGCCGCGATAGATGCCGATACCGTGGTCAATGTGCACTACATAGTCACCTTCATGTAATTCAGCGAAGAAAGACTCAGGAGAGGCAGCCTTCCTGCGGGCGAAGGAGCGACGCTTTGGCCTAGCCCAGCCAAATATCTCCGCATCGGTAAGCAAGGTAAGAGATGGCATCGTGGGGATCGCCAAGCGTGCCTTGGTTGTCGTGCTTTCTTTTAACACCCACCCCTCGGCCAGTGAACCCTGTACGAGGGTCAGGCTTCCGGCAGGCGGCATATTAAGCACATCAGTAATCGGCACGATTTGCTCACTTGATTCTTCGCACAGATTTGACAGCCGCTGGGTCTGCCTGGACACGACTACAATACGTTGTCCTTCCGACTTGAACCTGAGACAGTCTTCTACAAACTGCTGAATGCGTCCACCATAGCTTGGAGGGATGTGGAAAGCTCTATCTTCACAATACTGTATGGAACTAGCTTCGCTCTGTGCGTTGTAGCCCAGGTTAACTCCGGCCATAGAAGCAAGGGATGGCTGCAATTCATCCCAGGTTCTGTATGGAGGCGGGAAGTCAGAAGGTATCTGGCTCTCCTCAACTAATTCGGCCTTCAAATCAGCGGCCTGCGACTTCAGTGTTTTGGCTGCGGTCTCAATCGCCGGAAGATCATCTACCACCAGCAACGCATTTGCAGGCAGATAATCCAATAACGTAGCTGGCTGAGGATAGAGACAAGGAAGGTAGAATTCTATTCCCCTGAAGTACTCTCCTCTATCCAGGCGCTCTCGATCGCGCTGCAAACGAGAGACAGTCAGGCCATCCTGTTCATTATCGAGACCAGGCAGGCATAGTTGGGCTGCCCGGCTGTAGCGAGGAAGGGCTTCACTGGCCGGGTAGAGTGTTATCGCCTCCAGCTTTCGCAGGGAACGTTGAGTGAGTGGATCAAAGGCACGCATGCTTTCAATTTCGTCCGCAAACCATTCGATGCGCACGGGCTGAGAGGCATTCGGCGCATAGATGTCAAGGATGCCACCACGCTGGCTGAATGTACCTGGCTCTTCGATCACACTGACTGGTTGATAAGCGTACGCCACCAGGTTGTCCAGTAGTTCGTTCAATCTGATGGTTTGTCCGACTCTTAGAACCCGAATCCCACGATGTAATACTGGCGGTGGCGCGGTCAGGGTCATCAACGCCCATACGGAGGCGAAGATCATAGGGGGCTGCTCATCGTAATTGTTGTGGAGCAGAGCAGAGAGTACCACTACACGGCGTTGGATTGTTTCGCCGTCCCACGGTGTCCGGTCATAGAAAAGGGCGTCTGGAGCTGGAAAGTACCATGAGGCTGCAGGGCAGGCGGCCCACAGGCTAACCTGTTCCTGTAGGAAGTGCGCCCGCTCTGGTTGAGCCGCCAGAACGAGGATGGGGCCTTTCCAGTCGCGCTGCATAGCAGCCAGTACCGGAGGCCTGGCAGCTTCTAATAAACCCCAACTCAGGCTAAAAGCTGAGGTGCCTCTACCTTGGCTGTGTAACGCTTTCAGTATATAGTTATAACTGGAGGCTTGATGGATAGCCGCAAGCAATCCATTAAGGTTCAAGACAGGTCCTTCGAGTTGAATTTGTTCATGGTAGCAGTAATCCCTGCTACGATGAATGAGTCAACAGCCATCACCGCCCGTTCGTACGTATCTTCCATAACGATAAGCTCGTCAGGCGTGAAATTGCTCAGGACATAATCCTGTGGCTCACCATGCACCGGGCGTCCGATACCAATACGTAGGCGGGGAAAATCTTCTGTGCCCAGGGCTTCAATAATGGAGTACATGCCCTTGTGTCCCCCAGATCCCCCTCTCCGCCGCAAACGAACCTTGCCCAGAGGCAGGTCCAGGTCGTCATAGATAACCAGCAAGTCAGGCAAGGCGACGTGATACCAGCGCAGCAAAGGGCGCACTGCCTGGCCACTCAGATTCATGAATGTCAAAGGCCTAGCCAGTACTACTTTCGTACCAGCAATTTGCCCGGCAGTAATGTATGCCTTGAACATCACCTTCCCAGAGGTCAGGCCATGCCGTTGCGCCACACGTTCCACACATTGGTAACCGACGTTATGGCGGTTCCTGGCATAAGGCGGGCCTGGATTGCCCAGGCCAACGATTAACTTCACCCTTTCCTCTCCATACGGATAAACGCCATTAGGGGCTAGCCAATGAGACCAGCCCCTGCAGAACAAACGCTTAATCTTGGTTTGCAGAAACTCAGAACAGGCGCTTTAGTACAAAGAGCAAGGCGATTATAATCAGGAAAGCGCCCATCAACTGTGCGCCCAGGAAGAACGACTGGCGCCAGGCTCTGATATCCAACGCCTCTGGCAGTGCCGAACGCGTCGGACGAGCCAGGGTAGGCGTAGCTGTAGGCTGCGCAAGTGGTGATGTTGGGATAATGAATGTAGGCGTTGCAGCAGGCGTTATCGTTGCTGTGGGCAGTGGTGTCTGCGTCGGCGTTGGCGTCTCAGTGGGTGCAGCATTGGCAACCGATATGCCGCGCACAAAAATCTCACGATAGTTGCCGGTGCGATTGACAACCCGTAACCGCAGGCTGTAACTGCCATCAGGGATGATGGTGGTATCCCACGTCTCGAGAAGCCCGTCAACCACCTGCGCCTCATGTATTCCACCAATGAGCGTCCATTGGTCCATAGGGTTGGGTTCTGGCGCATAGTACAGTTCATACTTCCAGAACTGGGGATCAACGGCTGTGCCCACTACTGGGACAGTGCCTCGCACAAGTGCGTTGTCGCCAGGCGAAGCAATCTTCGAAGGCATCGCCTGCAAAGGGGGTTCGGCCGCCAGCGCTATATGAGCCCAACTCAGGACGATGTACACAATTAAGCTATAGGCCAGTGCTTTCCTCATTCATGCCTCTAGGATTATTGGGTCGGTTGAAGCAGATGCCATTGTCTGTCAGGCCATGGTTTGCCAAATGCGTTGTAAGTGTAACACAAAACATTTGCCATGACAAGTGCAGCTTGGAAAAAAGCAGAAAGAGGCAGGACGGAGAAATCCCAGTCAGATTTGGGGTTACATGCTACACGCCATCTAGACGTCGGACTATCACGGTGGCATTCTGTCCACCGAAGCCGAAAGCATTAGCCATCGCCGTATCTATGCACGCGTGACGGGCTTCATTGGGCACATAGTCCAGGTCGCACTCGGAGTCGGGATGCTCCAGATTGATCGTGGGGGGCACGATGCCATCACGTATCGCCAGGATCGCTATTACAGTGGAAATGGCTCCTGCTGCACCAAGCAAGTGCCCAATCATGGACTTGTTGGAGCTTATCGGGATGCGATAGGCGCATTCTCCAAAGACCATCTTACAAGCCCGTGTCTCGGACACATCATTGAGCGGTGTGCCAGTGCCATGAGGGACAATGTAATCCACCTCATCTGGCGAGATGCCTGCGTCGGTCAGGGCAGCATTCATGGCCCTGGCCGCACCATCTCCTGTTGGATCAGGAGCAGCAATGTGATAAGCATCCTCGGTGAAGCCGTACCCCAGCACTTCAGCCAATATGGGCGCGCCGCGCCGCTGTGCATGCTCTAGCGTCTCCATCACCAATACGGCCGCACCCTCACCCATGACCGTGCCGTCTCGTTCTGCATCAAAAGGCCGGCACGCTTTTTCTGGCTCTGCGTTGTGGGTGGACAAAGCCCCCAGACGGCTAAAGGCCGCTAAGGCCAGCGGGCTGGTTGCTGATTCGGTACCCCCAGCAAGTACCACATCCACTTGTCCCAACTGCAACTGACGCAGTGCTTGCCCGATGGCCACCGTGCCTGTAGCACAGGCCGCAACAGGGGAACTGGTCGGCCCCTTGATGCCTAGCGAGATAGCAATGTGGCAGGGGGCCGCGTTAGCGATGACCACGGGCACAAGGGTGGGATTGATGCGTCCCGGTCCCTTTTCGTGAAACGTAATGCTTTGTTCCTCGATCAGGCCTATGCCACCGATAGCTGTGCCAATTTCGAGCCCGACGCGAGTCGTATCTTCTCTAGAGAGGTCTAGAGCTGAGTCCTGTATAGCCTGCTGTGTCACAGCCATGGCAAACTGTGTGAAGCGAGCCATGCGTTTTGCTTCACGAAAGTCCATGAAATCCAATGGATTAAAATCGGTCACTTCGCCTGCAAATTGAGTGGGGAAGTTGCTCACATCGAAGCGTTTGATATGCTTCACACCTGAGCGTCCTGCTAACAGCGCCTTCCAGGTATTCGCTATGCCGATGCCTACAGGTGTAATAGCGCCTATCCCAGTCACGACAACTCTGTTGTTCCTCATTGGCTCCACTCCCAGTAACTTCTTTATGTTTTATAACACCCAAACACGATAGTTGATGCAGAATTTCATCACGCAGAAGTCTTCTCCACGACTAACAAGTGCGACAGGCCAAAAATGCGCAAGGGAGTGCCCTCTAAAGCGTAGGTTAGATTTCTGAGCACCTTGGCCGCACCTGGACAGCGATAGGCAATATTATCGTAACCCGGATAAAGCTGCGTGTGCACAACAATGCGATAAGTGAACCCCTGAAAAAGACGCCGCAAGCGGCGGGACGTATAAGCCCGTACGTGTGGGCACAGCCGATTCCGCAGCGGATCAGGCAAATAGTTCACGAACGGGATGTTGCCAAAGCGGTACTCTCCTCCCCAGTATACTCCATGTGTCTCAAAGGGGTAGAGGCGATTAGGGGCAAAGATCACCAGGCGCCCACCCGTTTTGGCCACCCGATAAGCCTCACACACTGCTTGACGGTCATCCGTTACGTGTTCCAGAACTTCATGCAACAGGACAACTTCGAAGTAAGCATCAGGAAATGGCAACTTCTCTGCTGAAGCCAGGTGAATATTCTCCAGTTCTTTCTGCGCTTGCGCCACTTTGTCTGGGTCTATATCCACACCATATACCTCATCGCTGAAGGCACGCAGCTTCTTCACATATGTACCAAGACCGCACCCTACATCCAGGATACGCTTGCCATCGAGGTGGGCGTAGCGCTTGATCAGATCAAGGCGGCGGTCTTGCCCGAATCGCCAGACGTAGCTGGGATGCCCCAAAGCAATGGCTTTCGAATCCTTTGCGTTGCTCACATTCTCTATCCGTTCTCAGACAGGCAGCAATTTAACTGGCAGGAGTCACGTAGCTCCCCACTTGTTACCACGGCGTACGCCGGGAAGAGTTTAAACAATGTCTTGCGGCCGCCAGCGTTCTCGGCGGTGAGTCCCATCTGCATGAGCCGTGGTGACTGTTTCAATATCTTAATGGAGATTAGTGAAAAGTCCAAAGGGAGTAACGAGTCACAGCAATCACCGCTCACTGGTAGCAGGCAACTGATAGCTGACACAGCGGGCCAGTTTTGCCGATTACCACAAACCCCATTAGAATATTTTGTAGATAACAGGAGTTACGCGGTTGCATTCCATAGGTGTAGATTTCAACGCCGAGCCATGCTCCTCACACGCAATGGGTAGCCGCTTCAGTTCCTCCCAGGCTTAGTATGCACGATCCTTGGCTTTTTGGCTATTCAATGTTGTTAAGGTGCTAACTCAAATATACAAGCACGCGGAGAACGCCGGAAATTCTTTAATTTCTCTGCGCTCTTTGCGGTCTCCGCGATGAGAAAAGCTTCGACCGCGTAAGTCCTATAGATAAGTCTTGGAGGCAGGAACTGCATCATGGAAAAAGTTGTAATCATCGGCTCAGGCCCGGCAGGGCTCACGGCGGCGATCTATGCTGGCCGCTCTCAACTTGCACCCCTGTTGATCACTGGCAATGCCCTGGGAGGCCAAGCAGCCACTACCAGCGAAGTTGAGAACTACCCCGGCTTTCCAAACGGTATAGGCGGTATGGAGTTGATGCAGGCGATGCAGCAGCAGGCCGAGCGCTTTGGAACGCGCGTGAAGATGGACGAGGTAGTGGCAGTTGACCTGCATCAGTATCCCTTTGTCGTCAAAACCTACGAAGCTGCCTATGAAACGCAGACCTTGATTATTGCCACCGGTGTCTCTCCTCGCCTCCTGGGTGTGCCCGGCGAAGACAAATTCAAGGGCCGCGGTGTCTCTTACTGTGCGACGTGCGATGGCTTCTTCTATAAGGACAAGACAGTAGTCGTTGTCGGTGGCGGCGATGCTGCCCTCGAAGAGGCCATCTACCTGACGCGATTCGCCAGCAAAGTATATATCGTTCATCGCCGCAACCAGCTACGGGCACAAAAGATCGCGCAGGAGCGGGCTTTCAAGAATAGCAAGATCGAGTTCGTCTGGGACTCGGTTGTCACCGCGGTGTTAGGCGAGGAGCACGTGACTGGCGTGCGCATCAAAAATGTTAAGAGTGGTGCAGAATCGGTTCTCGCCGCAGATGGCATGTTCACGTATACCGGCAACGTACCAAACACGAAACTATTCGCAGGACAACTTGAGCTGGACAAACAGGGGTACATAGTTACGGATCGCAAAATGCATACCACTGTGCCGGGCGTCTTTGCGGCGGGAGATGTGCAAGAACGAGTTTTGAAGCAGATCGCTACCGCTGTGGGCAGCGGTGCTATTGCAGCCATGGAAGCTGAAAAATTTATCGCCGAGATGGAAGGTCGCGGCTATCCAGAACGTCAGTGGTAGTGTAAACTTTCTTTCGGTTTGCAACTTAGAGGTATGTACGATACAGCCTCGTCCTCTGCAAATCAAGGAGATAACCGTTCATGCCTTATGCCACTGTTAATGAGGAAAAGATTTTCTATGCCTATCATGCCAGCCCGAACTTCGGAGCACCGCATTTGATCCTGGTGCATGGAGCGGGTGGAAATCATCAACTTTGGGGACACGCCATCCGGAACCTCGGCGCTGCCAATACTTATGCTCTGGATCTACCTGGTCACGGGCGTTCCGGCGGGACTGGCCGTTGGGCCATACCCGATTATGCTGCTTTTATCGTCGCCTTTATGGAGGCCCTGGGACTCGATCAGGCCGTTATTGCCGGACACTCGATGGGTGGTGCAACGGCCATGGAAATGGCCCTGCGGTATCCGCAGCGTGTGTCGGGGCTGGTACTAGTAGCGACAGGCGCACGTCTGCGGGTGCTGCCAGCCATACTGAATGGCACCCTGGCCAACTTTGAGGATACGATCAAGCTGGTCTGTGAGTACGCCTATTCATCTCATGCTCCGCCTCAACTGGTGCGCCAGGGCCGGCGTCAGATGCTGAACGTCCCTCCACAGACGGTCCACGATGACTTTGCAGCGTGTGATGCATTTGACGTCATGGAGCGTCTGGGAGAGATTCGCTGTCCAACTCTGGTCATCTGTGGGACAGAGGATGCTCTGACCCCACCCAAATATGCGACTTTCCTGGCCGAGAAAATTGCCGGGGCAGAACTGAAATTGATCGAAGGCGCTGGACACATGGTGATCATCGAGAAACCGGATCTCATCGCTACGGCCATTACCTCTGCCCTGGCAAGATGGAAAGTCCATTGTTCGGCATAGGTGTGTTCATTCTCTGACCGTATAGAGGGAGCCTGGCAGTGCCCTTTGACCTGTTAAAAGCCGCCGCCACAGTCGAAGCACTATTAGTCCCGCCCGAAATAGGGACAACAGCTTATCCAGTGTTGATCATGATGTCAGGACTGCCCGGCTCGGGCAAGTCTTACCTCAGCCAGCAGCTTGCTGAGCAACTGCCAGCGGTGGTCATCGAGTCCGACCGTGTGCGGAAGGCACTGTTCCCGCAGCCAGATTACAGTGCGCAGGAGAGCGCCATCGTCCATCGCACGTGCCAGGAGGTCATCCAGAGATTGCTGAAGAAAGGCGTGCGCGTTGTCTTTGATGCTACGAACCTGGTCGAGTTCCAGCGCGAGTTGCTCTACAGCCTGGCAGAACACAGTGGTGCCCATCTGCTCATCGTACGGACTGTAGCCCCAGAACAGGTTATCAAGGAGCGCCTGGAGGAACGTAAGGCAAAAGGAGAAGGCGCTTCGGATGCCGATTGGCGAGTTTATCGCCGTATGTCGAAAAGCGAGCAGAAGATTCGCCGTACTCACTTATGCATAGATACCAGCCACGACATTGACAAAGCAGTACAGAAGGTAGTGAGAGCGGTTCGCCGTTGCCGCACCGGAAGCTGATAGCGGCTTGAACTGTACACGAAGGACACGAAACCTGCCGAATGGCACGAATTCCCCCGGGGGTTCGTATTTTTCGGCTTGTTTGTGTACGATGTTCTCAGCATGAATAGGAAATCTGGTTGAGGAAAGTGAGGAAAGGCAATGAACGCTAAGGAGCATCGCCCTCGCGGCCTATACTTTGAGGAGTTGCAGATTGGGGACAGTATGGACACCCCCGGCCGCACCATCACGGAGGCTGACATAGTCGCATTCTGTGGAGTATCTGGCGATTACAATGAACTGCACAGCAATGCCGAGTATGCCAAACAGACCCTTTTTGGCAAGCGCATTGCCCACGGTCTGCTTGGGCTGGCCATAACCTCAGGGCTGACAGGCCGTCTGGGGTTCATGGAGGGAACCGCCCAGGCTTTCATGGGATTGGAGTGGAAGTTCAAGCGCCCCATTTTTATCGGGGATACAGTCTATGCCCGTGCCAGCGTGGCGCAGAAAAGAGAGGTCAAGCGGCTCGGAGGTGGAGTGGTTATCTTCAACGTTGCCCTGCTGAATCAGAACGATGAGGTTGTACAAGAAGGGCAGTGGACCATCTTGCTGAAGAGCAGGCCGGCAGCAACACAAGAATAGGCGCTGGCGGTGCATGTGCACTGGTCAGAGTGTCAGCCTACATGCGCTATCTTTCAAAGACTCTCCCATTCATCCCTGTCAATTCCGGCTTGCCGCAGAATCCTGGCAAGAAGGTCCCGGCTGATGTCAGCCTGGTGAGCATGGGGAATCGCCAGGTTGATTTCACCTTTGACCATGTACTGGTGCTTGCCGCCCACATAAGGGCCTTCAAACCCCAATTCCCTGAGATAGTGGATCAGGTCCCTCCTCTTGATGGGGCCGAGCAGCGGCATTACACGGTCTCTCGTTCAATAGCCAGTTCGATACCGTCAACAACAGGCAACGAATGTCCCATGCGCAAGCCTAATACAATCCAGCCTTCCAGAACCTCTTGCAGTTGTTCGCGGCAGGCTTCAAGTGTCTTTGCGTTAGCATACGCGCCCTGGAAGCCGGGGATTTCCGCATAGAAGGTGCCGTCTGACAAGATCTCGTAAGTTGCTCGACTCATGGCCGCGTGAATGTACTCTGTTAACATACGTAACTCCTTCCTGGAAACCCCGGCATAGCTATACTGGCACCTCAACTAGGCGAGTGGCCTTATCTTTCGTCAGTTCCTCGACTGTGGCCAGGTATATCTCTATAGCATCCTTGATGTTTTCGAGTGCCTCTTCTTCAGTCGCACCCTGCGACCAACATCCCGGCAATCCAGGACACCAGACTGCGTAACCTTCGGCAGTTTTCTCAACTGGACATTGGCGAAAATGCATTATCGTCAAGTTTAAGGCCACATATTGTGGTATCAGGCATTCGTGAACCACAAGATGTAGGTATCAAGTTGACGATAACTGAAATTCGCCAGAGTCCA
>Ga0172366_10004114_pt1 | contig 11475 bp, 13 predicted proteins | sample LakKivSesite69cm_FD_114533 | JGI IMG/M metagenome (GOLD analysis project Ga0172366, IMG submission 114533) | Sediment microbial communities from Lake Kivu, Rwanda - Sediment site 69cm | ecosystem: Environmental > Aquatic > Freshwater > Lake > Sediment | place: Rwanda: Western Province, Lake...
CCCTTGCCAGAATTTTTCTTTCCCAATAAATAGGCGACGAAAGTATTTTCTTTCAAATACTCTTTTAATTTTTCAATCTCTTTTCCTGCTTTCAATTGAAAATATTCCTTTTGTTCCTTCGGGTCGGTTAAATTAAATTTTCTATCTAATCCTTCAATTTTAGTTTTAAAAATGGGGAAGCGCATAATTTTTTCCGTCGGAAATTATTTTTATGTCACCGTTTTCATCAGTTCTTAAAATTTTTATACCATACTTTGTTAAAATATCCAAAACTTCTTTGTGAGGATGACCATAGGAATTTCCTTTACCAACCGAAATTATTGCTATCTCAGGGGAAACTTCTTTGATAAATTCTTCTGAACTTGAGGTCTTACTTCCATGGTGGGCAACCTTTAAAACATTGCTATTAACATCTACCATTTTATCCAAAAAATCTTTTTCCACTGATTTGTAAATATCGCCAGTGAACAAAAAAGAATTTTGACCAAAAACTAATTTGGCAACAATTGAAGTATTATTGCTATCCTTAAATTCCCGATCTTCAAGATTTTCAAGAGGATACAAAATTTCCATCACCGCGAGACCCGGGGACATAGTAATTTTTTGACCTGATTTAACTATTTTTATCCCAGCCTTTTCCTTTCTAATTAGTTCTAACCATTCTTTGTATTCAGCTGTATCCCTTATTATTCCCGTCCATAAAATATTTTCGACTTGGTATTTTTTTAGGACCTCAATTAAACCTACCAGGTGGTCTCTCTCAGGATGGGTTAAAATTATTAAATCAATCGACCTATCCCAAAATGGCATCTCTTTTGACAATTTCTCTAAAATAGTAGAATCTGGTCCGCCATCAATTAAAATTTGATGCTTAGAGGGTGTCTCAATAAAAATGGCATCTCCCTGACTAATATCGAAGAAATTAACCTCAAGAAAATGCCTTGAAGATAAATCAAAAACAATATTCCAGGCTAAAAAATTTGCCAAGGCTAAAACTCCTAAAATAGAAAAAATGATATTTCTATTTGAAATAAACATCTTCCAATATCAAAACCCAAAGCAAAAATGCCTTGGGCGAAAGAGAACATTTTTTAAATTTCCAAAATTAAGCCTTGCCTAAAATCCTAAACATCTTTGTCCCACAAACAGGACAAGTTCCGGTCATTGCCCTTCTCTTTACTCCTCCTTTTCCTTTTATTTCCACTACCTTTTCATTCTTCATTTCTTGCTTTTTTTTGCATTTTACGCAAAATCCGATAGTAGCCATAATAATCTTAGATTAATTTTTGATACGACCTTTAATTAGATTGAAAATCAGTTTTCCACAGGCTTACTTTAATTTAATTTAAGCAGAAAATGAAGTCAAGCCCCAAAAATTTCTTATAAACCCAACTCATTCGAAATTTCTTGCATTGCTTCAAGAGTAATTTTAATGAAATTTTCTAAAGATAAACCCAAATATTCTTCGGATTTTTTAATTATTTCTCGGTTTGCCCCCCTGGCAAAGGATTTTTCTCCAAATCTGTTCAAAACATTTTCTACCTTTAAATCAGAAATTTTCTTTGAAGGTAAAACCAAAGTAGCAGCCACGATTAATCCGGTTAAAGGGTCGAGGCAAAAAAGTGCTTTAGCCATTTTTGATTGAGGTAAAATTCCGTGGACTTCGTTATGAGCTAAAACTGCCTGGCAAATTTCTTCTTCCAATCCCAAATTTTTCAGCATCTCTGAACCGATTTTTGAATGCAATTTCGGGTCTCCCTTAGTTTTCTCATAATCGATATCGTGTAAGAGTCCGCAAATTCCCCATTTTTCTTCATCCTCACCAAAATATTCTGCCAATTCTTTCATTGCTGCCTCTACCGCTAAGCAATGCTTTTGGAGGTTTTGATTTTTAAGATTTTCCTTTAGCAAATTCAATGCCTTTTCTCTTTCCATAATTTTTTACCAAGCCTTTCCAATTGGGAGATAACTTTTGAATTTTTAGAAATTTCTCCGGGTTTTTCTGCTCTCCCAAAAACACTTCCCATAACTTCCATCCCATAGATTTTGGCAACTCTTTTTAAATAATTAACCGCATTTTTACCAGAACTCCTAAATTCCCCCGTCCCGCAGATAATTATCCCTATTTTTTTATTTTTTAAAAATTCTGCATAAGCGTCTAATCTATCAATTATATTTAATAATTGAGGGGAAATCATATCGTAATAGACGGGGCTGGCGAAGATTAATACATCAGTTTTAATTATTTTAGGAAGGATTTTTTTGAAATCATCTGATTTTTTATATCCAAAAAACTCGAGGTCAAAATTCCTCAATAATATTAAATCTATCTTAGCTCCGCATTGTTTAGCGCTATTTAATGCTGTCTTTAACATAAATTCTGAATTTCCCTTTCTTGGGCTTCCGCAAATCCCTACTATTCTCATATGCTTAATTAAAACGATATTTTTTTAACATATTCGACCTTTTTCTTCAAAGCGAAATCTAAATTTGATTTTACCCTTTCTTTTAAATTTTTTTGGGATTTCAAAGAATTTAAATAGCTTTCATATTTTAAAAAACATTTATGATTTTCAATGGCATTTGTTGTTTTTAAATATTCATTAAATGAATAATTTTCTCTTAAATTTCTGATACCTTTCAAAATTTTATTTGAACATTTAGGACAGGCGATTTTTGTTCGATTTTTGAAGGCATGAACTTTTGGAGCCGGCGGTCCTCCTACCGGATCTGCAAATAACCATTCCAGTTTTTTATTTTCAAAAATGGAAGACATAAAAAGTATTATTTTATGAATTGTAAATGGGTCAATCATTTTGTGCCTTTCATAAAGATATAATAGGTGAGGCAGTGTAAAAGACTTTAAATTCTCTATCATTATTACGGGAAGAATTTTTCTTTTTTTTAAATAAAGCAAGGTTTTCTTTATATCGTTAAATGTTTCAATTTCATTCATCGAATGTAAGCCGGCAAATATAAAAGCTCCACTTTTGCATTTTAAATCTTTTCGAATGATTTCAATTGCTTTTTCAAAATCATTTAATTCTAGGTCTTTGCAATAAATCACATTTCTAGTAAGGTCATTGATAGATTCCAAACCAAGCAGAATGGTTACATTCAATTCATTTAAGATATTGGTAATTTCTCTTTTTTCTCTTTCGGTCAGATTTATAATATCTTCTGCCCTGGCCTCAATAAAAATCTCGAATTCGAAATTTCTCTCTTTTGAAAATCTCAAAAATTTTTCCAATATTTCCTTGCGATATTTAGGCGGGATCTCAAAATTGCTAAAAAATGATCCCGTGGGACTAAGTGCAAACCTAACCAAATTTTTGGGGTCATGAGGTAAATCTACTTTATCTTTCTTTAGAATTAACTTCTCGAAATTTTTTAAAATATAATCTGTTTGGGTTACCAAGGATTGCCAAATCTTTTCTTTTGAAACAGCTACCGGAATATTGGAATAGCCGCACGGTGCACACGTTCCCTTTAAGCTATAGGGGCAGGGTAACCCTTTATAGATTACTTCAATGAATGCCCCGATGGATTCTTTAATGCTTCGACAAAATGGAATATTAAAGGCCTTTCTTTTTTTAATAGACTTTGCGTAAGCTATTCTCAAAAATCTGTTTATCTCTTTGGTTTTCTTGATTAATTCCCGGTTTTTCATTCTCAAATTTTAGCAAAAAATGGTCCTTTTGGCGATAGATTGTTTTTTAAACCAATTAGTTTATAATAAATTAGTATGGCAAAGGAAAAAATTTATATTGTTGGGCATAAAAATCCAGACACTGATAGCATCTGTTCTCCAATTGCCTACGCCGATTACTTAAGAAAAAAGGGTAAAAGGGCCCTAGCGGTGAGAAGTGACGAAATTAACCGGGAAACAAAATTTGTTTTGGATTATTTTAAGGTTAAAATCCCCGAATTTTTGGTCAATGCTACCGGGAAAAAATTGGTTTTACTTGACCACAATGAGAAAGTTCAATCTCCAAAAAATATTGAAAAAGCAAAAATTTTAGAAGTCATTGACCATCATAAAATTAATTTTCAATCGGAAGAGGCAATTTCCTTTCAAGTAGAACCGGTTGGTTCTACCGCCACCCTCATTGCCAAAAAATATTTAAATGAAAAAATAAAAATCTCAAAAAAGATTGCCGGCATTTTGCTCTCAGCAATTCTTTCAGATACGGTGGTTTTTCGTTCTCCAACCACAACCAAAGATGACATTAAAATTGCCAAAAGATTAGCAAAAATTGCCAAGATAAAAAATCCTGAAAAATTTGGAATTGAAATTAAAAAGAAAAAGGCAACACTGAAAGGATTGACTGCTGAAGAGATAATCTTTTCTGATTTTAAAGTCTTTGATTTTTTTGGAAAAAAAGTAGGGATAGGTCAGATTGAAATTTTTGATTTTAAAGAAATTGAAGAAAGAAAGTCAGAAATAATTAAGAGATTAAAAAAAATTTCCCAAAGAGAAAATTTTAATTTATTATTGTTAATGGCTACCGATATTATAAAGGGAGGCTCAGAAATCTTAGCCCTTGGTAAAACAAATTTTTTAGAAAAGGCATTTGGTAAAAAAGTTGAAAACAATACTTTATATTTGCCGGGGGTGGTTTCAAGAAAAAAACAGGTTGTCCCTCCTTTAATAAAAGTTTTCAAGGGTTAAATTTCTAAATTTTACAAAAATGATGCACGGCTGTCCCCTCTTTTGTAATGAGGTCTTGAATATTTAGGTGATATAAAAAATTAAAATTTTCTTTTTTAATTTCTTTTTCAATGTCTAAAATTGTTTTTTTGTCTATCTCTTTAATATTTAATGCTTTCAGACCATTAACTGTCATCATTTTGATAACTTCTTTTGCCGGAAGTTTTTGAGGTTCGCCAGTTATCCCCTTTTGTAAAAGAGCGGCAAACTTCCCTGCTTCCCAAATGTCTAACCTATTTGAACTAACTGGTCCATCTGTTCCTAAAGAAACCAAAACTCCTTTTTCGAGCATTTTTGAAATCGGAGCGATTCCCGAACCCAATTTTAAATTGCTTAGAGGACAATGAACTACTTTTGTCTTTTTCTTTGCCAAAATCTCAATGTCTTTATCTTTTAACCAGATGCAATGAGCCAAAATTGTTTTCTCATCCAATATTCCCAGTTTATTTAAATACCCAACCGGTGTAGTATTATTTTTCCTTAAGCATTTTCCAAATTCAAATTTTGTCTCCGCTAAATGAATGTGATAAAGGGCTTTATATTGCTTAGCCAATTTTTTTGCCAAAATCAAATTTTCTGTAGAAACCGTATAGATTGAATGAGGAGCAACTGCAACTTTAACATAGGGGTCATTTTTAAATTTTTTCAATAATTCTTCGGTAATCTTTAAACCCTCAAAAAAATTTTTGGCACCGGGGTTTGGAAAATCAGTTAATCCCTCCCCAATTACCACTTTAATTTTCATTTCCTTTGCCGCCCTTGCCACTTCTCTCTCAAAAAAATACATATCATTAAAAACCCTGATTCCATTCTTTTTCATTTCCAGTATTGCCTTTTTGGTATTTTTGTAAACAAAACTTGGACTAACAAATTTTTTCTCCATTGGCCAAATATATTTTTCCAGCCAAATTTTCAGTGGCAAATCCTCGGCTTTTCCCCTAAAGGCAATCATTGCCGCGTGACAATGAGCATTAATTAAGGGTAAGTTAAATTTTATTTTCATATTTTTTGAAGAGGCTAATCAGAATTAAACCAGTGATGAAACCGCCAATGTGACCCCAGTAGGCTACAAATGGATCAGAACCTAAATACAAAAATTGATATAAAAACCAAATCCCAATATAAAATAGGGCTGGAACGGAAATTATATACCAAGAAAAAAATCCAGGGACCAAAGCCCTAATTTTATTTCTGGGAAATAAGACCAAGTATCCGGCCAGTACTCCGGAAATTGCTCCCGAAGCACCAATCACTGGGACTGTTTTATCTGATACTAAAAAAGAGTAAATAAGACCAGAACCAATTCCTGATAGAAGATAGAAAAATAAAAATTTCAACTTTCCTAATTTTCTTTCCAAATTATCTCCAAAAATCCACAAAAACCACATGTTTCCAAAAAGATGAGAAAATCCTCCATGTAAAAACATTGCAAAAATGAGAGAGAAGAGGGCTTCCCCCTGAAAAATTCTTTCTGGAACTAAACCAAAATTATTAATATAGAAATCTAAATTTTTAAAAGAGATAAAAAAGAAAAAAACATTTAAAAAAATCAAAACAATTGTTATTAAGGAAGTTTTTCCTCTAATTTTTGACTCATCAGAAATCGGAAACATAATTAATTATAACACTTTCAGAAATAAAAATCGGCTCATTTCTTTGATTTGAGCCGATTGGTTTTTCCTAAATGGTGTGGTTTTTAAAAACCCGGCTTCTTGCTATTTCTCAGGCTGGATAACATGGGGGGAAAGTTGAATTGTTTTTGCGGTATAGCTCCCGTCAGAGTTTTGGTTGCCCGAAACCATAATTTGTTTACCAACTTCGATATCGCCTATTGTTCCCTCGGTTGTTTTAGATATCTGGGTAGAATCTGAAAAAAAGATAATTTTTGAACCGCCGTCCTGCGTCTTTAAAGTTAAGCTCTGCTCATCTTTAGCAATAACTTCCCCTGTAAGAAAACCTTCTCCAGTTCTTCCTTGAGAAAGCTGCTGACGTTGTTCCGGAGATAAATTTTGGAAATTCTGAGAAGAAAATTTACTTAAAGGACTTTTACTTTCTCCGTATTTCATCCCTCCATAAAATGCTCCACCTCCAATCACTGCCAATGCAATAATGATTATAAGTAATTTTTTTATAGGCATGTTTGTTGTTTTTACTTCATAATAAATCGCTCGACGAGGCGATTTTCTTATTCATATCTCAAGGCTTCTATCGGATTAAGTTTGGCTGCCTTTTGGGCGGGCCAATAGCCGAACAAAATTCCAATGCCGGCAGATACGCTAAAAGCTAAAATAATTGAAAATAAAGAAATTTTGGTAGCCATGCCCGCAAAAAATGTTATTCCATAAGCTATCCCGCTTCCCAGAATTATTCCCAAAACTCCGCCAAGAAAAGTAAGCATTACCGCCTCGGCTAAAAATTGTAAACTGATGTCCAATCTTTTAGCTCCGATGGCTTTGCGAAGGCCGATTTCTCGAGTTCTCTCGATTACGGCAGTCATCATCATATTCATAATGCCAATACCGCCAACAATCAGAGAGATTCCGGCAATTGCTGCCAATAAAATAGTCATTGTATTGGTCATTGAAGAGGCGGCTCCGAGAATATCCTGCTGCGATAAAACGCTAAAATCAGCCATTTGAGGGTCTGTAATATTATGTAACTCCAAAAGAAGATTGGTAATCTCAGTCTGGACTTGAGTCATTACTTGAGGGCTTTCAGCTTGAACGCTAATTGTGGAAACGTGATCGCTACCTGCCAAAAATCTTTGAGCCGTTGTTATGGGAATGAAAATCATATCGTCTTGGCTGCCAAAAGCAGTGCCGCCTTTAGATTTAGTCACGCCAATGACTTTAAAATTTATGCCATTAATCCTTACCGTTTCGCCTATAGGGACTGTTCCTTCACCAAATAAATCATCACGAGTCGTTGGACCCAATACCGCTACTTTTGACTGGCTACTAACATTTTGCTCAGAAACAAATGAACCCTGGTCTATTTCAATATTTTTGACGCCAGGATAAGAAGCCGTTGTCCCAACAACCTGGGTATTGGTGTTTTTTCCTTTGGCGACAATTTGATAACGACGAGAAAGTTCCGGAGCCACCGCCTGAACAAATGGAACTTCTTTTGCTATGGTTTCACTGTCTTCCATAGTCAAGGTCTGGGCACTGCCTCTGCCGGCTGAAACCTGAGAAAAACTCCTCTGGAATCCAGGGCTAACCGTAATTAAATTCGATCCCATTGATTGAATGCTCGTTTCAATTGATCCGGTTGCCCCTTGGCCAATTGAAATCATAGCAATAACCGAACCAATCCCAATGACAATACCTAAAATAGTCAGACCGGATCTTGTTTTATTAGCAGAAATAGCCAAATATGTTTCTTCAAATAAATCAGTGATGAGCATAAATTTATTCTTTAATTTGCTGAACCATTTTAGAACGATGATTAATAATATCTTCGATAATCTCTCCATCTTTAAGGGAAATCGTTCGCTCAGCTTTTTCAGCAATATATTTTTCGTGAGTAATCAAAATCACTGTTCGACCCTGCTTGTTTAAGTTTTTGAAGGTCTCAAGAACAACTTCACCAGTTTTACTATCAAGATTACCAGTTGGTTCATCAGCCAAGACAATAGTTGGATTATTCACCAGGGCTCTGGCAATAGCCACTCTCTGCATCTCCCCTCCTGAAAGCTGATTGGAAAGACGATAAAATGTTTTTTCATCCAAGCCGGCACTTAATAAAGCTCTTTTAGCAATTTCTTCTCTCTCGCCTTTGGGGATATTGGCATAAGCTAAAGGTAATACCACATTTCGTAAAACCGTTGCTCTGGGTAGAAGATTAAAAGCCTGGAAGACAAAGCCAATCTCTTTTTTACGAATATCAGCCAATTCATCGTCGGAAAGTCGAGAAACGTCTTTCCCTTCAAAAAAATATTGGCCACTGGTTGGAGCATCCAAACAACCCAAAACGTGCATAAGAGTTGACTTGCCGGAACCTGAAGGCCCTATAATGGCTACGAATTCACCTTCCTTAATAGAAAAAGAAATGCCTTTTAACACTCTGGTTTCAATATCACCCGATTTATAAACTTTGGTAATGTTCTTAACTTCTATCATGCAATTAACGTAAATTATCTTTTACCTGTTTATGTTTATTCCTGGTATTCGAAATTCTTGAGTTCCCCGACTTTGATTAGTCTGAGTTTGAGTAGTCTGAACCTTATTTGAACTAATTGTTGAAGTAACGACGATATCGCCTTCTTTGAGACCTGAAACAATTTCGGTAGAAAGGTCATTCGAAAGTCCTACTTCTACAGGTTGCGACTTTGGCGGTGTTGGCAAGATTGTTCCCGAAGTATTGGCCAATAATTGTTGTTTCATTTCTTCCGACACTTCTACTAATTCAACATAGTAAGAATTTCCTTGGGATTTAATCGCACTATTTGGCAAAACTAAAACATCCTGTTTGGCATCAGTAATAATATCTGCGGTTACGCTCATCCCGGGCTTAATTTGTTCCTCTTCGGTGTCAAAAGCAATCTTAACTCCGTAGCTGACCACTCCCTGAGATACTGTTCCGACCGTATCAACTTCTGAAACCTTCCCAGAGATACTTACCTCCGGAAGAGCATCAAAGGTAAGGGTTACTTTTTGTCCAACTTTTACTTTGGCAACGTCAATCTCATTTAAAGTAATCTCAGCAATATTCTGCTGACTGATAAGGGTAATAGCCGCGCTAGCCGCCGAAACCGTGTCGCCTTTTTTGATATTAACCTCGGCAATTAAGCCATCTAAAGGTGCGTACACGAAACAATCGCTGAGGTTTTGTTTAGCCGTCTCCAGGACTTCTTCTTTTTGCTGAACTACGTTTTTCTTTGAACGGATTTCCAGTTCGTCGGCGCCAGCTTTTAAATCAGCCAAAGATAATTCTTTTTCTTTCAAACTGATTTCGGCGTCAATTAAAGCTTGTGAGTTATTTTGCAAAGATTTCTGGGCTGAAGTGAGACTCTGAACAAAACTGTTCGTTTGCGAATAATAAGATTTTAAACTGGAACGATAACTTGTTATTGCACTGTAAATACGCAGACCTTGATTGGTAAAGTAATCGGTCACGAAATCCAAAAGATTAATTTCGCTTTTGATCGTTTGAGCAATGGCTTCAGTCGTGGTAACGGTCTCGTCCAACAAACTACTGATGGTCGCGGGGTCGGCATTATAACTGCTATTTTTATAATCGATTAAATTCTGATCGTAATTTTCTCTGGCGATTTTATAATCATCCTCGGCGCTTTCAATAAAGAGTATGAATGAATCGCGGTCTGCTGAACTAATAAAAGAATTCTGATAAACCGTTTCGTTCCAATCGTAATCGTTAATGCCGATTTCGCTTTTCGCTATATCATAACCGTATAAAACATTTCGGGCTTGGGTAATAATAGTAGGCAAATCAAAAAAAACGTCAGTGACGGTGTAAAACGCATCTTTATATCCCGTCTCAATATTTTCTTCCGCTTCCTTTTTAGATTGCTCTGCTTTTACCAACGCATTTTCCGATTGTAATAAGGTAAGTTCATCGGGAGGAGCCAACAAATCGTCTAAGTCAAGTTGGGCTGTTTCTAGCGCAGTTTCGGCATCGGCTACGGCTTTTTGGTAATCAGTTTTATCTATGGCAAAAAGCAGAGAACCGACTTTCACTTTTTCGCCATTTGCCACGTTTAAAGAGACAACTTTACCGGAAACCTCTGGTTTTACATTCACCTGATTTAAAGCCGAAACTTGGCCCGAGCCAGAAACCGAAACAATAAGGGTACCCTTTTCAACGGCTGCTAATGAATAGCGAGGCGCCGTGCTTTTGTTAGTTACAGCTCGATAGCCAAAAAACCCGGCGATAATTATGATGAGCAAAATTGGAATAATGATTTTTTTCTGAAAGATTTTTTTATTCATAAAATTTTATTCCTCTAAAGCCCGTTTTTGGTGGAAAAACCCTGATTAATCTTGCTTCAATTTGGCCTTGTTCGTTGGGAGAGCCAATAATCACTACTTGGTCATCAACTTTCAAATCCAATATCTTGATATCTTTTCTTCCCGATTGAATTATTGTTTTTTCGGTTACCAAGACAACTTTTTCTACATCTCCTCTTCCTTTGATAATTAAAGTATTTCCCTCGATTTTAATAATTTGACCAAAAGTGCCGTGGCTTTCAATAAAATCGCCGGGAAAGGGAATGGGTGCTCGCCAATCGCCAAAAAATCCACCCTGGGGTCCGGCAAAATTTTCATGATAACTCTCTGCCCAACGATAAGAAAATCGCGCCTTCATTCCGCCAACAAACATACCAATTCCAAATATCAAAACAACTATTACAAAACTAACCACGCCAATAATAACCCATTTTAAAATATCCCTATTTTTCTTTTTATTTTCCTCCAAGGAAATTTGTTTTCCCTGAGAGTCGTTTTGTTTTTCTTCAATCATCATAAATGCAATAGTTAATGTTGAAATACCGACCTTTATTTTTAGCTAAAGCTTAGATTATGCACCAAATATCCCCATAGCAATCTTTTTCTATATAAAAATAATCTAAGGGTAAAAAGAGCTATTCCAATGCTTATTAAAAAAGCCACTATACCCAAAACTGGCAGTGATTCAAGAATGGCCAGTCCGAAGTCTTGCCACAGAGTAAAAAAAGTGCCGAAATCGCTAACTGCGGTAGAAATGAAGTAAAGAATGCCAGAATTCTCCACTTGGCTTACCAG
>Ga0172366_10004116_pt1 | contig 11472 bp, 10 predicted proteins | sample LakKivSesite69cm_FD_114533 | JGI IMG/M metagenome (GOLD analysis project Ga0172366, IMG submission 114533) | Sediment microbial communities from Lake Kivu, Rwanda - Sediment site 69cm | ecosystem: Environmental > Aquatic > Freshwater > Lake > Sediment | place: Rwanda: Western Province, Lake...
AACTGTAGGTTGAGATTCTCGTGCCGCACTCCCCACGTTCACCTGCCTGCCGCTGTGTACTCGAAAATACGCCTGTTCATCCTCTCCACGACCTTGCTCGTGTGCGCCCCCGTCAGGTGCGAGTAGCGCTTCACCATCTGGAGCGTCTTGTGCCCGAGCACTTCCGCGATCTCCGCGAGCGTTGCGCCGCTCATGGCGAGGTAGGACGCGGCGGAATGCCGGAGGTCGTGAAAGCGAAAGTTTTCGATTCCAGCCCGTTCCAATGCGGCCTCCCAGGCGGACTGAATGTCAATCGGCTTCGGCTCATCTCCCTCCGCGTTCGGCGCCGGGAACACAAGGTTGTTCAACGGACGCACCTTTGCATCCGCCAGCTTCCTCAACTCTTCGAGTGCGGGACCCGTGAGCGGAACTGCTCTCGCAGTCCTGTTCTTCGTATCATCGGGGAGCAGAGTGATGACCTCACGGCTCAGATCGACGCGATCCCACGTCAGCTTCATGATCTCGCTACGGCGCATACCCGTACTCAGGGCAAGCACTACGATGGTGTAGAGGTACGGATTTTGGCTCTCGCGGCACGCGTCGAGAAGACGCGCACGTTCGTCGTCCGAGAGGAACCGCGTTCGACCACTCGGCTCTTTCCGCTTCGTGATCCTCCGCACGGGGTTGTCTTCAACCCAGCCCCAGTCTTTCATGGCGACCGAGTAGCAGTGGCTGAGCGCCGCAAGATACCGGATTACCGTGCTTGGCGAACGTTTCCGACCGCGAACGGTGGTGCCACGCGAAAGTCCATCGCGTGCCTCTGCGATGACCGCGGGCGTCACGTCGGAGAGCAACCGCTCGCCGAGCACACCCGCCCACCAACGCAGCTGCGGTTCCTGGACGCCTTGCGTCCCCTCGTTTTTTCCCGGAAGCACGTCGTAGATGTAGCGGTCGATCATCTCGGCGAGTGTGTGACGTTTGGCCTCGACCGTCGGGCGGTAGCGACCGGCTTTCATGTCCGCTTCGACCCGCCGGGCCCACTCCTTTGCGTCCGTCTTGCGGTCGAAGGTGGCCGACTCAGCCGGAAAGCCCTTCACGCGGACCTGAGCACGGTACGTTTTCGTCCCACTCGGGTTGATGCGTTCATATATCGTTGCCATTGCCGTTTCCAGTCCACATGCTTCCAGCTAGCGACCGCGATTGGAATCTCGCGAGGCTGGTGCCGTGCACCTGAATATGCAGCACGGTTCGGAGGGTGGCAAGAAGAGACCGCAACTCTTTTCGCTCAGGCGCCTAGCGCCGTGACAATGGGGCAATATCGAAGGAAGACGGAAGAAGATGGTGCAAATGGTGCAAGACAGGTCGCTATCGTTCTGCGTCGTCACGTGCAGTGGATTTTCGTCGTCAACTGCACCATATTTGCACCATTTCCAGCAGAAAGGGTGTCATCGCACCATCACGACAACACCCTAAATTCCAGAGAATATTGAAGTGAGCCCGGCGGGAATCGAACCCACGACCAACAGATTAAAAGTCTGCTGCTCTACCGACTGAGCTACGGGCCCGTGTGCTGGAAAGACTATCTAGTGTACACATAAGAACGCAGTTACGTCAACCACATCGCGCAGCACGCGACGGACGAAGGGTTCGTCGAGGAGAAGCATGAAGGAGCACATTCCTGCACGCTCTCTCACGCCAGCAGCGTTCAGATGTCGCGGACCCTGATCATCTGGGCGCGTTCCGGCCCCACGCCGATCAGCACGACCGGCACTCCGGCCACTTCCTCGATCCGTCGGATGTACCGTTGCGCGTTTTTGGGCAGTTCGTTGAACGACCGTGCCCCGGCGATAGAAGTCTGCCAGCCCGGCAGTATGTCGTATCTCGCCTCGACGCGCTGAAAGTCGTCCGTGCGGGCGGGCACCGAGTGAATCTTCTTGCCGTCCAGCACATATTCCGTGCCGATTTTCAGCTCCGGCAGCGTATCGAGCCGGTCGAGCGCGGTGACAGCCAGCCCGGTCAGCCCGTTGATGCGTGCGGAGTAATGCAGGATCGCCCCGTCAAGCCAGCCACAGCGCCGGGGCCGTCGTGTCGTTGCGCCGTATTCGCTCCAGAGTTCGCGCATCCGGTCGCCCATTTCCTTCTCGAACTCCGTCGGGAACGGCCCGTTGCCCACGCGACTCGTGTACGCCTTCACAATGCCGACCACCTGCGTGATGGCGGTCGGTCCGAGGCCGGTGCCGATGCACGCGCCACCTGCCGAGGTGCTCGAACTCGTGACGAATGGATACGTGCCGTGATCCACATCGAGCAGTGTGCCCTGCGCTCCTTCGCAGAGAATGCGTTTGCCCTGTCTGAGTGCGTCGTGCAGCAGCGCGGAGGTATCGGTGATGAATGGAGCCATCCGTTCGGCGTACGCGAGATACTCAGTCGCGATCTTGTCGGCGTCAAGCGGCGGAGCACCATAGACTTTCGTGAATACCGCGTTCTTGTCAGCCACGATCTCGGCGAGCCGTCGTCGGAAGTCGTCCGGATGGAGAAGGTCACCTGCTCGTAATCCGTGTTCGCGGGAGATCTTATCGAGGTACGTCGGTCCGATGCCGCGCTTGGTGGTGCCGATTGCGCTGCTGCCGAGCGCCTCTTCGCGAATCCCCTCGATTTGCTTGTGGTAGGGCATGACAAGGTGCGCCCGCTCGGAAACCCACAACCGGCCTTCCGTTCGGATGCCCCGCTCTGCAAGCTCATCGTGCTCGTGGAGGAACGCCTGCGGATCGAGCGCGACGCCGTTGCCGACGACACCGGTCTTGTCCGGGTGGAGCACGCCTGCGGGAATCTGATGGAATATCCACGTCTGGCCATGAACCATGACGGTATGTCCGGCATTCGCTCCGCCCTGAAAGCGAACGACGATGTCGTTCTGCTCCGTCAGGAAGTCAACGACCTTGGCCTTTCCTTCGTCGCCCCAATGGGTTCCCACTGCCACTGTCACCGACATGGCTTGCCTCTCTTCCTCATGAGTGCGGGCACGGGTACAAAGTAATCCCCCGGACGCACGACATCCGCGAGAGGTGCAGCGTCCGCAGGGCGCACGGTATCCCGCAAACGAAAAAACGACCCAACCGCCGAGGGGCGGTCTGAGCCGTGCTTAAATATACGATTTCGGAGCGAGAAAATGCAACTATTGGGAGAAACAACCATCCCCGTGCCGGATGCCTGCCGGACCGGCGGGAGGTGTTGCGCCGTGACCTCGCGGATTGATGTGCCTCCCTCATTCGCGTACTATCTACCCCAGCACGCCGATGCACTTCCCTATCGTGCCCCGTACCACAGGAGACCGTTCACATGGCTGAGAAACCCGCCTATCTCGACACACGGGAAGCTCTCTTCCGCGAGTACTTCAAGAAGGGGCTGCCGTACGAGGAGTACCTGCACGCAGGCGATCCGAAGCACGCCGAGCGCTGGCGCGAGGCTGAGAAGCATGTCGTGCTCACCGAGGCTCAGAAGGCGCTTCTGGGGTCATTCGTCCGGCAGATACACGTGCTCTGCGTATCGGGCATCTGGTGCGGCGACTGCGTCCGCCAGGGGCCGATCTTCCGCGCATTCGAAAGGGCCTCTTCGGTCATAGACTTCCGGTATTTCGAGCGCGAGGAGCACCCTGACCTCATGGACGAACTGCGGATCACCGGCGCGAAGAAAGTGCCGGTCGTGGTGTTCCTCTCGGAGGGTTTCTTCGAGGTGGAGCGCTTCGGCGACCGCACGCTTTCCGTCTACCGGCACAAGGCCGAGCGCGAACTTGGTCCGGCCTGCCCTGTCGGGATCACCCCGACTGCCCGGGACGAGACGGCGGTGGAGGTCCAGGAGTGGCTCGACATATTCGAGCGGGTGCACCTCATGCTGCGGCTCTCGCCCCCGTTGCGCGAGCGACACCACGACTGATCGTTCGCCTATAGAGCGCCGCCGCTCTGACGCTCCTGCGTCTTCAACTCCCGGTCGAGCCACCCGTACGCGAGCGCACGCGACTCAGGAGGGAAAACGTGCCCAAGCTCGTGGAAGTAGGCCGAGAAGCGATCCCCCGCTCCGAAGAGGCGATAAACCTCGCGCACCCGCAGCGCCAGTTCTTGAAGCGCACTATCGGAAAGAGGAGTGCTGGGGTCGGTGAGCGAACTGATGTTGAGGAACGCTCGCGGGGCGATGAGCGCGACCACCTCGTGGAAGTCGAAAGGCGCGGGCAGACCGGCAAGAAAGAGCGGCCGCAGCGCGGGCAGGTAGACGTACCAGTGATCCCGTGACCACGCCAGGCGGCCCGGATTGGCGGCGAATGTCGTCAGTCCGCAATTCGAGACGCACGCCCGCAGCCGCACATCGAACGCCGCCGCGAACACGGAACTATGCCCGCCGAGCGAATGGCCGATGACGCCTATGCGCGTGGGGTCCACCTCAGGCAGCGTCACGAGCAGGTCCACCGCCCGCGCCGCATCCCATGTCGCCTTGCCGACCGCCGACCAGCGCGGGTGCTTCCGGTAGAACGCCGAGGTGTCGTACGCCTCCAACCCCGGCGCGGTCCGCTCACCGGCGGTGACGTGATCCGGCGCAAGGCAGACGTACCCCCGCAGCGCCAGGTGATGCGCGTACGCCTTGTCGGGAGAGCCTTCCAGGCCGACCGGCTCTCGTTTGCCGGGGGCGAACGTCGGGTGCAGACAGAGCATCGCGGGCATCGGAGAGCGTGTATCGTCGGGAATCAGGAGGTACGCCCGCACCCGTTCGTCCGGCTCGACGGCATAGCTCACGAGCCGCCGCACGTACCCGTGTTCGTGCGTCTCTTCGTGCACCTCAACGTCCAAAGGTGGAACCCGGTCAGGACCCCGCCCCAGGATCGGCCCCATGCGCCGTCGAATGTCGGCGGCTTTGGCCGACCACTCCTCCGGCGTGGTGATGGTGTGCCTCCGCCCGTCGCGTTCCAGGCGGAGCAGGTCGGAAAGCTCTGTGAGCGCAGGCATCGGTGTCTCTCGTCGAGTTGGCGTGGAGTCGTTGAGAACCACGACCGCATTCAGGCGTGCCTTCAGTGGTCTTCTCGCCAAGTTCTCACCCCATTCATACCCCCCTTAAATCCCCCCGCACGCGGGGGGACGATGCCTCCCCCCCGCGTGCGGGGAGGGTTGGGGTGGGGCCATGAAAATCTCGGACACTTGGCGATAGCACCATTCAGAGGCGGTGATTGATCTCTTTCAGGGACGGGTAGAGCTGGCGATAAAGGGCGAAACGCTCGTTGTACCGCTCCACCATGTCCTGCCTCGGCTCGAAGTGGTCCTGCTCGCGGATGATAGTGGCGACCGCCTCCTCCAGAGAGGCGTACACCCCTGTCGCAACTCCGGCGAGCATTGCCGTGCCGAGCGAACCGCCTTCCGAGGTCTGAAGCGTCGCCACCGGAACGCCGAGCATGTCCGCCTTCAACTGGTTCCAGAGGCGAGACTTCGCCCCACCTCCCGTCGAGCGGATACGTTCCACCGGCACGTTTGAGCGGCGCAGCGCATCGAGGTTGAGCTTCATCTCGAACGTGGTCCCCTCGATGATGGCCTTGACGATCTCCTGCCGCGAGGTCGTGAGCTTCAACCCCAGGATCGCCCCGCGTGAGTTGGTGTCGAACCATGGCGTGCCCGTGACGGTGAAATGCGGCAGCACCATCACCGGCGACGGGCCGTCGGGCAGATCGCGCAGGATCAGTTCGTAGGGATCAACTCCTTCCCGCTCGGCGATCCGGCGTTCTTCGGCGGCGAAGGTATCGCGGTACCATTTGAGGAGGTTGCCGCCGGTGGAGTTATACGCGACGGAGCAGAACTTTCCGGGCACGGTATGAGGATAGCACGCGAGGTTATTCTCGATGAACTCTTTGCTGTCCACGAAGCCGTCGAACGCCGGGGTGATGCAGTCCACCGTCCCCGTGCCGTAGACCGCGCTCCCGCCGGTGAGTATCCCCGCGCCGAGCGCGTTGCACGGCTGATCGTGCCCGCCGGTGACGCACGTGACCCCCGGCGGCAGGCCGAGTTCGCCTGCAACCTTCGGCGAGACCTTGCCGACGATGGTCCCCGACTGCGCCGCCTTCGGGAATTTCTCCACGTCAAGCCCAGCAATCGAGAAGAGCCTTTCGGACCACTCCTTCTTTCGCACGTCGAAGCCCATCGTCCGGGCCGCCTGGGAGTAGTCGGTGATCGGCTCCGCACCGAGGAGGTAGAACACGAACTCCTGGAAACAGAGGAACTTCCACGTATCGCGGTAGACCTCCGGCCAGTGCTGTTTGATCCATTGCGTGCGCGGGAGGGTGTAGATCGAGTAGATCTCGTGGCCACTGATGCGGAATACCTCGGCGGTGTCAATCCGCTCGCGCCACCAATCGGGGTACGCTGCGGTCCGCTCGTCGAGGGAGACCTGCACGTGCGCCAGGTAGCGCCCGTCTCGCGCCACAGGGACGGCGGCCTCGCCCATCGCCGAGACGCTGAGCGCGGAAATGGGGTCGCTCTTCGTCTTCGCCGCGACGGCCCCGATCACGTGCTTCACCGCCGCCGCCACCTCGTGGGGATCAACTTCCATCCACCCGCGCTGGCGCGAGTAGAGCGGATACTCCTTGTACGCCGACGCCAACGGATGACCGGCGTGGTCGAACGCGACCGCCTTCGTGCCGGTGGTGCCGACATCAATCCCAAGCAGGCTCATGGACGAGGCTCCTCCGGATGGGGGCCGAATCCCTCTGTCAAAACGGCTCACGCGATGTGCACGTTTTCTGATGAAATACCCACAATGAGGCCTAGGCAGACAGGAATGTCTGCCCCACCCAGATAATTCGTTTCGGTGGGGCGGGCATTCCTGCCCGCCCAAAAAAACTTGCACATTGCGTGACTCTCATATCGGGAACTCTTCGAACAGCTTCGTGAACATCTCGGAAACCGACTGATTGAGGTGGATGCGTCGGATCACGTCGGCGAGCATCGGCGCAAGGCTGACGACCCGTATCTTCGGCGATTGGCGTTCCGGCGTCAACGGGATCGTGTCCGTGGTGATCAGCATCTTGATGGCCGGGTGATTGAGCCGCTCAACGGCCTTGCCCACGAGCACCGGGTGCGTGATCGCCATGTACACCTCCGGGCGCGCACCCCGCTCCACGAGCGCATCCACGTGCGTGACGATGCTGCCACTTGCGATGATGTCGTCAATGATGACGGGCGTGCGGTCCTCCACGTCGCCGATGATCTCCGTGACCGACACGTCAAGCCCCTTGCGCCGCTTGTGGATGAGCACCATCGGGAGGTTGAATATGTGCTGGAATTTCTCGACGAGCTTGGCGCGCCCGACATCCGGCGCGACGAGCACCGGGTCAATGAGGGGCATCCGCTTGAGTTCCGCCGCCAGCGCAGGGATGGCGGTGAGGTGATCGAGCGGGACGTTGAAGAACCCCTGGATGGCTGAGTTGTGAAGGTCTACGGCGACGGCCCGGTCGGCTCCTGCGGTGGTGATGAGGTCCGCCATGAGTTTGGCGGAGATCGGCTCCCTGCCGGTGGCTTTGCGGTCCTGCCGCGCATATCCCATGTAGGGGATGATCACGGTGATGCGCGATGCGGAGGCGCGCCGCACGGCGTCAATCATCACGAGCAGTTCCATGGTATGATCGTTCACCGGCGCGCACGTGGATTGAATGATGAATACGTCGGCTCCGCGCACGTTTTCCTGAAGGAGCACATAGCTTTCCGTGTCAGGGAACTTCGTGACAAGCGCGTTGCCCAATTCCAGCCCCAGGTGCTTGGCGATAGCCTGCGCGGTCGGCTTGATGGACTGCCCGGCGAAAAGCACCAGGCGACCCCACGGATGCAGCGACTCTTGTGCTTGCACGGCGAATTCCTCGTCTTGGCGTCACACCTCGTCTGTGCCTGCCCGGCTCCGAAATGCGCGGACAGGCGAGAGGATTTCCTCGGAACCGCTACCGGAGGGAGCCGTCTTCATTCTCCCCGATTATTGATAATCGGAGGGTTGTGCCGGTTCGTCAATGCCGGTGCGAACTCTTCGAGTTCGTTGGGCGAACGGTTCAATCTCCGGTATTCTCGGTATGCTCGGCTTCGGCGGCGGGCCTTCGCGCAGGGCGTTCGATGCCGAGCTGGGTGATTTTCCGGTGGAGGTTGTTCGGCAGGATGTCGAGGACGAGGGCTGTCTTGGGGATGTCCCAGCCGTTAAGCTGAAGCTGGGTCTCAATGTAGATGCGTTCGAGTTCGACCTTCGCGTCGGCGAGCGGGCGTGGGCGGACGAAGTGCGCGGTGGAGCCGGTGCGTGGGGGAGCAACCACCGCCTCCACGTCCGGGGCCTCGATGGTCGTCCCGACGGCGAAGATCGCCAGCCGCTCGACGAGGTTCCTCAACTCGCGCACGTTGCCGCGAAGCTCGAACGTCATCAGCCTTGAAAGGGCCTGGTCGGTGAGGCGAATTGGCTCGCGCCCGTTTTCGATGCAGAATTCGGCGAGGAAATGCCGCGCAAGGTCGGGGATGTCCTGCGGACGCTCCCGCAGAGGCGGCAAGGCAATCGGCACGACGTTGAGCCGGTAGTAGAGGTCCTCCCGGAATCGCCCCGCCTGCACCTCTCTCTCAAGCTGCTTGTTCGTCGCGGCGATCACGCGCACTTTGGCGTAGAGCGTTTCGTTGCCGCCGACCCGTTGAAACTCGCCGTTTTGCAACGCACGCAGCACCTTCGCCTGTACCGCAAGCTCCATGTCGCCGATCTCGTCGAGGAAGAGCGTGCCGTCGTGTGCCTGCTCGAACTTGCCCTGCCGCCGCGCTACGGCCCCGGTGAACGCCCCCTTCTCGTGCCCGAAAAGCTCGCTCTCGATTAGCTCGTGCGGGATCGCCGCGCAATTGACCTGCACGAACGGCCCGTTCGTCACCGCGCTCTGGCTGTGGATGTGTTGCGCGACGAGTTCCTTGCCCGTGCCGCTCTCGCCGGAGATGAGCACCGTCGCATTGGTGGGCGCGAGCCGTGCGATGATGGCCCTGATCTGGTTCATCGCGGGGCTGGTGCCGATCATCGGCCTGAACCTGCTCTTCGCGGCGTCCTGCGCCCGATGCCAGAGCGTGAGCTTCTCGGCGGCATGGTCCACCACAAGGCGCACCTTCGGCAAGCTGAGCGGCTTTTCGAGGAAGTCGTACGCCCCCGCTCGGAGCGCCTCCACTGCCGTCTCGATGTCGGAGTGGCCGGAGATCATGATCACTTCCGTGTGCGGCCACTGGCTCTTGAGGTCGCCGAGGATCGCCACCCCGTCGCGCCCCGGCAGCTTCACGTCGAGCAGCACGATGTCGGCGTTCTCCGCTTCCATCTTGCGGAGGCCTGTCTCGCCGTCGCCCGCTTCGCTCACCTCGTACCCTTCGTCTTCGAGGATGTCGCGCAGAGCGGCGCGAATATTTCGTTCATCATCAACGATCAGCACGCGCATGGAAACTAACTCCCTTTTGTCAGACGCTTTTCGAGCGGCAGACGTACTTCAAATATCGCTCCGTACGGGGCGGCATTGCGCGCAACGACGCGCCCCTGATGATCGGTGATCACCCGGTCCACCACCGCCAGGCCGATGCCCGAACCGCCGGGCTTGGTGCTCACGTAGGGTCGAAAGAGGCTCTTGAGCATCTCGTGCGGTATGCCGGGGCCGGTGTCGCGCACCTCGATGAGCACCTCGTCGCGTGCGGTCGCAAGCGAGACCGTCACCTTCCCGCCCTCGGCGCCGATGGCTTCGAGGCCGTTCTTCACGAGGTTGAGGAGCGCTTGCTTCAATTGCTCGCGGTCGCCCATGATCGGCACGGGATGCTCAGGGAGGAGAAGCTCAAGCCGCCCTTGCTCGCGCTCCGCCGCAAAGAGTTCTCCCATATCGCTCACCACGCCCCGCACGTCCATCGGCGCAAGGACCGGGGCCGGCATCTTGGCGAAAGTCGAAAAGGCGTTCGCCAGCCGTTCGAGCCGGTCAATCTCCGCGAGGACCATGTCGGTCGAGCGCATGAAGCTCTCCTCGAAGCGCTGCCGGTTGTCGGTGAAGCGTTCGCGGAGGCGCTGGGTGGTCAGGCGCATGGGCGTGAGAGGGTTCTTGATCTCGTGCGCAATCGCACGGGCGATGTCCTGCCAGGCGGCGCGGCGTTCGGCTCTGGCGAGCGCTTCGTGAGATTCGCGCAGGCCGGTCACCATGTCGTTGAACGCGTTCACGAGCGTGGCGATCTCGCGGATGCGCGACGGGGGAACGCGTTGCGTGAGGTCGCCGCGTGCGATTTTCTGCGCGGCATTGGCCACCGAACGAAGTGGCCGCGTCAACTGCACCGCCAGCGCCCACGAAACGACCGTCGCGAGGAGGAGGATCAGCGCCGTGAGCAGGCCGCCCATGAGCAGCGTCCTCCGCTCGAGGGGACGCTGCAACGCGCCGAGTTGCTTGTAGCGGATGAGCGCTTCGTTGACCTGCTTCCGGACGACCGGATCATCGAGATTGACGAGGCTCTGCTGGAGCGCATCGCCGACCTGCGCGTCATGCCAGAACCTCATGCTCTGGTCAATCGCGCTCATGGCATACCACCCGACGGGCAACACCCCTGCGAGCACCAGCATCATCGCCGAGAGTATGAACCGCAGACGCAGACTCATGGCCCCACCTGACGCCGTTCCAGCATCGCTCGCGTGAAAGCGGCACTGCGATTCTTCGGCACACGGTAATTCCAGAGCGCCATCAGGTCGTACTGCTGCCCGGTGGCATGAATGTGAATCGGCTCCAGCGCGGCGGAGACCTCGACGAAGCACGACATGCCGGGATTGATCGCGCCGACCGGCCAGAGCGGGACCGTTTCCAGCCGAAAAATCTGGGAATACTCGGTGAACCGCGACGCGATAAGCGTGCGCCTGCCAAGGGTGATCTCGTATGTCCCCGTCGCCAGGTCCTTGACGACGCGGTGCTTCACCGTCGTATCGGGAGGAGACGCCGGGGTTCCGTCCGCTTTGCGGAGACGACAGATGAAGGTAAGCTCGACCGGGGTACCGCTATCTATGATGTTGAGCAGATCGTCGGAGAACGGACGCTGCAACACGCACGAGACGGCAATCCTTTCCTGCCGAAGCTCCACCACTGGAAGGCTCATTTCCACACGCTGATTGACACCGGAGAAGAATATCCCCAGCACCGCCAACATCCTGACAACGACTGTTTCCAGCACAGGACCCACCGGTTTACGCTGATTGCGGACGACCAGGAACCGAGAGCGTCTGACGGAACGAGTGTGCAATGGGCAACCCACGTCCTCTCCGAAGGCGCAGGCTGCCCCTACGGCGGTAAGAACCTATCCCAGCAGGTTAGGAAAAGTCATGCTGAGCATGACATCCATGAACAGCCTACTGAGATAGGCTGGCTTTGTTGACATCCATGTTCTAGAGCCTGTCGCCTGCCACTAAAGTGGCGGGCTACGGAAGGAGCGAAGTCGGCTAAAGCCGCCTGCATGG
>Ga0172366_10004117_pt1 | contig 11472 bp, 7 predicted proteins | sample LakKivSesite69cm_FD_114533 | JGI IMG/M metagenome (GOLD analysis project Ga0172366, IMG submission 114533) | Sediment microbial communities from Lake Kivu, Rwanda - Sediment site 69cm | ecosystem: Environmental > Aquatic > Freshwater > Lake > Sediment | place: Rwanda: Western Province, Lake Kivu...
AGAGCCAGGCCCCGTGGATGTAGAGGGGCAGAAAGGGGAAGAAAAACAGGATGTAGGCCAGGGAAAATGTTGCAGGATATGGCTCCCAGGCCCTCATCAGCCAGAGAATTGGCAGGCCAAATCCGAACTCAGAGGGATTTGAGAACTCCCTTGCCGTAAGATGGGGCAGAAAAGGTATGGCAAGGGTAATGCCAATCACCAGAACCTTGAAATAGCCCCTTTCCCTCACTATACCAGCAAGGGCCGTGTATCCCGCCCAGAAGACAAATAGTGCCTGGTTCGCAAGGAGCAAAGGCCCGGCAATAAACCCCGCGCGCCAGAATTGTTTTTCCTCGGCGAGGCAAAGTGCGGAGAGGATAACTGGCATCCCGAAAGCCATGGCGGGCTGGAAGAAGTAGCCGAAAAATGAGGTGTTGTGAATATTAAGGTAAAGCGCGGAGAGGCTCCCCTGATGAGCGATCATGTCCCAGAACCCATAAACGGAATACCACGCGCCAAGCCAGAAGGCAAAAAAGGGCGCGAGGCTAGCCCAGGGTTCACCCAGGAACCTCTTGGCAAACCCGTGGAACAGGGCATACGCTGATAACGCGCTCCAGAAGCATGTGGCGTTCAGGACGACCCAGGGCCTCCAGGCCAGCGCGGCCCAGGCCCAGAAACCAGCCAGGAAATCCACGCCGAAGTGATATGTCCCAATGAACCCCATGGTCCCACCGGGAACAAAATAGGGGTGATCCCCGTTCAGGATGCTCGCTACCTTTGAAAAGTGGTAGCCATCATCCCAGACAACCCCCAGGATGACATGGGGCAAGAGGAGGACTGCCGTGAAAGCGAGTCCACAGATGAACGGTTTTGGTTCGGATAGCCTCGGAGGGTTTTTGAACAACAGATAAGCTCCCCAGATCCAGACCGGCAGTAGAATGCCTGCCACGGTGAAACCGAGGGCCGGGAACCTGAGCCCGCATATGTATAGAAGGTATGTTATGGCGGCAACAGCAACCTGGCCGGCCGAAAGGGAACCAGCCAGAACCCAGAGGTTTAGCTCGCGCTTCTCCCTTTCGGCCAGGAACAAGGGCGCGCCAAGGGGAATGTGTGCGATGGGCCATAGCAATAAGGCCAGGAGGGTGTAGAGGAGAGAGGAGAAAAAGAGGGATAGGTTCATTTGGGTTTCGTGTATATGAAAAGGTTATCCGGTCCCAAAACGAGCGTGTCCTCGGACCATCCCCAAGAGACAAAGGCGGGTTCGGAAACCGACAGCACGATCGCGTCCAGACCCACTTTCTCGTCAAGGAGCGCGAGGTCTTCGTGGCTGGCCGGGGTGGTCACCACTGCTATGTCAGGCCTGTAGAGAACCACTGTCCTGGGATAACTTACCGCAACCCTGGCACCTGTGGGCATGACCTCAGCCACAGCGGGAGCGAGGGTTCTTTCTGTGCGATAAACCGCGAGGCGTTCTTTCTGCACCTCCAGGGTATACAATACCCCAAGAACAAGCCAGGCCGAGAAAACAACCATGGTCAGCCATGGTTTCACGCGGAGAAAACGGGCCAGGCCAAAAGCCATGCAGAGAGTAACAGCCGACAGCGCGGCGAACTGCCTGGCCTCAAACTTGTAAAACAAGAGGGTAATGAGAATCAGTGGTAAGAAGGCCAAAAGGCCCCACCTTATCCTTTTGCTCCGGACGAGAAACGGCCCGACTGCGAGAATCGCTATCACCAGAAGTTTCATCAGGTTCTCAACACGCCAAATATTGTCCGGACTAAAATAAGAAACGAACATGCGGATGGGCTTTTTTACCAGGATGGCAAAAAACAGTTCGGAAAGGGGAGCGACAGGGTTCAGGTCTGCTGGCGTGAGTATATCGCGATAGAAGCTTTTTTTGAGAAATCCGCTGTGGAGCAGGAGATCGTATCTGAAAAGCGCAGATTGAGCCTCAGAGAGCGAGCCAATCTTGGAATAGGACAGATTGGTCACAACCGAAATGAGCAAAAGCACCATTCCAAAACAAATGACATGAGTCCTGGAAAACCCCCTCTCTACCAGTATCAGTGAAACAAGTGGTATGAGGAAGATGGATGTTTGCCTAGTAGTAAAGGCAAACACATAAGACAGCATGATTGTCGCCATCCAAGCCAGGGACTTTTTCGGCCTGGCAACAGATGCCAGGAGTATGGCCAGGGTTGACCAGAAAACCAGGCTTGTCTCTGTCATTCCCGTGAGCTCATAAGCGGTGGTAAGGGGGAAAAGAAGGAAGAAGAACGAACCCAGGAACGCTCGCCTTGCATCCGACCAGGCCCTCACGGTTAGATAGAACAGGACGACTGATGCAACTGTCAACAAGATGTTAAGTAACACCGGCGCGTAGAATCCCGTCCGGGTAAGCCACATGAATTCGGCTATCAAAATGGGCCAGCCCGGCATGTGAATGTCAGGACAGGGCAGGCCCATTATATATGCCTCGTTGGGGCCGACATACGACGAGACCAGGCCGTTACCCATCAAAAGGTTCCTGGCCAGACTGAAGTAAACGAGAGAATCGGACAAAAGGGGAATTCTCGGAAAAAGGATAAACCCGGCAAGCCCTATCCCGATTTCAACAGAACAAAGAATAAAAAGTTGTCTGATCGTGGCGTTTCTCATTCCAGCTTCCTGGTGTAGATGATGATCATGTAAGGGCCGGAGGCAATTGTCTTATCCTGCCAGTCAGGCGCGGGCATTTCCTCCGGGGCGTAGAGCCTGGCATCCTCCTGCCCTATCTTCGTGAAGACAACCGTGTCCATGTGTATTTTCGTCTGGAAAACTGCCGCGTCCTCTGGTGTTCGAGGGAAAGATACAACGATATCCTCAGGGTTGTGGATTATGTGCGCTGTGAACGCGGAACCTGACATGCCTATTACCATGGGCCCTGGCAGCAGATGCTCGCGGAGAACGCGTTCCCGTCTTTCCGGGTCATTTGCTATCTGTCTTGCCTCGCGCAGGCAATCCATTGTCCCGGGTATACTGATGTTTATGGCCATATTCTCAAGCCGGGAACCGGCCCGGCGCAAGTCCTCGGAAAAATCCTGTGATGTCTGCCTGTGGCAAAACCAGGGATGGCGGAGGCTCTCAGGCCTCGCCACCCGGTTTGCGAAACAGGATGTATACCTCGGATGCGCTTTCGGTTGAGAGTGGATTGAAGCAGAACAGGAAATCCAGCGCCTTCAGGGGAAAGGTCAGGAGGGACACGACCACATAGATCACATCCCTGAGGGGCCGCAGTCCCAGGGAAAGCAGGGTTGAGAGCCAGACCTGGAAAACCCAGAGCAGGGAGGATGTGGGACCACAGCGCACCCCTGTTTCCACCACCTCAATTGTTTTTCCCGCGTATAGCCTGGCTATGCCCTCGTGGGTCCAGCGCTGGCGGTCGTCAGGGCAGGAGTGGAAGGGTTGTAGAAACGGTAACGAAACATATATGAAGCCTCCAGGCCTCACGACCCTTTCCATCTCAAGAAGGGCCTTCTCCGGATCCGCGATGTGCTCTAGAACGCCCTCCGAAACCACAGCGAAGAGGCTCCCTGATTTTATGGGCAGGCAGTAAACATCCCCCAGGACCGAAATTGGCCTGTATCTCACTATGTCAAGGTTATGGACCCGGCAACCCCTGGATCTCAGCTCATACGCGCCCCCGCCCAGATTGAAAACCGTGTCCTTCTCGGAGACTTCAAACCCGTGCTTCCTCAGGAGCGAGAATATGCCTCTGCCAGGACAGGTGAGAACCGGCTATGGGACTGCCAGGCTGAACCTGTAGAGGCCGGGATGTCTCTTGACGAGATCCTTCAGCGCGGAGACGAGGTCCATTGTTCCTTACCCCGCGCCGTGTTATCGGGGTTTTTAGCCGGCCTCTCCGGGAGTTCGGGCATGCCTGCTTCGTCACTGACGGGCGAGACTGGCGTGATCCTCGGCACGGGTAGAATTATAAGGGATCACTGCCTGCCGGCTCATCCCCGCGTTATTCCGCAATACTCCGCCAGGCCGCGCTGGGGCCGGCCCGGTAGTCCACCACTCCCTGGTTTAGCATTTGAACATCACTGGCCAGTGGCCAATTGACAAAAATCCGGCGCCGTGTTAAATTATTACCATGATACGAAAAACCTTGAAAGGAGGTGATTGAGATGATTTGGGCAAAGCTTATCTTACACGGGTTGGTTGCCCAGTTCTCCTTCTCGCAGACGACCTGGACCGGGGGACCTGGGCACCTTGGACCGACGCCCTTCTGGGGCGACACCTTCTACGCGGAGACCTGCATCACCTGGAACGAGTTCCCCACCCTCATCAGGCTCACCGGGGTCATAGAGAACCTTCCTGAGCACATGATTGACCCAACCATAGGCGGCTGGGACAACGACCCTGATGTCGGCGACCTTGACCAGGACGGCGACCTGGATGTGATAGCCACGGACGAGTCTGACCCGGACATCGTCGCGTGGTACCAGAACGATGGAACGGGTAACTTCACCAAACACATCATAGACCCGGACATCTACTCTGTGGATGAGGCCTTCATGGTTGACCTTGACCGGGACGGAGACAACGACCTGGTGGTCGCGTCTGACCCGCGGTCGGGCAAGGACCTGATCTGGTATGAGAACGACGGCGCGGAGAACTTCGTGGGCCACGTGATAGATGTGAACATAGGCGGCGCGCCCGAGGGCGAGGGCGTCTTCGTGGAGGACATGGACAGGGACGGAGACCTGGACATCGTCGCGAGCTGGCTCAGGGGAGGGCTTTTCTGGTATGAAAATAACGGAGCCCAGGTCTTCACGAAGAGGACGATATGGACGAGCGCCACCGCCATATCCGCGTGGAACCCCTGGGTCGCCGACTTTGACGCTGACGGCGACATGGACATTGTCCTGACCACCTCAACCGCGTTCTATCTCTTCATTAGCAACGGCGGGAACCCACCCACCTTCACCCGGCAGACCGTTCACGGGGTTGGAACCTATGGCCTCTGGTGCAAGGACATTGACAAGGATGGAGACCTGGACATGGTGACCACGGGCAGGGAATACAACCGCGGCCTATACTGGTATGAGAACGATGGCCTGGGGAACTTCACCGTGCACACGGTTGACATGACCATGCTCAAGCCAATGGGTGTCCATGCGGTTGATGTTGATCCTGACGGCGATGTGGACTTCGTTGTCGCTGACCAGGATGGCTCTGCCATCTATTTCTACGACAACCAGGGCAACATGACCTTCATCCGGAGGACACTCGCAACGGGCAGGCACTTCTTCGGTATGTTCATGGGCGATCTTGACAACGACGGGGACGCGGATGTCCTGGTTAGGGCAGGGACCCAGCTCGGGAAAGAGGGCCTCCTGTGGTATGAGACCAGGCTCTGGTATGATACACCCGGCGTCCTCATCTCCTCCATCCTGAACTCGGGCGTGCCCACCATCTGGGACAACGCATACTTCGGCGCAAATGTCCCTCCGCCCACCAGGGTTGAGATATGGGTCAGGGCCTCAAACGACCCGGTCGGAATCCTCTCCGAGCCATGGGGAGGTCCGATAACCGTGAGCGGCACCAGCATGAACGGTCTCCTCGTGCAGAGCACCCGTTACTTCCAATACAGGATAGTGATGAGCACAACGGACAGGTGGGTCTCCCCAACCGTGGACTCCGTTGCCTTCACAGGACACCTTGACCCCAACTGGGACGAGGTGGGCGAGGGCAAGGGGGTTGCCGAACCCAGGGTCGTGTTCGGGCCGAGGAGCCTGGATGTCTATCTGCCCACGGCAGGCGCGGTCAGCGTGTATGACGCCACGGGCAGGCGCGTCTTTTCGGGCAATGGAACTCATCTCACATATGCCTCTGCGACGCGAGGCATCTATACCGTTGTCGCGGAGATGGGAAACAGGACCATAACGAGGAGCGGGGTTCTCCTGGGGGGGAGTAAATGAGCATGTTTAGCGTGAAAAAAGGGCCGGGGGTTGTCCCGGCGGACGAGTCGGTGTCGCTTACGCCGACACCTGCCAGGATGGCCCCCGGCCAGACTGATCGGTTAGCCCGGGGCCATGGGCGGAGGTTTTGTTCCTTACCGCCCAGCTCTTACTGTGCCCTGGGTCGGTTGCTGGTTGTCAATTTCTGATTGTCAGTTTACCATGTATCCACCTGAATCTCTATACGCAGACATTCGGGCGTGCGAGTGATCCCAGCGGCCCCTGCTACAAGTAGCCGGGGCCACCCAATGGCTAATAAGTCAGTTCCTTACCGCCATGATTCCTGGTTTTGTTTTTAACTGACAACCGATCAGATCTTCCCCTCTTCTGCCTCCAGCAAATAAGCGAAACGGGCGATTATGTCGTTGAATTCCCTTCTCTGCTTCTCCGAGAGCTGGCCCGTGAGAACCTTGAGAAGCTCCCTCCTCCTCTCTATGACCTGTTCTATCACATTCGCGCCCTTGAAGGTCAGGCGGACCGCGGATATGCGCTTGTCCGACTGGGTTTTCTTCTTTGAGATCATGCCCTGCTTTTCCAGCCTGTCCAGCAGAGCGGATATGGTGGACTTGGCGAGGTGGAGCTTCTTTGGCATCTCGTTCTGGGACATCTCGCCCTCAAAGTAAATCGCGGTCATTATCTCAAACTGGGGGGGCGAAAGGTAGTGTCTGGAGAGGATCTCCCTACCGTGGAGCCTCACGACCGAGCAGATTACCCGGAGAAGGAGCTCCGCCTTCCGCGAGGACTCCTCCAGACCCTCTTCCTTTACCAGGTCCATTTACATCTCTATGAGCTCCACATTTGCCCTGGGAACGGTCACAGTCTTGCCGTCCTCGAGCCTGAGCTCAAGTATTCTAACCCTGGCCTCGGTCTCTATGACCGTGGGCTCGGGGGGCAGCTTCGTTACCTCCCCTATGAGCCCGAAATAGGGCTCCCGTATGACCCTTACCAGGGAGCCTATTTCCAGGACGCCCTCCTCCACGCTCTCCTCCTCCAGCGTGCTCCCTTCCTCAACGGGGACTATTATCTCCGGTCTTATGACGCCAGCCCTTATCTGGGTCGCTCCGTTCACCGAGGCCACCTTGCCTTCCAGACTTTTCAGGAGATCAAAGGTTTTCCTCGCCATCCTGAGCCTGCCGAAGCCCTCGGTGAGTATCACGGTCACCCCGATGTCCTCCTGGCCGGTTATTGCGACGCCGATGTCATAGCCCATGAAGTCCTTGAGGTTCCTGTCGTCTGTCCCGCCAGCTACCAGGGCAACCGCGCCGACCTCAAGGGCCTTTCGCATGGATTCGGTTGGCACGAAGCTCCCACCAACTATAACCTTTCCCCTGGCCTCGGGGGTTATCAGGGACGGGGTGAGCTCCTGGTCTGGCGAATCAACGACAACCTTTATCTCCCCGATAACCTCGCCGCCTATCCCGAATATGCCCTGGACAAAGGAAGCCGTGGTCTCAACGAATACCCCTTCCCCCTCAACGACCTCCACCACCTTCCCGTCAATGTAAGCCTTCACCTCTATCGGCACCGGCGGCTCCCTTAGGATGACCTGTCCCGTGATCGCGGAGACGGATTCAATCGTCCCGTCGCAGGGAGCCTTGAGCGAGGTCTTCATCAGTCCCATTATGCCCTTGGAAACCGCTACCAGCTCGCCCTTCTTGATGGCCTCGCCCTCCCTGACCCTCATGGCCTCGGGAACCTCGTGGGGCTGGATGCCCAGCTTCCCGGCCACATTAAGGGGCACCACATTGCCCGGCAGGTCGGCCTTTGCAACGGTCTGGGTTGCCTTTACCGTTTCGCCCATCTTGACCAGCACCGCGCCGGGGACCGGTAGCCTCCTTTCCTTCCTTATAACCGTGGCCTTGGTTACCTTTAAGCCTGGCGTGTAAGCGTGTCCCATTATTGTCCTCCCTGTGGGGCTATGTTCCCCTCCGGCACGATAGCCGGGGGCATCCCCGTGATTTCTGGCTTTGGCGCGAGGGATTTCATGAGGCTCTCGGCCTCCGCCGTCTTTCCCTGGGCCTTCATGACCTCAATCAGGCCGTTCGTGATCATGGTGTCCGTTAAGCCCATTGAAATGACCCTCTTGTAGAGCTCCTCGGCCCTGGCAAAGTCGCCCTTTTCCCTGTAAAAGTCCGCTATTATGGCGAAGCCGTAGGGGTCTTCAACTCCAGAGGAGAGAACCTTCTCGTAATACTTGGACGCTTCGTCCATTTTACCCTGGGCCCTCATGAGATCCGCCATGCGCATGTCAATCATCGGGCCGGGCTGAACCAGGGCCGCCTCCTTTATGAATTCCTCGGCCTTGGCGAAGTCACCCAGCCTCGTGTATATCTCGGCAAGGGAAAGGTCTATGTATAGTTTCTGCCTCTCCATGCCCGGCGAGCCTTCCGTGGGTATCTGGTCCAGGAGGACCTTGCCCATCTCAAGCTCCTCCGCTCCCTTCCTTAAATCGCCCCTCTGGGCCAGGTAACTGCCAAGGGAGAAAGAGACCTGCGCGTAGTTCCTGACTATCTTCTCGTTGGTGTCGTAGCGATCCTTTTTCCTGACACGGGGATCAAGGACGCCCCTGTATCTGAAGACGCCATCGGGCAGGGCCAGTCGGTAGCCGGAGTATTTCATCAGGTATTCAACCGGCCCCATCGCGTCGTGGAGCGCGTAGCTGGTGTAATCCGGGCTCAGGTTCTCAAGGGGATAACCCCCTATCGGGCCCACCTCTTTCGGAACCAGCCTGAAGGCCATGCCCTCCATGAGAAGGTGGTTTTCCCAGCCCTGCCAGGACTCCGGGGTGGTGGTCATCGCGAAGTAGATGTTGGTGCTGAACTCCTTGCCCTCAAAGACCTCCCTGGCAAAGACGCCCGGATCATCCAGGTATATCAGGGGCACATCAATGTATGAGCGCCCATCCACGGATGGTATCCTGGTCAAAGCCCTGGGTTTGTAGCCCGCGGATGTGGCGATCATGTCCCTTATCGCGAAGTCCCTGAGGGCCATGATGGGCAGTCCGAGCATCTCGCCCGTTGCCTGGGCCTGCGAGAGCTCGGAGCGCAGGATGTCCTTCCTGCCACCGTAAAAGCCCAGGAGGGGCGTGCGGTCGTATGCCACATATATCCGGTGCATCTGGCCTTTGGTATCCGGCACATCCACAGCGAAACCCGTGGCGTCAACGCCGGCTATCCTGCACTGGACAGGTATCAGGGGGGGAAGCCTGTCTATGTCGTCGTAGGAAAACGATATTGGCGCTCCCCAGGCCTTGACCTGCCGGATATACCAGTTTGTGTTCAGCAATGAGAGGTTCGCTATCACTATGTCCTTCCGGACCTTCAGGACCTCCTGAGCGAACCACAGGGGGAAGGTGTCGTTGTCGCCGTTCGTGAACATTACCCCGCCAGTGGAGGGGCTGTTAAGCAGGTTGTATGCCGAGTCCTCGGCCAGGTAGAACCTGGAGCGGTTGCACTCGGGGTAGAACCTGTAGAACTGGTAACCCACCGTGAACGCGGCGGCCGGGTAAAAGACCAGCGAGACCACCCACCATTTCCTGAGATACTTGCCAGCGAGCCTGAGGACCTCCCAAAGGCCTATTCCCGCGTAGAGGCATATCATTATGTGCGCGGTGGCGTAGAAGTAGTCCCTGTCCCTTACCTCGGTTGGCAGGAGTGGCTCGCGGGTCGTGGGATGGACGCCGCCAACGGGCTGGGTCGGTGAGTCCTTGAGATTAAAGGCAAACCAGAAGCCGAGCGTTGCAAGGATGAAAACCAGGCCGATGAGCCAGACCACCTTTGTCTTGTTCTGGAATTTCTTTGAGAAATCGTTTGAGACCTGGGTGACTATGCCGACCAGCGAGAGGAAAACCAGGGGTATGACGCTGAAATACTGCCACTGGAAATACTTGAAGAAAACCCTGACCTGCAGGATGGGGTCTATGCGTCTGGGGAGCATCTTCGCTGGCTCGTATTGCTTGCGGGTCAGGACATCCATGAAGGCCTGCCAGTTGTATGGGTCTGCCTCGTTTATCCAGGCCGCTGTAGGATGGTGATGGAGGTAATAGGCCCTTATTATGAGCCAGAACTCCACGGAGACCGCGAGGATTACCAGGATCAGGGTAAGGCCCCTCCAGTCCTTCCAGAGCCTTCCCCTGAGATACATCGCGATTATGGAGACGAGTCCTCCCGCGACAAGGGCGAAGGTGTTCTTGCCGAATATCCCGTATAAGAGCGCGATGCCAGCCACGATGAAGAGAATGGTCCAGATGTCCGTGAAGTCCTTGAAAAATCCCCCGCGCCAGAAGTAGAAGACCATGAGCGCGAGGCCCACCACGGCCATCGCGATGCTCGCGGTGGACGGCTGGTATGTCAACTCCATCAGGCCTGCCAGGAGCACCAGCGCGCCAAGAAGGCCCCAGAACTCCTTTCCGAATATGAGCCTGGGCTGGACTATTGCAACGAAAACGAACATGGCAGGCAGGGCGAAGATGGCTGTAAGGTGAATTCCCGTTGCCAGGACTATCAGGTATGTCCCCGCGAGGAGGAACCGGGTCGCGCGCTCGTCCCAACCCTTTCTCCTGTACCAGAGAAGGGTCAGATACACAGCCAATAAAGCGAAGAAGTTGGCCGGGGTGTAGGTCTCGGCCTCTATGGAGCTCATCCAGTTCACCGCTCCGAAAGCGGCCATGAACGCGGCAAAGGCCGCGGCGACATGCAGGATGTGCTTCGGGGCCTCGGGCTTCCACAAGGAGATCACATCATAGATTATCAGGTAGACCAGGCCAGCGGTGAACGCGCCCATGGCTATGGGCACCAGGGTCATCCTGAGGACCGGGTCCACGGCCGGGACGCCATTGATCAACTTGTAGATGAACGCGAGGGGCAATGGCAGGATGTCAAGGAAATTGCAGAGTATCACATAGAGGGGCGTTCCGGGGGGGTGGGGCACGCCGAGGATGTGGGCCGCGGCCAGGAACTCGCCCACATCCCAGAACACCACCGAAGGCGCTGTTGTCTGGAAATAGACCAGCAACACGATGAATGTTATCAGGATAAACAGTGTCCACTTCAGGTTTTCTCCGACCAGCCAGGACCTCAGCCTTTCGTTCATGGCCAAATTCTAAACCAGCCGAAGGAGGCCGGGCAAATAGCGCGGCTTCGTGCCCGGGCCTTATAATTTCAGCCTGGCCCCATCGTCTAACGGATAGGACACCACTCTTTCAAGGTGGCGGCGGGGGTTCAACTCCCCCTGGGGCCATGGCGGCGTCGCTCTGCGACGCCGCGTTGCTGGTTCCTGGTTGAAATAAAAGCCCGTATGGCATATCCCGTAATCTTATAGCTGATATCCCTAACCAACAACCAGGAACGAAGAACCAACAACCGCTCAGGGTTTCACCGCCACGAACCTCTTTTCGCCTCCATTTTCCAGGTAGAAAAGGACGGGCTTCTTGCTGTCCGCGTATTTGTCCGCGGCCTTCTGGAAGTCGCCCAGGCTGTTTACCTCAACA
>Ga0172366_10004118_pt1 | contig 11472 bp, 10 predicted proteins | sample LakKivSesite69cm_FD_114533 | JGI IMG/M metagenome (GOLD analysis project Ga0172366, IMG submission 114533) | Sediment microbial communities from Lake Kivu, Rwanda - Sediment site 69cm | ecosystem: Environmental > Aquatic > Freshwater > Lake > Sediment | place: Rwanda: Western Province, Lake...
CCAATTAACCCAGCTGTTCGTCCATAGAGAGCTTGTCCCATAGGAGAACCCCAAGGATAGCCTTCGCTTACCTGAGACCGAATTTCACATACTTTACGGCTGAGAGCAAGAGCAGCCATTACATACCATTCAGCTACTGATTCGGCATTTCCAGAGCCTACAGTAGGTACATTGGCTACTGCTACCTGATAATACGTGGCACTAGCAATATCAACACCATCTAAACCAGCTCCCCACTGCTGTACCAAACGAAGATTAGAAGCCTTTTTAAATATTTCTTCATCTATTTTAGCGGAAATAGGAATAATAATCTGAGCTTTTTTTGTTTTTTTAATTAAATCCTTAAATTCAACCATCTCTAATGATATTTCAGGCAATTCAGCTTTTAAATAATCATAAACTCGAGTAAAATACTTACCCACTACTATTAATTTTATTGGTTTATTATTTTTCATAATCTATTTTCTTCCCTCAATAAATTCTTTTTGAATTAAACTCTATACAAGATATTCAAGGGGAATTCTTCCCCTTGAAAACCCTTTAATTCACTCTCACTTCAATATTTATTACACTCTTGAATATCTTGTCTTTAATATTCTTCATATTAATAAATCATATTCCTTATTTAAGGTATAGGAATTATTGAAATTCCTAAACCTTAAAATATAACTCTTAAAGAAAAAAGGGGTCGGCACTTGACCTTGGACATAATTATTCTATTTATAATTTAATTATGGATTAACTGATTGTTTTTAAATAACGATAGATGGCTTCTGCCCTTACCGGACATCCTTTAATTTGTTCACCTAGGTAATTAGAAACTACCCCACTGCAACACTGCCCTATCCCCACCAGAGGTTGCGCTGGATTAAGATTAGGGACAAACTCATCTTCTTTTTCTCTCACTCTTTGTCCCATGAGTATTGTACAAGATGGAGATCTTCTTTCCTTGGAAAGGCGTCGCATAGCAGCCAGTAAAGCTCCTTTACAGGAACTGCAGGTCCCCTTTTCGATAACCTCTAATCCGGGCAAGTGGTAATGAGTTTTTTCACTAATACCAGTAGCCTGTTCAGGTTGAATTTCCCTTAATTTTACCGGGTTTATAATCTTAATTTCCTCCAGGCTAGCTGGTCCCAGATGAGTTTGGGCTGCTAAGCGAAGGTGCTCGACTTCATCTATACGGTATCCTAACATAGAGGCAGCCACTATATCAGTGGCTAAAACGTTTGTACCAGCCAAAATAGTATTAAATCGAACTGGTAGACCACCCAATTCCCATTCCAGAGAACATAAGGTAGCATCGACCATAGTTAAATCGGGAATAATGACGGTATTGAGATCAGCAATACATTGATGCAGATTCAAGCGATGAAAACGGCTTTTTTCTTGATCAGGTATACAGCCCTTGAGGTTTTTCATACCGATGGTAACCGTTGTCTCACTATGGACTTTCAAAATAGGTAAATTAATCAGATAGTCAACCTTTCTTACTGTCTCGGCAATCAATGCTTTTTTCAATACCTTACCATTAGGTACATCAACATAGATTTGGTGGTCCTTTTTAAAATCCAACAAGGTGACCTTCCACTTTTGAGCTAGCTCATAGACCCCGGTTACTTTATAAGCCTCCATGGTATCATGACCAACCTCGGAACTCTCCCCAATAATAATTTCGCGTGGTGAGGTGTGCACCAAAAGTTCAATAAGAGCATCTAAGATTAATGGATTGGTGGTAGCACCAGTACTATTTGGTTTTGCTACCACCATATTAGGTTTTAATAAAATTCTACTACCTGGAGGGACCAATTGTCCAATACCTCCCAAGTCCTGTAGACAATTACTCACCATGGTTTGGATAGTTTCATCACTATGCACCGCAACTGTATAACTGTTAGTTCCCATATTAACCCCCTTATCCTCGCACCATTCAATGGCAATTCGTTTAATCGCTTCATCTCGAAACCTATACCAATCCCTCTTCTAAATTATACTTATAAATATTATCTTTGAACCACCGGAAAGCACCGCTTCCTTTTATTGAGTAATATAGGATGTCGCGGATTTTATTAAATGACGAACTCTCTTCGGTCTGCATTTCTATTCCGTCTATTACGTCCGCCAATTTGACAGGCTTATCCATATATATTCACCTCCTATTTTAGTAATAGCTGGCCTTGTTTCTGCGGACATGGGCTGCAATAACGGGGCTATATGTCAACTAACTTATTTTTAAGCGTGTCACAGGACCGTCCCCTGTCACGGTCTTGGCATATTTTATTTTAAATTATACCACAAAATCATATTTATAATATCATTAAGATAGTCAGCTGACCATAGGACCGTCCCCTGACACAATACGGGATAAGGAAATTATAGGAAGTCAACAAAATTACGTCTAAATTTAATGAATATGGGGAATAATATTGATAGAAGAGATAAATAGAATAAATAGTTTAAGGTATAGGAATTTCAATAATTCCTATACCTTAAATAGGGAATATGATTTTTAATTTAATATGAAGAATATTAAAGACAAGATATTCAAGGGTGTAATAAATATTGAGTTGAGGGCGAATTAAGGGGTTTTCAAGGGGAAGAATTCCCCTTGAATATCTTATAAAGTTGAAAAAGGCAAACTATCTGAAAGGGTAGGACGCAAAGTTGTGGGTCTAAGGTATTTTAATACTATGACCGTCAGACTGCCAGCTTTTTTTATTTTAGAGAGATTCATGTTTAAACAAAAGAAAACTGAAATAATTAATTAATAATATGCAAAAATGAATTACCCAATTGAGGTTTTATAAGAAGGGAAAAAATTAAAGTGGCTAAAACTATCAATCAAAATCAATATCCTGAAAACGAAGAACTTAGTAGACTAAAAATAAAAATGATAACTGGTCTTACTATTGGTTATATTATGCTATTGATATTTTTTATTGCTTTTTTAGTTTCGAAATATTTTTTCAAAATTCCTATCCATAATACACTTTTTTTTCTTAATTCAGGGTGTTTTCTCTATATGTATTTGGTTCAATACTTTTTTAAAAAAAGAAGAGTGGAACCTAAGATGATGAAAAAATTACATTTTGCAAACTATATCACAGCTTTGTTATTTGTGACCGGTATTTTCCACTATACAGGCGGTATATTGTGGATTGGTGATATCTTTTTTATTGTTATTATACTCTATGCAGGCCTTTTATCTGCTCCAAGAGAAGGATTAATTATTTCCCTTTTAGGTTTTACTTGCTACAGCACAATAGTTTTAATGGAATATTTCGATATTATTCCATATGTGGGATTTTTTAAATTAACTCCTTATCTTTACAAAGATAGCCAATATGTTATAATTACCATCTTATTAACTGGAGTTATATTCTTTTTGGTCTTTTTTACCGGGAAACACTTTTCCCAAAGGTTAGAACAAAGAAGTGTTGAATTAGCTAAAGCTAAACAAGTATTGGAAGAATGGAGCAACAAATTAGAGAAGAAGGTTAAATTACGAACTCAAGAATTAGAAAAATCTAAAGACAAATTATCTATACTTTATAATATATCACGGGTTATTAGTTCAACCTTAAAATTAGATAACATCTTAAAGGTGTTATTAGATTTTTCAGTGAAAATAAGTGGTGCTAATAGAGGTTCGGTTATGCTTTTGGATGAAAAGAAAAATATCTTTTCTATTAAAGTGGCTTATAATATAAACGAAAAAGTTATTCGAGAGACTACCTTTGCTAAAGATGAAAATACTTTTGGTTGGGTAGTCAAGAACAAAAAGCCCTTATACATTAAAGACTTTGAACAAGATAGGCGTTTTTCAAAAAAAGAGATGGTCGACTATAAGATAAAACAGCTTCTAATGGTTCCTATAATTATAGAAAAGAAGGTAAAAGGAATAATATGTTTAGATAATGCTTCCTTTACCACCGATATAATAAATCTGCTTACATCTTTTTCTGAACAGGTGGCAGTTGCCATTAATAACGCTCGCTTATATCAAAAAATTCAGGATAGTTATTTTGAAATAGTAAAAGCATTAGCTCAGGCTATAGAAGCTAAAGACCCCTATACCCATGGTCATTCGGAAAGAGTTATGCAATATTCATTAATAATTGCGGAAAAATTTAATTTATCTAAGGAGGAAAAAGAATCATTAAAATATGCCGCAATCCTGCACGATATTGGAAAGATTGGAGTAAGGGGAATTATTTTAAATAATCCTGATAGATTAACTGTAAGTGAATATGATGAAGTAAAGAAACATACTATTATCGGTGAGAATATTATTCGGCCTATAGAATTGCTACGAACGATTAAGCCATTAATTAGACATCATCATGAATGGTATAATGGCAAAGGTTATCCTGATGGATTATCTAAAGGAGATATCCCTTTAGGGTCTCGCATCCTGGCAGTAGCCGATGCCTATGATGCTATGAAATCTGATCGACCTTACCGTAAAGCTTTTTCAGAAGAAAAAGCTATCCAAGAGTTTAAACAGGGGAATGGTAGTCAGTTTGACCCTAAAGTAGTAGAGGTATTTTTAGAAATATTAAAAACTGCTAAAAAAATAAAGAAAGGCGGTATTAAAATATCTCCCTGCCCGGTCAGATACGGTTACCACTTGATTTCGTCCATTATCCACATGAAGGGCAGCAAAGACATTAGCCCTAGAAGAAGTCCCTACCAACAATCCTTCTTCCTGAAAAAGTTGAAGAGTAGTTTCAATGACCTCTTTATCAGGAACTGTAAATACCATATCTACCTGTTTCACATCCAGGACATTCGGTAATCCAAGTAGGACAGGCGTCTCGACTATCATTTTATGAAAAGTTAGAAAAAGTCACCCAATTATTGAGCTACTATAACGTATAACGGTTCTTCTGACACTCTCTTTATTACCAATAAAGATTTGTCCCTTTTCCTCCTATTTAAAATAATGACCTGTTCCTATTTTATTTATCTTATTTATCTTTAAAGAAATTTGGTAAAATCTTGTAGTAATTTTTTAGGTACTTTGGGTATAACTGTATCTTTAGCAGGATAACCAACGACTAGGATTAAAAAGGGTTTTTCATTGGAAGGTCGTGACAAAATCTGATTCAGAAAACCCATCTCACTGGGTGTATAAGTTAGACAAACAAGTCCAGCGTGGTGTACCGCAGTAATAAGCATGCCGGTGGCGATACCTACTGATTCAGTCACATAGTAATAACTTTTTTTACTGCCGTCTGGCAAAAGACCATAGCGCTTAGCAAAAATAACAATCAAATAAGGGGCAACCTCTAAAAAAGGTTTATGTTCGTTGGTACCCAAAGGCTTTAAGTCTTCTACCCACTTTTGGGTTGCACTTTTGTGATAAAACTCACGCTCTGCTTTTTCAGCCTCTTTACGGATCTGCCTCTTCACATTAGAATCAGTTACAACTACAAAACTCCAAGGTTGTATATTAGCTCCACTGGGTGCTGTTGCTGCCGTACGCAAGCAATCTTCTATAATTTTTCGAGGTACTGGCCGATTTGAAAATTGGCGCACCGTTCGTCTTCGCTTCATTTCTGCATAAAATTCAGCAGAGCGTTTTTTCATCTCCTCTTGAGGATATTCATAATAATCTTTAAATAAAGAAAATTCTGCTTTTGTCATAAAAATCACCTATTTTCCATTAAATATTTAAACATAAATTATTATTTTTAATTCACTTAAATTAAGAGATACTCCATGCTCTATATACTATTAACTGCTTTTTCCTTTTCTCTATCTCTCTTACTAATAATCCCCTTGCCTCTTTTGCCTTCCCTATCACTTCTGCTTCGTTTAAAATAGACCCTTTCTCTACATTTTACCACCTATAGTAGAGCATCCCATATAAGGCCAGAAGTTTATAGTAACTGGCTACATACGTAACATCAGAGCAAACTCCTGTAGGTGATGAAGAATTTGGAAGGCATTAAAACTACTACCAGAAGCGGAAACAGTAACCAAGAGACCGGATTTAATCGTCAACTCTGCTACCTGGATAACCTGGATAATCTTTACCTCAATCTCTGGTAAATTCCGAAATATCTCTCTAAGCAATAAATATAAGTTACCCTTCTTTCTGTTGGAAACGACTATACCTAAAATCTTCATACTTTTACCACCCATTTTTCAGATTATAGGTACAGAGAACCGTTGTACTGTTATTTACTTTAACTTTTTTCTTTCATTAATTTTGTACTATGATTTAAAAATTCTTCAGCAATTTTTATAATGTTTCTACTCCTATTTTGGACCATTGATCATAATAATCCGCACTTTCTCGTAAGGTTTTTGCCTTCTGTAATCCTTCAATTAAATGCAAAGGTAGTAATTTTTTTTCTACATACAATGATCGGATTGCCACAATTAAACAATAGTGACTTCTTAAACATTTCTCAAATTCAGGATTCATCTTTTGCTTCCCACAAAACAATACCCCTTTCTATTTCTGCATAAAAAATCGGGTCAGTTTTTTCCATTTCTATATATTTTAATGGTGTCCTTGTAATTAATTGGATAATCTTCCCTTTAGAACTGTTCTTTACTATTTTCTCAACTTCTGGTAAGGCATTGGTAACCACAAACAGATCAATGTCACTGCCTTTGGTATTTTCTCCCCGGCTCGAACTTCCATAAAGAATTATTTTTTGAGATTTGCTTCTCATCTTCTTTAATAATGGATTTAAGGATATAATTACTTTCAGGACTTTTAACTGCTTAATTATGGGGTGGTCAAAATTTACTGCATAGAGATACACCTTGCCTCTTTTTTTTCTTTTGACAAATCCAACATTTATTAAATCATTCAAGGCGAAATTTGCACCTGCTTTACTTATTTTAACAGCAATTTGAATTTCCCTGGAGAGATACTCTTCTCCTGATGTTTGAATTAAGAATTCTAAAATTTTCTGAGAATTTGTTGTAAAAAGAATCTTCTCCATCTTTTTAATAGCTCCTCTGACTAATATATTAGCCTATCGACTAATATTATAGTCAATCAAATATAATCTGTCAAATCTGAAAAACAATTGGGGTCAAATCTTTATCGTTGACAAATATTTTGATTAACTGTCAAGAATAAAGATTTGACCCTATTGATATTTCATAAGTGATGTCCATGAAAATAGGTGTCTGTCCCTATTTTATGGTAGTTGACAAATTTATAATCTCTTATATAATGTGAATAAAGATATTAATAGAAATAGATTCTAAAATATAGAAACATAATAATGCGGAAAAAGGCGAAAACCATACAACGAACGAACGATGTACAATATACTCTAGTACGACGAGAATGTTAAGTGTATTATTGAGGTGAAGCTCTTGGATGCGCAAGATGTTTTCTGATCGATATACCAAATTTTACATGTTAGTTCCTGCTATAGTGTATCTTATACTAATTGGCATCTTTCCCCTGATATTTTCATTTGTATTGTCTTTTCTCAATTGGGATGTTGCGGCAGGTAAGCCGATGACATTCGCTGGACTAGGCAACTACATTGAGCTCTTCAGAGATTGGCGTTTCCGTCAGACACTACTCAATACAATAATCTTCGTGGTATCAGCTATCAGCCTTGAGGTGATTTTTGGCTTCGGCCTGGCTCTTCTCCTCAATCGTAAATTGCGAGGTCAGACTATCTTCCGCGTACTCTTTATTCTACCAATGATGACCACCCCAGTTGCTGCCGGTTACACCTGGCGTATGCTGTACCATGTCACCAATGGTCCGATCAATCACATCCTGGGTTTATTGCATTTACCGATTATGCCATGGCTATCCGACGGTCGAACAGCACTGATGTCAATCGTCATAACCGACGTCTGGCAATGGACCCCCTTTGTATTCATAATTCTGCTTGCTGGATTGCAGTCCCTACCCAGGGAACCATTTGAAGCAGCTGCGGTGGACGGTGCGTCGCGTATCCAGATTTTTTTCTACCTGACCCTACCTATGATATCGTCTATTTTGATTATTACTATCCTCCTGCGGCTAGTAGAGGCGTTTAAGATTTTCGACATTATCTTCGTTATGACGGCGGGGGGACCGGGTATTACCACTGAGAGCTCTACTATGTATGCAAAAATTGTTGGCCTGAGCCAGTATAGGTTAGGATATGGTGCTGCTATCGCCTATGTTCTGCTGATCCTTTCGATTATATTTTTCATCATATTAACTCGGGTTCTTCCCACTGAGAGGGAAATGGAATAGGCCGTTGAATGACGGCCCTTTATATTTAGGTTAAAGGAGCAAATGTATGCAGATATCACCACGAGCGAAGAAAAAATTAGAGACTGGTCTTATCTACCTGATATTAATCGTGGTTACGACGGTCATGATTTTCCCACTGTGTTGGACTTTTGTCACGGCTTTCAAGGAACCTCGGGATGCATTTACCTTTCCACCTAAGTACATCCCTTACTTGCAGTTCAAGCCTTCCATGTATGCCTGGCGAGATGTGGGGTTGCTCCCCAGCATCGGTGAACGTGGGACGCACAGCCCAAAACAAATATTGGGCACGTTGTGGAACAGTATCCTTATAGCTTTGGGGAGCACTATAGTCTCAGTGATTCTTGGCTCATTGGCTGCATATGCTCTGGTACAATTCAGGTTCATGCGCTGGAAGAACAAAGATATTGCCTTCTTTATCCTCTCTCAAAGGATGATGCCCCCTATTGTGCTGGTTATCCCCTACTTTATTTTGTACAGCCGTTTAGGTCTAGTGGATACCATACTCGGTATGATCATCGCCCATACAGTAGCGAGTTTACCTTTCGTTGTATGGATCATGAAAAGCTTCTTCAGTAACATTCCCAAGGAGTTAGTAGATAGTGCCCGCATCGACGGTTGCTCCTACTTTGGAGCTTTCTGTAAGGTCGTCATACCGTTATCGCTACCAGGCCTTGCAGCCACCAGTGTCTTCACAACTATCTTCTCATGGAATGAGCTGCTCTTCGCCATTACCTTAACTTTCAGTAACGCGCGAACCTTCCCTGCTCTAATTGCAGGGTTAACTCATGGCAGCGCCGCCCTGTGGTGGGATATATCAGCTATGTTACTTGTGGCTATGGTACCCGTATTTCTCTTTACTCTACTATTCCAACGCTATATCGTTAGTGGTCTTACATTGGGAGCAATTAAGTGAGAGAGCCTGAAGATACTTCCAAAAGGGAACAATATCTGAACATAAAAAATTATATGAAGGGAGGTGGTTCTATTAAAATATTAAGTATTAATAAGTATTAAGTAGATTTACCTAAAGTAAAAATATCTTCAAAAAAAGGAGAGAAAGAAAATGAAGAAATCATTATTATGGCTAATGGTTTTGGTATTGTGTGTTTCAATGATTGGAGCTTTTTCATTTACATCTACAGGAGCTGCTAAGAAATATGAGGGAGTCAAGTTGACTGTGGTTACCCAACCAGGTCCCTATATAGCTGGTCCGCTCATTGATCATGGTAAGGAGTGGACCGCGCTGACTGGTGGGGAAGTGCAAGTAATTGAGGTACCGTACGAAGAACTGTATTCAAAAATTATGACCCCCTTCGTTACAAAAACGCACGTCTATGATATGATTGTCGTTGGTGCAACCTGGCTACCTGATTTCACCCCATATATTATCACCCTCGATGACTATATCAAAAACCCGGACACGAACCCCGCCTGGGATGATATTCTTCCAGCATTCCGAGAAAAGCTCGCCACCTGGGAGGGTAAAGTCTATGCCTTACCGCTGGATGGTGATACACACACACTGTACTACCGTCGCCATCTTTTTGCCAATAAGGATAACCAGGCTAATTTCAAGGCGAAGTACGGTTACGACCTGGAAGTCCCGAAGACCATGGATCAACTTCGTGATGTGGCTGAATTCTTTACTGGTTGGGATTGGAACGGTGACGGTCAAGCAGACTACGGCTGGGCACAACCCATGGCTCGCGGCGGTCAAGCCCATTGGTGGTTCTGGAACTTCACAGCGCCCTATAGTGTCATGCCCGGCAAAATGGACAGATATCACGGTCAGCTGTATTTCGACCCCGAGACGATGGAACCATTGGTTAACCAGCCAGGTATGCTCAAGGGTCTTGAGTTGTACAAAGAGATGGCCAAGTTTGGCCCTAAGGGTATGGAGGCTTGGGGTGTAGGTGAGATTCGCTCAGCTTTCCCGAGTACCGCCAATATTGCCATGACTATGGAGTGGGGTGGTATCCCGGGAAATTGCAATGACAAGAGCTTCGCCAATCCCACTGTTATAGGTGACTGCGGCTCTGCTCCGCGACCTGGCGCTACAGAAGTATGGGATCGTGAGAATCAGAAGTGGGTGAAAGTAGCAAAGCCTAATTTCGCTCCGGTCCTGAGCTTTGGCGGCTGGGTGGGTGCCATTACCAAGACCTGCAAAAACCAGGAAGCTGCTTACGACTTCCTGAAGTTCATGAACAGTCCAGAGATTAGCATGCAGGACGTGATGGTGGGCGACACCGGCTACAACGTATACCGTTACAGCCACGTTAAAAACCTTCAGGCGTGGATTGACGCTGGATTCTCTGAACAAGATGCCAAGGAGTATTTAGATGCTGTACAAGCCGACCTGGAGAACCCCAACGTACTCATTGACCTGCGCATCCCAGGAAAACCGGAATACGTGGACACTGTGCTCGACCTGCATGTCAACATGGCGATTGTAGGCTTGGAGGATCCGCAAGTGGCACTGAAAACAGTGTACGATGAGTGGCAGAAGATCACCGATCGTCTAGGTCGCGATAGCCAAAAGTTGATATATCAAACTATGATGGGTATGGAATAACAGATTTAGTCCTGGCGCAAACGTAAAATCGCGAGGCCTTCAGTCCGAAGGCCTCGCTAAAATTATAACCTATTTGTAGAAAATGGGGTTCATTTTAATAATTCATTACATTACACGCCAAATATAATCTCTGAACATAAAAGGAGGTAGTTATGCAATACCGATTTTTAGGAAGAACCGGGCTGAAAGTCTCGGAACTATGCATGGGAACGCAAACCTTCGGCTGGGTCACTGATGAAGTAACCGCGCATACTATAAGTGACCGTTTCGTTGAAGCTGGAGGTAACTTTTTCGACACCTCTAATACATACAACCAGGGGAAAGCCGAGGTCATACTTGGGGATTGGCTTAAGAGACAAGGCAACCGTTCACAAATAATCGTGGCCACGAAGGTCTTTTTCCCCGTAGGTGAAGGCCCTAACGACTCTGGTCTATCAAGAAAGCACATCTTTGACCAGATTGACGCCAGCCTTCGCCGTTTGCAGACCGACTACGTGGATCTGTATCAGATGCACTGTTGGGATGCCTCCACTCCACTGGAGGAGACGCTGCAGGCTCTCAATGACTTGGTACACACTGGCAAGGTACGCTATATTGGCGCATCCAATTACACTGCCTCGCAACTAGATCGGGCGATTATGCTCAGTCG
>Ga0172366_10004122_pt1 | contig 11467 bp, 9 predicted proteins | sample LakKivSesite69cm_FD_114533 | JGI IMG/M metagenome (GOLD analysis project Ga0172366, IMG submission 114533) | Sediment microbial communities from Lake Kivu, Rwanda - Sediment site 69cm | ecosystem: Environmental > Aquatic > Freshwater > Lake > Sediment | place: Rwanda: Western Province, Lake Kivu...
CGGGGGCGTGGATTGAAACCGGGATGGTTTGCGTCCACCCGCGTGCGGATGCAGTCGCCCCCCATGCGGGGGCGTGGATTGAAACAACGTGGACCACATCGGGACGGGTGACGCGAGCCGTCGCCCCCCATGCGGGGGCGTGGATTGAAACGGATGGTGCGCGCGTACGGGCGGATGAAACCAGAGGTCGCCCCCCATGCGGGGGCGTGGATTGAAACTCGCCGCGAGGTGAGCAAGCATACGCAGACTGCCAGTCGCCCCCCATGCGGGGGCGTGGATTGAAACGTGGCGGCCATCATTTTATAGGATTGAGGCGCACGTCGCCCCCCATGCGGGGGCGTGGATTGAAACGAGTTCCCCTCTCCAAGTCGTTGCACTCACTTCACGTCGCCCCCCATGCGGGGGCGTGGATTGAAACGCTCCAAGAAGCCCGAAAAGAAGCGGGCGAGAAGGGTCGCCCCCCATGCGGGGGCGTGGATTGAAACTTGCAGCCGTCGCCGCGCCGTCCGCTCGCAGCCGGTCGCCCCCCATGCGGGGGCGTGGATTGAAACCTCCACAAACATATTCAGCCCGAAGTTCGTGAGCGGTCGCCCCCCATGCGGGGGCGTGGATTGAAACTCAACTCTACACTCCGCAACCACAAGTGAACGCGGGTCGCCCCCCATGCGGGGGCGTGGATTGAAACATGGCAAGGCGAAGTAGGCGCACAACGACCCGTCGTCGCCCCCCATGCGGGGGCGTGGATTGAAACGGTGACATATCGCTGAACTTGTCAACTGGGATGGGTCGCCCCCCATGCGGGGGCGTGGATTGAAACCTCCCGCCACAGGAACAGGGGTATGCGGGCGAAGGTCGCCCCCCATGCGGGGGCGTGGATTGAAACTGAGTCCCTTGCTGAAGAAGGCTGAGCAGTTAGCTGGTCGCCCCCCATGCGGGGGCGTGGATTGAAACGTTGAAAGGCTGTAGGGCGTGCCGCCTGTTTCCGGGTCGCCCCCCATGCGGGGGCGTGGATTGAAACAACCGACGGTCAACGCTGACGAACTGGCGATGCGGGTCGCCCCCCATGCGGGGGCGTGGATTGAAACGCCGCGAATCTCAACCTCATTCTGGAACGGCAGAACGTCGCCCCCCATGCGGGGGCGTGGATTGAAACAACGTGCTGAAGCCTTCGCTCACAGCTACCAGAGCGTCGCCCCCCATGCGGGGGCGTGGATTGAAACGTCGAGTTGCTCTTGCAACTCCCCGAGCCTCTCGTCGCCCCCCATGCGGGGGCGTGGATTGAAACCAACGCCAGGTACATGCTCGACCTGCTCGACCAGTCGCCCCCCATGCAGGGGCGTGGATTGAAACCAAAGGCCGTCTCGTGCGCCGCTACACGGTAGAAGTCGCCCCCCATGCGGGGGCGTGGATTGAAACCCTTGAGGGCTCGGCGGCGGGTGCGGGGGCTCATGTCGCCCCCCATGCGGGGGCGTGGATTGAAACCTCCTCCGGTCCCTGATGCGGCGGACGACCCCCGTCGCCCCCCATGCGGGGGCGTGGATTGAAACGGCGCATCATGCGCGATCTCGAAGCAATGGCAAAGTCGCCCCCCATGCGGGGGCGTGGATTGAAACCGAGCTTCCACCGCGCACTCACCGAACTCGAACATGTCGCCCCCCATGCGGGGGCGTGGATTGAAACGGATCCGTCACTTTTTGAATGCTATGGTGCGGCCGTCGCCCCCCATGCGGGGGCGTGGATTGAAACCTTGCGTACGCATGAGGCCGTACTGTGTGCGTTGTCGCCCCCCATGCGGGGGCGTGGATTGAAACCCGCCGGCGTCGCAGCATCACCACACCGATGCCACGTCGCCCCCCATGCGGGGGCGTGGATTGAAACTTTCCTGCCTTGTCAAGGGGGTTGGCAGAAATGTTTCTGTGTGGGTGTAGGTTGTTTTCGAGAAATGAGTTATGGTGATGAAAGGCGATTTGACAGGGAGATTGAGAAGGTGGCGGTGGAAGGGCTTGGGATCGCAATTTGCGGCCCTGGAGCGGGAGCTTGTCGGGCTGGTGCGCGTCGAGGGCGAAGAATCAGGTTTCGTGCGCACACTGACCTCTCGTGCGCGTACGCGCGCGAGGCGCGGAAGGAAATTGAGGAGATCGGGTTGCGGGCGGTCCTGCGGCGGGCAATTGTGGCGCAGGCTGGCGAGGCGTCCATTCGGGCGCGGCGACCCGGAGGCAGATAACGGTAGTTCTATCGCCAAGGGGAGGGTTTCCAATCCCCTACCGCACGTAGTGGCCATTTCTACGGCAAGGATCAGCGCACGCGCCGACGCCGGTTGCGGACGAAATCCTCGAAGACGTACTCCCCCAGCCTGTCGAGCGCGGAGTAGTACGCCCGCCCCCGGTTCACCTCGGTGAGCCGCTTCACGAACCTCACGAGGTACGGGTCCTGCGTCACCATGAAGGTGGTGATCGTGATCTTCTGCTTGCGACACCGTGCCGCTTCGTCAATCGTGCGGCTGACGATCTTCGGATCGAGGCCCATCGAATTGATGTAGAGCCTGCCCTTGTCGAGGATGGCCGAGGGCTTGCCGTCGGTGATCATGAAGATCTGTCTGTTGGCGTTGTGTTGGTGGTTGAGCAGGGATTGCGCGAGTTGCAGCGCGGCCTTCGTGTTCGTGTGATACGGCCCCACCGAGACGTACGGCAGATCGTCCACACTCACCTCGTACGCCTCATCGCCGAAGAGCACCACGCGGAAGTAGTCTTTCGGATACTTCCTCATGACGAGTTCCGAGAGCGCAAGCGCGACCTGCTTTGCGGGGGTGATCCTGTCCTCGCCGTAGAGCACCATGCTGTGGCTGATGTCGAGCAGGAGCACCGTCGCGCAGGAGGTCAGGTGCTCCGTCTCGTAGACTTCTAGATCGTCTTCCTTCAGGGCGAAGTCATCAAGCCCGTCGCGGCGGATCGCGTTGCTGATCGTGGTTGGGAAGTCTATGTTGCTCGGCGGGTCGCCGAATTGGAACGCTCGGGTCTCGCTGAGCCGTTCGACGCCTTTCCCTTCCTGAGGGATCGGGTGCGTGCCGGTGAAGCTCTTCCGCAGGCTTGAGAAGATGGCGTCGAGCGATTCTTCCCGAATGCGTCGCACCCCTTTCGAGGTGAGCGTGTAGGAGACCTCCCCGTTTTCTCCCTCGCCGCCCTTCCGGCTTTGCTGGACAAGCCCTTGTTCTTTGAGATATTCGACGAATTTCCGCCAACTGCCGTTCGGGCCGAACAGATCGAATCGCTTCGCCAGATACCGGAGCCACTGAAGGGCCTGGTCCACGTCGCCGTTGGTCTGGAGCAGGAGGTAGTTGAAAAGCTGGATGAGCTGCTCGGTGCGCTTTTGCTCTGAGAACTCATCGGGTTCCCACTGCCTATACCGAAAGATCATGCCGCATCACCACTCCTTCGTCTCCTCCCCACTGCTGAAGATCTCGCTCATGAGGTCGCGGTACACCGCCCGGCCTTCGATGAGCCTGTCCTTGCTCAACTGGGAGTAGGCATGAAGCCCTTCAAGGACAAACTCCATCGCCGTGGAGATGTCCGTGTCCTTGAGAAGGTCGCTCTTCGCGTCCTCGGCCACGCGCCGCAGCTTCGGCACTTTGTTGAGCGCCATGCGGTACTCGGCCTCCGTCATGCGGTCGCTCAGGCTCACGGTATTCCCCATATCGAACCAGGCGATGATCTCGGCGTATTCCTGATCGTCATTGGAAGGCCGGGCCTGCTCTTTCTCGGCGGAAAACTTCGGATTCCTCCTCTGCTGGGCTGTGGGGAGGGGGAAGTACTTGCCGTAGACCGTCCTGATCGCCCGGCTGATGAGCGCGGTGGCGACTTTCTGCGCGCCTTCCTGCTCGCCCTCGTAGACAAGCTCAAGTCTGCCGGTGATTGCCGGGGTCATCGCGTACAGATCGCAGATGCGCGGCGTCACCGTCTTCTCGTTGGTGAGCAGGGCGCGGCGTTCGACGTTGGAGATGAGGGCTTCAAGGCTGCTGATCGTCATCCGTGCGCTCACGCCCGACTTCTGGTCCACGTATTCGCTGTGCCGCGCCTCGACGGCCACCTGTTCGATGATCTCACGGAACACGCGCGGCACGCCCACTTTGGCCCCGTCGCCGCGCGTGATCCACGCCTCCTGTGTGGTGATGGTGATGCCGTCTTCGAGCGTATGGGGGTAGTGCGTGGCAATCTGGGAACCGATGCGGTCCTTGAGCGGGGTGATGATGTTGCCCCGATTGGTGTAGTCTTCGGGGTTGGCGGTGAAGACCATGTGCACGTCGAGGGGAATGCGCACAGGGAATCCGCGAATCTGGATGTCCTTTTCCTCCATGATGTTGAGCAGGCCGACCTGGATGCGCGGCTGGAGGTCCGGCAGTTCGTTGATGGCGAAAATGCCCCGGTTCGTGCGCGGGATGATGCCGAAGTGGATCACCCCTTCGTGCGCGTAATGCAGGCGTTGGGCGGCGGCCTTGATGGGATCAATGTCGCCGATGAGGTCGGCGATAGTCACGTCGGGCGTGGCGAGTTTCTCGCCGTAGCGTGCCTCGCGGGGAATCCACTCGATAGGGGCCTCGTCGCCCTGTTCGCGCACCGTGTCCACGCCATACTTGGAAACGGGGTGGTACGGATGGTCGTTCACCTCGCTCCCGGCGATGATCGGCACCGCTTCGTCGAGGAAACTCACAAGGCTGCGGATGATGCGCGTCTTTGCCTGGCCGCGCAACCCCAGGAGGATCAGATCGTGCTTCGAGAGGATCGCGTTCACCAGCATGGGAATCACCGTGTCGTCATAGCCGATAATTCCCGGAAAGAGCGGCTTGTGCGCGGCCAACCGGGCCATGAGATTGCGGCGCATCTCGTCCTTCACCGTCTCATCGGGATAGCGCGATGCCCGCAACTGACCCAGCGTTCGCGGTCGCTCTGCCATACAGGGTGACTCCTTCATAGGATGCGCCCGGGAAAAGCCGTACCCCGAACCGCCCATTGGTCGCCATCTCGGCCCTCGTTGAGTGCTCGCAACAGGACTGGACGGGCAACTATGAAGTATTACGTCCGATACCGGAAGAAAAGTTTCCCCCTGAGAATCTATCTTGAAAGGCCATTTTCGGAGTGTCATGCTGAACAACGAACTCGCAGAGTTCGTTGCTCAGAATGACGTTTCTAGGGTTTGAGATAGATTGGCTCTGTTGATAACCTGCGTTCGGGCAGACAAGAATGTCTTGGGCAGACAAGAATGTCTGCCTCCACCCGCGTCAAAAACGTGAAAGCATCGGTGGGGCGGGCATTCCTGCCTGCCCAAGAGCGCGGAGAAGACGATGCGACGGATCAGGCGAACTGCGTGCCGTAAGGAAACCGCTCGTCGTACGGCGTCGCAGACAATTCGACGAGGAATTGAGCGATCCGTTCGACAGAGACCCGCACGTACCGCTCGCCCTTTTCGGCGGTGGCAAGGCGTGCGTCCCCTGCGTTCGAGTCCTTCGTGAAAAGATGCCAGGGGCGCGTGATCTGCACCCAGCCCTCGTTTATGGCGCGGAAATCGGTCTTTCGGGTGGAGCCGTCGCCTGCGCGTTCGAGATGCACGAGATCGGGGAAAAGGTGCAGGCTCACGCTCGCCTCCATCTCGCCCGCGTGGTCGTCCTCGTGGGTGAACAGTTCGCGCCCCACGTCGCCTCCGACGGTCCACCAGTTGATGAGACAGACGAAGATATCCGGCCTGCCGTAGTGCTCGCGCAGGAAGCTCTTGAATTCGTTCCCTCCGTGCCCGTTGAAGATCACCAGCTTATGCACGCCGTGATGCACGAGCGAGTCCATGACATCCGCCGCCACCCGGTTGAGCGTGCTCTGGCGGACATTCATGGCGAACGGGAAGGCAAGGAGGTTCGAGTCCACACCGTAAGGAATCGCTGGCAGGCGGATCGTCCGTGCGCCCTGTTCGTTGGCGGAGCGACAGGACCGGTCGGCGATTGCGGTGGCGCAGAAGAAATCCTCGCCGTAGGGCAGGTGTTTGCCGTGCGGCTCTATCGCTCCGACAGGCAGGACAGCTACTTCGTAGCGTAGCTGCTCGATGTCGGCGTACGTGACGGTTTCCAGATTCCAAGGGTAGATCATCGCAGACCTCGTATCGGTTACAGGAGCGCGAACCTCCCGGATGGGCATATGCTCGGCGCCTCTCTACAGCGCGCATACACGACAGTATGGAGTGTATATACGCAGATCGGGCGAATAGAGGAACCGGTGGGCACGTCTCTCAAGAGTTCGCAAGGCACTTGACCGGAGGGAGCGCCATGCGCAATGTTCATTGCGAACTCTTGAGAGTTCGATGCACATGCTTCAGTGCGCCCCATTTGTTCCGCGAGTCGCCCATCCTCTGTGCCCCGGTGGCGGAAATGGCAGACGCTGCGGACTTAAAATCCGCTGGCCAAAAGCCGTTCGGGTTCGAATCCCGACCGGGGCATATTACATATATACAAATATTTATCTCCTCATAGAATTCATAAAAGAAGCGCGTACTCCGGTCGATGGGTGCAAATCCGGTGCAGGTGAGGATGGCATTGGCCGAGTGGACGCATTGACAGGAAAGGACCTCGGCGGTGGTGCCACGACAAAGCTGTGGAAGACCCCAAGGCCGAGTCCGATGTCCTGGCGCAACTATTGGAGCTTGCGGCGATTTTCCGTGTCCTAGGCAAGACGAAATTCACGGAATGGTAACGGCCCTCTAACGCCCGTCTTACCGTGATTGAGTATTATCAATCAAGCAGAGACCACGGCTGCGGTGACAGAGGCGGAGGGCGAAGTTACTCGGAGGGACGATGGAGTGCACCCTATCGCCTAGGCACGAAGCCTGGCAGTCAGCGAATGAAAGGGAGAGCCGTTATGACAACGCGCACGGCGAAAGCCCGCATGAACAAGCGGAAGAACATCGTCCTCATCGCACACGATAACCGAAAGCACGATCTCCTCGAGTGGGTACGCTACAACAAAGGGTCGCTCGGTCGGCATAACCTCTTCGCCCACGACCGGAACGCTCGTCGCCCGCGAGACTGGGCTACCCGTGCAGTGCTTTAAGAGCGGGCCGCTCGGCGGCGATCAGCAGGTCGGCGCGCGTATCGCAGAGGGACAGCTCGACTTCCTCCTCTTCTTCTGGGACCCGCTCCGCCCTCACCCGCACGACCCCGATGTCAAGGCGCTACTACGCATCGCCGTCGTATGGAACATCCCTATCGCCTGCAACCGCGCCTCAGCAGACCTCCTCATCTCCTCCCCCCTCATGGATGAGGAATACGACCGCATTCTCGTGGACTACGAGGAGCGGCGGGAGGAGTATATCCATCACTACGCTGCCTGAATCGCGGTCCCAATGTGTCGTGGGTCCGAGTGCAATCCCAACTACCTGCATGAGATGGCAGACTTCAGGGCCAAGACCTACCGCTTCGGGATGGCCGGGCTTCGTGCCCAGGCGATGGGTGCGCTCCATCGGTCGCACTGGCATTGGCGTACCGCTCATCCTATCTTAAGTCCGGATATGCTGCGCGGGCGGCGAAACCTTGACCCTGTTGCCCGGAATCGAAGGAATGGGATCTACTTCATGCGTCAGGCCTGCTCCGCCCCGCATGGCCTGGTGATCACCCTTCAGGTGTCAAGAAACCACTCGCAGGAGGAACTCGGAATGGGAACTGGAAGTGCACGTGGCTACGTTGACATGACTTGCCGTGAGGTACCCGATCATGAGGTTCGCTTCGCCTCCGGCAAGAGCATCTACGTTGAGACGCTTCTTGAGGACCGATGGGTGGGTCGCGATTGGAGTACATCCGGCCATATCAGCTTTCCCGGCACGGGTTCGACCGAAGAGGCGTTCCAACTCGGAATTGGTCACAAAGTGCTGTCAACCGGATGGAAGTGGGGGTCTGCGTCCGAGCTGCCGAGTACTGACAGAGGTGCGCGCCACTTTGCGGTTGAACTGTCGAATACGGCGTGCCCGGTAAAGGTGAGAATCCACACGTTGCTCGATGGGACGCCAGTTCTGACGCGCTGGCTGGAGATAGAGAATGCGTCAAAGGAGTCGCTTCCCCTGACCTCGGTTTTCCCGTGGTCGGGCGAGCTATGGCGCGAGGACCGATGGCTTGAGGAACAAGCCTTCACCCTGGGATACTTCACCAGTGCCGACTGGGCGTGTGAGGGGTGGTTTGAATGGAAGCCGATTCCGGAATCGAAGCCACTGCCGGACGGGAAGACGCGGATTACCTGCGACAAGGGCCAGGGACACAATGACCCGTTTTTCATCGTGCGCAACGAAGTCAAGGGGGAGTACTTCATCGGTCATCTGGCTTGGTCGGCGAACTGGCAGATGGAGTTCGAGCGCAGGGGGGATCCGTCGAGCAGAAGCACCTCGCTCGTCTTCCGGATCGGACCATGGGCCTCATCTCCCCAACGGGTGATCGCTCCGGGCGAGACGATCAGGACCCCTGCGGTTCACCTCGGTCACGTTGAGGGCGACCTCGACTCCACCGTTCAGGCAATGCACGACCACATTCGAGGCTTTGTCTTGCCGCCCCGCAAGCCGGAACGTTCTTGCTTAGTACAGCTTTTGGTCCCAGGTGACCAGGGCTACTTCGTTGGCGACGCGTTCAATGAGGTCAACATCAGGAAGTGCGTTGACGTTGCGGCGGCCCTCGGGGCGGAGGTATTCACTCTGGATGCCTGGTGGTGGGATGTGACAGGCGATTGGTATCCGTCGAGCGCGCGATTCCCTCACGGGCTGGGATCGGTGCGGGAATACGTTCGCAAGAAGGGATTGCTCTTCGGCTTGTATGTCGAAGCGGAGGGAGGGCGCGGCCCGATTGAGAGAAGTAAGATTGGCAGGGAACACCCCGATTGGCTTGGTCCGAAGGGGGTCCTAAATCTGACGAAAGCGGAAGTGGCCGAGTGGATGGAAGCCGAAATCGCTCGGATCATCGAGGAGTACAGGCCGGACCTGTATCGGCTCGACTACAACCCCCTCTTCACCTTCGAAGGCCCCGAAACAGACCGCGACGGCTTCATGGAGAACAACTACTGGCGTTACTACGAGGCATTCTACGGCATCTACGAGCGGATTCAGAGGAAGTATCCGGACGTGATCCTCCAGCAGTGCGCCGCAGGAGGCGCACGCAATGACCTGGGCACTGCCAGTCGCTTTCACGAGACATACCTCACGGATGGCCTTTGGATGCCACACGCACTCAGGGTCTACAGCGGCCAAACCCTGGCGCTGCCACCTGAGGCCCTCGTCGTTGCTATCGGGGCTCCGGGCTGGAAAGGCCCTCTGGATACCTATCTTCGGAGCACCTTCACGCTCTCGACACCCTTGATCGCCTTCGGACCAGCGCCTTCTGTCGAGGAACTGAATCCGCAAGTCCGAGAAGCATTTCTCCGCTATGCACGGGTCTATAAGGAGGTTATTCGACCGTTGTTGCCAGCGTGCAGGATGTACCATCATGCGCCGGTCTCGGCGCGGGGCGGAGTGACATCGAGCGGCTGGTTCGCCATGGAATTCACCTCTCCCGATCGTTCGAGGGGCTGGGCTACCATTGTCCGTACCGGCGCCAGCGAATCGGACACGTACCTGTTCGTGCCCAGAGGACTGGACCCCGCCAAGACGTATCGGCTCACGTTCGACAGCATGGACACGACCGCAACAGCCGATGGTCTGCGCTTGGTTCGGGACGGGCTTTCGATCCGCCTGGAGGCCATTCTGTCCTCCGAACTGCTGCTTTTTGAGGCGCAGTAGGGCTGCTGGATGCAGAGAGTGGCCTGCTTCAGGAGGGCTTGCTGACCGCCCTTGGCGGCGACACGGGCCGGGGCGGTTGGCAAAAAGCGGTTCGAAGAATTGAACGCTCGTCGTGACGATGAACGGGTTCCGGCCATACTATGTGATAACAAACCGGTCGAGGTCAGTTGAACCGCGTCGCCGCCTCAATCGCCGCCTGTGTCCAGACGTGCAACCTGTCCAGGTTCCCGGCGAGCGTTTGTAGCTCGCGCAAGACGATCTGGTACGAGCAACCCTGGAGGCGTCGTGCCCCTTCCATGAGGTCGTCTCGGACACGCGAGGCGTCTCCGTAGACGACATCACTCGCCTTCTGCCGCCACATGATGCAATACCGCGTGCCCACCTTGTCGAGCACCACGTCCAAGTCAGTCCACGCGCTACAGACAAATATGCGGAGGTTGGGGATGGAGAGCACGCCGTTGATCTTGCGGGTCAGGTTCTCGCAGCACCCGTAGCCGACGAGGCCGAACCGCTCGAAGATCGGTTTCTGGTAGTTGAGGCAGAGCTCTTCCCACATGGCCGGCGAGACCCCGTCGAACTCCTGCGAGTTGGCCATGCACCAGCAGGCGCGGAAGCTGAAGCGCCCGTCTGATCCTGCCGCGCCGAGCGGATCGCTCGTCGTCATCGGCCCCGTGTTATTCGGCGTCACGAGGCCGGTTTCTTCTACCACGTCGAGACTTCCCAGAACCGCATCCCGCAGGTAGCCCATGAGGCGTTGGGATAGGTCCGGTCTGTCCGTCATGTCCACCATCATCTGCTCAAGCCCGCGCAGGTCCGCGGCGGCGTTGCCGAGCGTCGCCCCGAGCAGCGGCCCCGCCCCCAGCCTCACCGGCGCGATATCGCCCAGCAGATCGCTCATGCGCTCGAGGCGCTCGTTCGTCTTCGCGGCATTGTACGAGAACACCGGCGTGCGAAGACGCTCGAAATCCGCCTCCTCCTTCAGGGGAGGGTCGTACGCCCACGACCCTCCCGCGACGTTCGGCGTGCGGCGCCGAATATCCACGCCCCACACGTTGGTCGGCGACACATCGAAGGCGGCGCCGACGGTGAAGTACGGCTCGACGGGGGTGTCATCGCCGACGCCCCGCTTGTAGAGCGTCTGGAGGAAGCCGTACTCCATGCGAGAGAGCCACGGGTCCTGACACTGGAGCGCGTCGGCGGGGAGAATCTCACTCCAGCAGCCGACCGGCCTGCACCAGACCGGCGCCCGGTCCGGTTTGCGAAGGGCGTTCACGTCGCGCCAGCGCTTCCGCACCGCCTCCATGCGCGGCTCATGAGCCATCTCGATAACCTCGCTGGCAAGCCGTCGTACGCGCTCCCGTTCACGCATGCGCTGGGTCATGGTCGCACTTTCTCCTCTTATACGAGTTCCATTCAATAACACGACACAACGACACGTAGGGGCGTGATTTATCACACCCTATTAACATGCCATGTCTGCATATGGTTATTGGGCGCAATGATGGTCATTAACAGGCCCTCCGGATAAATCCGGGGGCTACGGAAGAGCGAAGCTCGCTCATGGTCATCAACGAATTATGTGTACACGCGACGCAGCCGCAGACCCAGCCAGCTTCAGATGGCTTGGCATATTAGCCCCCGACTTCAGTCGGAGGGCGTCACGCACGGTCCTGCCGCCCTC
>Ga0172366_10004127_pt1 | contig 11464 bp, 10 predicted proteins | sample LakKivSesite69cm_FD_114533 | JGI IMG/M metagenome (GOLD analysis project Ga0172366, IMG submission 114533) | Sediment microbial communities from Lake Kivu, Rwanda - Sediment site 69cm | ecosystem: Environmental > Aquatic > Freshwater > Lake > Sediment | place: Rwanda: Western Province, Lake...
CGGTGGCCGCGGCGGCGGCCGAGCCAGTGCGAAGCGCGGTGAGGTAGGTGCCATCCATGACGGCTGCGGGGCTGCCAGTCGCCGCGTCCACGACGACGACGAGGGCGTGGATGAGCGGCAAGCCTTTGGCCGGGTTGTCGTTGAAGACGGAGACAATCTTGATCGCCATCTGGTCGTCGGCGGCCAGGTAGGCTGGCATAAACAGCGTGACGCCGTTGTGGCGGTCCACCTGGAGCGGAACCCGCAGCGGCACGTCGGCCTGACCGGTGGAAAGCTGGGCGAAGGCGCGCTTCATCGCCTCGATGGCCTGGCGCATCGGCAGTGCACGGCGCACGTCTTCGCGGGACAAGATGCGTATTGCCATAGCCTACTCCTCATCTCGGACGGAGGCCACTGCCAAATGACTGGACACGCGGGCGGCCTGAAATCACAGGCAGCTTGCTCATACGGCCCCCGTCAGGAGTGCAAACTGCTCTTCAGGAACGGGCAAGCCATCCTCCTCAAGGGCGGCGATGTACGCGTCAATCGCCTCACGGATGTTCTGGACGGCCTCTTCCCTGGTCTTGCCCTGGCTGATGCATCCAGGCAGCATCAAACGCTCAGCCACCCAATAGCCATCTTCCCCGGGATAGATAATCATTCGGTTCTCAACCTCTCCACGCGCTCCATCACGCGAGAAACAAGCGCCCTGGATAAAGACCGCAAATCCTTCTCGACGGACGGTTTGAAGATCACTTCATAAGAGCCCATCTTCCTTCAGTCGCCGTTTCATCTCTTCAAGGCTAATAGGCTCTTCCTCTCGGCGTTCAGCCACAATAGCCAGGTCGTGAAGGTCCTCCATCAATTGCTCGTACTGTTTGAGTGGAAGGATTACCGCTGTCTTATTACCCGTAGTATCAACTACATACTGTTCTTGTAAGATGCTCATTGCTTATCCTCTCCCATCGCTGAGTTTACTGCTCCCCCAAATACGCCTTGCGCACGCGCTCGTCCTGCAGCAGGTCCTGGGCCGGGCCGGAGAGGACCACCTTGCCCGTTTCCAGGACGTACCCCCGGCGGGCGATCTTGAGCGCCGCACGGGCGTTCTGCTCGACCAGCAAGATCGTCACGCCTCGCGCGTTGATCTCGCGGACGGTATCGAAGATGGCCTTGACCAGCAAGGGGGCCAGGCCCAACGAGGGCTCGTCCAGCAGCAACAGCCGTGGCCGGGCCATCAACGCCCGGCCGATGCTCAGCATCTGCTGCTCGCCGCCGGAGAGTGTCCCACCGAGTTGATTCTTCCGCTCCTCCAGGCGCGGGAAGAGGTTGAAGACGCGGCGACAGTTCTCCGCAATGGCCTCTCGATCCCCACCCAAGGTATACGCTCCCATGTTCAGGTTCTCCATCACGGTCAACGTGGTAAAAACCTGGCGGCCTTCGGGCGCGTGAGAGATGCCCTCTTCCACGATGCGATGGGCAGGCACATCGTTAATGGCCTGCCCGCTGAACTCGACCCGGCCCTCGCGGGGACGGATCAGGCCAGAGATGGTGCGCAGCGTCGTCGTCTTGCCGGCCCCATTGGCGCCGATGAGGGTGACGACCTCCCCTTCCTCCACCTCCAGATTGACGCCCTTCAACGCGTGGACGTGGCCGTAGTAGGTATGCAGATTTTCGATCTTCAATAGGGCCACGGTTACACCTCCTCCTCACCCAGGTAGGCCTCGATGACGCGTGGGTTGCGCTGTACTTCGGCGGGCGTGCCCTCGGCAATTCTCCTGCCATAGTCGAGGACGACGATGCGCTCGCAAATGCCCATCACTACCTTCATGTCGTGCTCGATGAGCAAGACGGTGATCCTCGAGTCGCGGATCTGGCGGATCAACGTCATCAGTTCCAGCGTCTCCTGCTCGTTCAGGCCAGCGGCGGGTTCGTCCAGGATCAGAAGCGTCGGATCGGCGGCCAGCGCCCGGGCAATCTCCAACCGCCGCTGGTGGCCATAAGGCAGATTCTTGGCCAGTTCATCCCGGTAGTCCTGCAACCCCATGAACTTCAGGTGACGCTCGGCTTCGGTGACGATGTACGCTTCTTCCTTCTGCTGGGAAGAGGGCCGGAAGAGCGCCCCTGACACCCCTGCACTGGTACGGTGGTGCAGGCCCGCCATCACGTTCTCCAGCGCGGTCAGGTTGTTGAACAAGCGGATCGTCTGAAACGTGCGCGCAATGCCACGCTCGGTGATCTCGTGAGGGCGAATCGTGCGGACGCTGTCCCATCTACGCTTCACGGCAGGGATGGGCAGCCAGTTCACCCACCAGACGGAGGTCGAGAGCCGCCCGCGCCAGGTCAGCGCCGGGTGAGCGACACACTGGCCTCGGAAGAAAATCGCCCCGGCCGTAGGAGGGTAGATGCCGGTGATCATGTTGAAAATCGTCGTTTTCCCGGCCCCGTTGGGGCCGATCAGCCCCAGGATCTCTCCCTCATTCAAGTCAAAGTCCACGCGGTCCACGGCTACCAGGCCGCCGAACTGTTTGGTCAGGCCTCGAGTCTCCAGAATTATCATGGTGCTTACCTCGCCGGCTCAACTGCCTGCCGCTGGAACAGGGACAGCTTCTTCTTTCTCGCCGCGGATCTCCAACCGCACGCGGCGGCTGGGCCACAGTCCCTCCGGGCGGAGGATCATCATCGTCACCATCGCCACGCCCAGCCAGGCATCCCGCCAGGCTTTCAGCGGGCGGGAGAGTTCGGGCAACGTGACCATGCCTAACGTGCCGACGAACACGCCTGGGATAGAGCCTGTGCCTCCCAGGACGACGATACAGAACATGATCACCGATTCCATGAACTTGGACAGGTCAGGCGAGATGACCGTGATTTTGCCCGCGTAGAGGGCACCTGCCAACCCGGCCCAACCGGAGCCTATGACGAAGGCCAGCAGCTTGACGCGGGTCGTGTCAATTCCCATCGCCTCGGCTGCTACCTCGTTCTCGCGCACGTACATCCAGGCCCGTCCCAGGCGGGAATGCTCCAAGCGCTGCATAGCGAAGATGGTAATGACCAGGAAGAACAACATCAGGTAGTAATGATAGATCGGCTCGCGCAGCACCAGGCCAAACAGGACAGGGCGGTCAATGCCGCTCAGTCCGTTGGCTCCGCCGGTGATGCCGAAGGTGTTGTTGACCAGTGCCAACCGCACGACCTCGCCGAAGGCGATCGTCACGATGCACAGGTAGTCGCCCCGCAGGTGCAGGATGGGCCGGGTGATCAGGTAGCCGAAGAAGGCGGCCACGATCACACTGACGGGAAACGTCAGCAAAAGCGGGACGTTGAAGTGGATGTTGAGCAGCGCGGAAGTATAGGCTCCGAGCGCATAGAAAGCGGCGTGGCCTAACTGGAACAGTCCCGCGTATCCGACGATGATGTTGAGGCTTAGTCCCAACATGACGTAGAGGCCAGTACGCCATATCACGGAGCGGTAATAGTCGTTCATCGGCAGCGGCAGCAGGACGGCCACGAGGCCGAGTCCTATCTGCCACCACAGTGGATTCACGTTGCGGAGGCGCGTCAGCAAGTTTTTCATCGTGGCCTCCTCACAGTTTCTCCGCCACCCGCTCGCCGAGCAACCCGGTGGGACGGAAGATCAGGATGAGGATGAGGATCCCGTAGGCAATGACGTCCTTCCATTGCGGCGACAGGTAACCGGACCCCAACGTTTCGATGATCCCCAGCAGCATCCCGCCGACCATCGCGCCAGGGATGTTGCCGATGCCGCCCATAATGGCGGCGATGAATGCCTTGAGGCCGAAGGCCCACCCCAACGTGAAGTCAAACGAGCCATAATACAGGGCCACGATCATCCCGGCTACCCCACCCAGCCCTGGCCCGATGACAAAGACGATGGCGATGATGCGATTGACGTCGATCCCCATCAGCCGGGAGACGTCGTGGTTCAGCGAGACGGCGCGCATGGCCGTGCCGATGCGGGTACGTTGCACGAAGAGGTACAGCGCGCCCATCAACAGAAACGCGACCGCCAGGACAGCGATCTGCATCACGCTGACGCGCGCTCCTCCCAGCGCGATCCCTCCACCCAGCGCGACCCCGGCCGGATAGGTCTTGTAACTCGCCCCATACACGTTGCGGGCCAGGCTCTCCAGAATGAAGGCGCTGCCGAGCGCCGAGATCACGGGGGCCAGTCGTCCTGCCGTGCGCAGAGGGCGGTAGGCGATGCGTTCTACCAGGACCCCGGCGAGGGCCACGGTGGCCATCACGATGATGACAGCCGGCAGGATGACCCACGCGCTCGTCCGGGCCAGCAGGGACAGCAGGGCAGTCAGCCCGGTCAGGCCCAGATAAGCTCCCCACATAAAAAGGTCGCCGTGGGCAAAGTTGATCAGTTTCAGCACCCCATACACCATGGTGTAGCCCAGAGCGACCAGCGAGTAAAATGCCCCAATGGTGATGCCATTGATCATCTGCTGGATGAATTGCATGAGGTTTGGCCTCCCCCGATGGATAGATTGGTAGTTGGTAGACTGGTAGTTGGTAAATTGGTAGGTTGGTGGGTGGTGGGGGGAGGTCGAGGAACCTCGAACTTCCCCCACCTGAAGTGCATGTCCCTGTGGCTACGGCGTCGGCTGCTGCGGGTTGACGACGAACTCGCCCTTCTCGTTGATGATGTAGGCCAGGTGGATGGTGCCCAGCCGGTCGCCCTTCTCATCAAAGCCCAGGATAGGGCCGGTGAGCCCGGGGAAGTCCTTCACCTTGGTGTGGAGGAAGTCGGCCAGGACCGCTGAGTCGGTGGACTTGGTCTCCTGGATGACGTAGCGGATGACGTTGAAGGCCTCGGCGGCCATCATCCACCATACGCTGTCGGGTGATTGGCCGTATTTGGCCTCGAAGTCGGCTACGAACTTCTTGGCCTCGGGGTAGTCCACGTCCTTGGGCAGCGGCTCCGTGGTGATGTAGGTGCCCACGGCGTTCTCCAGTCCAGCAATCTGGACCAACTCGGGGTTGTTGCAGGCATTGCCCATCATCCACTGCAGGTCCAGCCCCAGTTCGGCGCTCTGCTTCAAGAGCAGGCCACCCTGGGCGTGGTAGCCGGTGAAGTAGATCGCATCCAGTCCTGCCCCACCGATGTTGGTGAGGATGGGCGTGAAGTCGGTGTCGTCGGGGTTGATGGCGTCGTAGAAGGCCACGTTGAGTCCCATTTCCTCCGCATAGCGCTTGGTATGCTCAGCCAGCCCCTGGGCGTAGGTGGAGTTATCGTGCAGGACGCCAAAGGTCTGCACTCCCAACACCTCTGTGGCAAACTTGGCCGCGAACAGGCCCTGCCGGTCGTCCAGGAAGCAGACGCGGAAGAAGCGCTTGTAGCCCTTTTCGGTCAGCCGCGTGGCAGTAGAGGAGGGGGTGATGTGGAGGATGCCAGCCTCGTTGTAGATTGCTGAGGCGGGCTCGGTGGCGGTAGAGTTGTAAGCGCCGATGACAGCGACGACCCCAGCATCCACCAGCCGCTGCGCCACCAGCGCGGCCTGGGTCGGGTCACCCGCATCGTCCTCGACGACCAACTCAATCTGGCGGCCCAACAGGCCACCAGCCTCGTTGGTCTGGTCAACGAGCAGCCGGACGGCCTTCTCAAACCCCTGGCCCTCGTAGGCGTAGTCGCCGGTCATAGGGCCCTCAAGGCCGATCTTGATCGCCCCGGTTTCCTTCTTGCAGCCCGTGAACACGGGCAGGGTCAGGGCGAGCACAAGAAGCAACAAAGCCAGTTTTCTGTACATGATTCTCCTCCGTTTGTGATTTATGAGCAAGTGGTCCGGCGTCTGCCGGAGCAGGTTACTGTACATTGCGTCGCACCGAGCCGGTTCGTTCGATGTCTCCCTCCTTTCTGGCCTGAGGAGCCAGGCCTGCTCAAACCTGCACAGTCAACCCGACGAGGCTCTTATATGATACGGGCAAATCTCCCATCTGTCAAGTCTTTCTGCCATCAAATGCTACTTCAGTTTCTCCTCCCCTCCAAACTCCCGGTACGGACTCAGTTCCTTCAGGGCCTCTTCATCCTGCGGTGTCAGGTCGTCCTGCACCAGGTGGGCCAGCAAGGCCCCCACACCCGGCCCCAGCATGTATCCCTGCCCACACATCCCCACGGCGTGGACGTAGCCCTCCAGTTCCCGCACCCGCCCTACGATGGGGGAGCCGTCGGGAGTCATGGGGTAGAGACCCCGCCACGTGCGCCGCACCTTGATGTTGGCCAGTTTGGGCATCAGGTCTACCATGCGCTGGGCGATCATCGGCAGGAAGACCGACGTCTCGCGCCGGTCGGTGCCGACGATGGGCGGCTCCGGTGTGATACAGAAGACGATGGGGCCAGGCTGGTGCTGATAGAAGTAATAGTTCTTGGAGCCCTCGGCGGGCCGGATGTCCACGACCATCGGTTCCAGAAAGCGCGCTACCGGCTCGGTGATGCCTGCCTCGTGGCTATCGGGCACGACCGGCACGTCCAGAGTGGCCATCTGGGCCACTGCCCGCGCCCAGGGGCCGGCCGCGTTGATGACCGTCTGTGTGGCATAGCCGCCCTGATCCGTGCGCACTCCCACAACCCGCCCCCGGCGGCGGATGATACCGGTGACCCGCTCGCGAAAGTGAAACTCTACTCCCCGCTTTCGCGCCTGGACGTAGAAGGCGCGGGAGCTGAGCAGGGGCGAGGCCGAGCCATCTCCTGGCGAGTAGGTCCCGCCGATGAGCCCTTCACGATTCAGGGCCGGGATCACTTCCAGGAGGTCGTCTCGGTCCAACCAGCGGATGTCCAGCCCGTACGCCTGCTGGACTTTCAGCAAGTCCTTCAGGGCACGTTCCTCCTGCTCCCGATAAGCGACGAAGGCGTAGCCTCCCCGGCACCACTCGATGTTGTCTCCATAGGTCTCCTGCCAGGTGGAAAAGATCTCGATGGACTGGAGGCAGAGGTGGATCTTGGAGGGAGTGGAGTGGGTGGCGCGGATGCCGCCGATGGCGGCCTTGTTGGAACCCTGGCCAGGACTGGCGAATTGGTCAATCACCATGGGCTTCAGCCCGGCCTGGGCCAGGAAAAGAGCGGCCGGAAGCCCGATGCTCCCTGCGCCGATGATGATGACGTCGTACACTTTGGTGGTCAACTTACCTCCTTTACTCACCCTCCCGCAGGTTCAACAGCAACCTGCGGGAGGGGGGGTGAGTGTGTTCACCGGGCTTTCCCTCTCGCAAGCGAGGCGAAAATGCCACCGAAACAGAGGACAGCGAAAATGATGAACGCAGTCTTCAGGCTGGTCAAGAAAACGGGATAATACTCAGGCGTAATCTGAACCTTGCCGATGATTATAGCGAATATCAGCGTAGCGATTGCCATGCTGAGCATCTGGCCGATCAGGCGCATGGTACCGACCATGGCGGAGGCGATGCCATAGTACCGGTTCTCGACGGAACTCATGATGGCGTTCATGTTGGGAGACGAGAACAGGGCGAAGCCAAACCCCAGGAGCATGAGGCTGAAGATGATGAACCCCAACGTCGTCTGCTCACTCAGGAATACAAGGAGCAGCAACCCGACCACTGTCACCGCCATGCCAGCCGAGGCAATCTCCCTCGACGCGATCCTGTCCGAAAGTCTGCCGGCGAACGGCGAGAGGGCGGCCATCACGACCGGTTGAGCCACCAACACCAGCCCGGCGTTCTGAGGGGTGAGCGCCTTGATGTACTGCAAGTAGAGGCTCAAAAGGAACGTCACGGCGAAGGTAGCGCTGTAGTTGATCAAGGCCGCCAGGCTCGAGAACGTGAAGGCTGCATTATTCCTGAAGAGGTCCATGTTCAAAACGGGGTAGGCCACCCTGACTTCCCGCCACACAAACAGCGCAAGGCCGAGGATGCCTGCCAGGATGAGGCTTGCGCCCAACAACGCCGGCAATCGCGAAATGCCATACATCAATGCGACCAGCGCCAGGCCGTACACGACGGAACCCGCGAAATCGAACTTTTCGCCCCTGGCTCCGACCCATTCTCCCTTCAACTTCCAGAAGACGAGAGCGAGCACGATGGCGCCGATCGGCACGTTCACCACAAAGATGCTTCTCCAGCCAAGTTGCTGGGTGAGGATCCCTCCCAGGGCCGGGCCTAGCGATAGTCCCAGGTACGTCGCTGCGACGTTGATCCCTAGCGTCTTGCCCCGCTCCTGGATGGGGAATACCGAAGTGAGAATCGCTATACCTGTGCCAGATATCATGGCCGCTCCGATCCCCTGCAAGACTCGGAACCAGATCAGCAGCGGGACCGAGGTTGAGATGGCACACAGGAGGGAGGCGATAGTGTACGTCAGGATGCCGTACGTGAATATCTTCTTCCTTCCATAGATGTCCGCCACTTTCCCAGATGGGATCAGGAACACGGCGGCGGCCAGCAGGTAGCCGGTCGCCACCCAACTCAGCAGCACCGCATCCGCCGAGAACTTTTTTCCGATGATGGGTAGCGCGACGTTGATGGCGTTGACCATGAAGGGGGTCAGGAAAGAACTCAGCGTGGCGACGAGCAGCGCCACTCTCTGCAGTGAAGTACTGTCTGGTTGATTCATCGCGGTCATATTTCTGCCTTTCGGTAACCTCAAGCGCGAATGTCTTTCTTACCCCAGGGTGTTACCGTTTAGCCGCCGGCGTAAAAGATGCGGTAGATGGTCCCACCACTATCGTCGGAGACGAACAAGCTGCCGTCAGCGCTGGTGAGCACGTCCACCGGCCGGCCCCACTGGGAACCGTCAGCACGCAACCAGCCGGTAGCCAAGTCCTGCACCTGGCCGGCCTTCCCGTCCTGTATCGGAATATGCACCACCTTGTACCCGGTGGGCGCCGCGCGGTTCCACGAGCCGTGGAAGGCAACGAACAAGTCACCCCGATACTCCTCGGGGAACTGAGAGCCGCTGTAGAAGGCCAGTCCCAGCGGTGCCGAATGGGCCTGCATCTCGACGGCCGGGGCCACTACCCCGTCGCAACTGTTGGGACTACCATAGTCGGGGTCTACAATTCGGCCGCTGTGACAGTACGGCCAGCCGGCGTTGTCCCCTTCCCTGATCTGGTACACCGTCTCGGGCGGCTGGTCGTCCCCCAGCCAATCGCGCCCGTTGTTGGTCGCCCATAATTCACCGGTGCCGGGGCGGAAGGTGATGCCGACGGCATTGCGCAACCCCTGCGCGTAGACTTGCCCTCCGCTCCCGTCAGGGTTGTAACGCATAATCGTGGCCCGCCGCTGGTCCTCTTCGACGCACACGTTGCACGAGGAGCCGATAGAGACGAAGAGCGAGGACCAGTCGGGGCTGAAGAGGACGGTGCGTGTGCTGTGGCCACCGCTGGGCAGTCCGTCTACGACAATCTCCTGTTCCTGAAAGACGCCGCGTTCGTCGGGCGCGCTCAGGCGCAGGACGCGCTTCGTCTCGCCGACGTAGAGGGAGCCATCCTGGTAGAACGCGATGCTGCTCGGCGCGTTCAAGCCCTCGGCCACCACCTCGATGTCGTCCACCACGCCGTCGAGGTCCCGGTCGGGCAGGCGCACGATGCGCCCGGCCCCCCGCTCGGCCACGTATAGATGTCCATTGAGACCCAGCGCCATCATGCGTGGGTCGCGCAGCCCCTGGGCGAAGACCGAGACGCCGAAACCGGGTGGGAGATAGATCGTCTCTGCAGGTGGGATGACGCGCGTGGGCTCGACCGGTGCGGCGGGAGTGGCAGACGGAGGTGCGGGGGTCGGCGTTGCCGGGACTACTGTGGGCTGCCCTTCGACTGCCATTGTAGGACTGGGCAGGGGTACCGCCGTTGGCGGGAGTGGTTCCGTGATCTCCTTGTGGAGGACGCCAACCAGACCACGACAACCAGTCAAAGCCGACGCTATTACAAAAACGAGCGTAAGCAGCAAACGTTCTCCGTTCATGTGCTGAACTCTTCCCCGCGTCAAACGTGCGCGGCTACAACCCTCCCTCATGGGCGTCGGTTGCGTGGGCGACCGGCGCTTCCGCAGCCGGCCCTTCGCCGGTGACGACGCCGGCCAGGACCCCTAACGGCACCTCGACGAACAGCGGCCGCCGGGTGTTCTCGACCACTTGTGGCAGCGGGATGCCCTCCTGGCGGAACAACTGCTTGATCAGGTTCGTGCAGGTTTTGCCGCCGCACGCTCCCATCCCGGCCCGCGTCACGGCCTTGACGTGGTTCAGGTCCAGCACGCCCGCGCGGATCAGCGCACGGATTTCCCCCGCCTTCACCCGCTCGCAGCGACAGACGATGGCGGCGTCTTCGACGTCGCTGTCGTCGGCCATGCGTTCCACGTACTGCTCCAGCGGCTCCGTCACCCACGGCTGCTGCACGCGGATGCCGGCGATGCGCCTGGCAATCTCCTGGGGGACTCGCACCTGCACTAAGAGCGCCCGGTCGGCGAACCTGGGCGCCCGGACCTTTACCACGTCCACGTTGCCCAGGATGGCTCCCTCGGTGTCCAGCACTGTCACCACGTCCCCCTCGTGAATGGTCTCAGGTGCGAACTCGTAAGGGACTGTCACCGTCGGATACTCGGAGCTCCCCCGGTAGTCTACCAACGTGATTGCCAGGCCCGGACAGATGGCGACGCACTGAGCGCAGCCGGTGCAGTTCTCTCCCACGTATTCTGGCAACGCCCGGATGTCCTCCCCTTCCATTGTGATACAGTTCTTGGGGCAGACGGAGGTGCAGGGATTGCAGGGGATTTCCTGGGCGCAGTGGAGGATGGGGAAGACTCCCTCCTCTGCGCTCGGGATGTCTTCGGTGACGACGGCGCCGGGGCGGGATTTGAGCACCTCGGCGGTACGGCGCCACTCCGGTGGCACCTCTCCCACGTCCCGGCCCAGGTTACGGGCGATCTCCAGCCCCCGGATGCGGCCAGTGAACATCGCGGCGGATGCTTCAGCGATTTCCTCGGCATCCCCTGCTGCGTAGACCGGCAAGCCGAACTCGCGCGCCTTGTAGACGAACTCGTCCACCGGGTCCAACCCCACGGCGACCAAAATCGTGTCGCAGGCGAACGTCTTGTGTGTGCCGGGGATGGGTTGCCAGTTCCCATCAATCTGCGCGATGGTGACCGACTCTACCTCCTGCTCTCCGTTGGCGCTGAGGACAGTGTGGGAGGTGTAGATTGGGACGCCCAGGCGGATCAGTTTGTCCTTGTGGACCTTGTAGCCGGAACATTCCGGCAACGCCTCGCACAGGCCGGCGACCTGGATGCCGGCCTGGAGCGCGTGGTAGCCAGCGATCAGCCCGACGTTCCCCCCACCGACGACGAACAGCCGCCCGGTTGGCCGCACCAGGTCCCGGTTGACCAACGTCTGAAAGGCTCCCGCGCCGTAGACTCCTGGCAGCGTGTTCCCTTTGAAGGCCAGCGATTTCTCTCGCGCACCGGTGGCCACCAGCAGAACGTGGGGCTGAACGATGACGTACCGGTTCTCCCGCAGCAC
>Ga0172366_10004130_pt1 | contig 11460 bp, 12 predicted proteins | sample LakKivSesite69cm_FD_114533 | JGI IMG/M metagenome (GOLD analysis project Ga0172366, IMG submission 114533) | Sediment microbial communities from Lake Kivu, Rwanda - Sediment site 69cm | ecosystem: Environmental > Aquatic > Freshwater > Lake > Sediment | place: Rwanda: Western Province, Lake...
AAAAGGATTGCCATTCCGGGCTTGACCCGGAATCTCAGCCTAATAGACTCTGAATCAAGTTCAGAGTGACAAGAAATGTGACTCTTATCAATCATTTTTCAGAAGTTTCAATCCCATAAAGGAGGACGTGTGGCGCCAAAGGAAGAGGCGATTTTTATTCACCCAAACGCTCTTGTGGATAGCAAGCAGATTGGCAGTAGAACCCGAATATGGGCGTTTGCCCATGTCATGGCGGGAGCCCGTATTGGATCGGGATGCAATATCGGAGAGCACTGTTTCATCGAAAACGACGTGCGCATCGGGGATAGTGTCGTGGTAAAAAATGGGATCTCGATATGGGATGGCGTGACCGTAGAAGACGGGGCTTTTTTAGGGCCGCATATGATTTTTACGAACGATCTTGAACCCAGGTCGGGCTATCCGAAACCCTTGGTTCGCACACGGGTGAAAAAAGGCGCCACCATTGGCGCAGGAGCGATCATTGTGTGTGGAGTGACCATCGGTTCCTACGCAACGGTTGGAGCCGGTTCTGTGGTGACACGAGACGTTCCAGACCATGCCTTGGTCTTTGGGAATCCGGCCAAACAAAAAGGCTGGATGTGCATTTGCGGCAGGGTGTTGCATTTAAAAAACGACGCGGCGCACTGCGAATGCGGAAAGACAGGGATCAAGAAAAATGGTTCATTAAAATTTTCAGGTTCGGATACGTAGAATGCCCAAAAAGGCGAAAAAAATTCTTGTGACTGGGTGCGCAGGATTCATTGGCAGCAATCTGTGCCGGGATCTTTTAAAGGAGGGATATTCTGTCGTTGGCATTGACAACCTCTCTTACGGACTTCGAGAGAACATACCAGGCGGTGTTGATTTTCATGAAATGGACATTCGGAATCCGAAAAGCGATGCGCTCTATTCTGGTATGGATACGGTTTTTCATTTGGCAGCCAAAAACTGCATCAGCGATTGTCAGGCAGATCCGATCCAAACCAGTGATATCAATGTGACAGGCACGGTGCATGTCTTTGAGGCTTCACGACAGGCCGGTGTTCGCAAGGTGGTGTATGCCGAGTCGTCGGCAGTGTATGAAGGGAGTGATATTTTCCCTACTCCTGAGAAGGAAACAAAACCTCAAAGTTTTTACGCAGTCAGCAAAGTGAGTGGTGCGATGTTCGCGGATGCTTATCGAAGATACTACCGTCTGAACACAACCGCTTTACGCTATTTTTGTGTATACGGACCGGTGCAGGATTATCGAAGGACCATTCCTCCTGTCATGAGCGCATTTATTATGAAGCTGCTTCTGGGAGAACGGCCCATTATTTACGGAACAGGCAAGAAGAAAAGGGATTTTGTCTATGTGGACGATGTGAACCGGTTTCATCTGCTTTGTATCGAGGATTCGCGCACGGACGGTAAGGTTTTCAATGTCGGTTCGGGTAAAAATTATTCCGTTCAGGAAATTTATACATTGATCGCCGGAATGCTGAAGACAGGAATCCGACCCATTCATAAGGAAGATCTCCCAGGGGAAGCTCAGGAAACGCTGGCGGACATCACAGAAGCAAAAAAATTGGGGTGGGAACCGACCACAGAGATCGTGCAGGGTTTGCAGGAATCCATCCGGTATATAAAACAGGAAGTCATTGAAAAGGGCATCATCAAAAAGCGGGGAGATGAAAACCCATGATAGTCACACGTACACCGTTTCGAGTCCCGTTGGGAGGCGGTGGGACGGATCTTCCCTCCTACTATTCGAAATATGGCGGATTCATCTTCAGCGGGGCTATCAACAAATACATGTTCATTTATATCAATCAGCCGATTGTGGACGATCTTATCCGGGTGAAATATTCCAAATCGGAAACCGTGCATTCTCTTGATGAAGTGCATCACGACTTGGTTCGGGAAGCGTGTCGGCTTCATCAAATCAAGGATGCCATTGAAATCATTTCTATGGCCGATGTTCCTGCCGGAACCGGTTTGGGATCCTCCAGTTGTTACATCGTAGGACTCTTGAACGGTTTGCACACGTTAAGGAAGGAGTACATTTCTCTTCAAGCACTGGCTGAGGAGGCCTGCAAGGTTGAAATTGATATACTGAAAAAACCGATAGGCAAGCACGACCAATACATGGCAACCTTTGGTGGACTGACTGTTTTGGACATTGATCGAGATGGTAGCGTCCATGTACGGGATGCAAAAGTGGATCGCGAGACCATTGATGCCTTGGAGAGGAACATTCTTCTTTTTTATACAGGCGTTTCACGAAAAAGCCTGGATATTCTTTCAAAGCAAAACAGTGCGACACAGAGGGACGACAAGGCGGTTGTGGATAGCCTGCATACGATCAAGGAGATCGGTTGCCGTGTTCTTGAGGCCGTAGAGTCGGGTCGCGTGACAGAGTTTGGACATCTTCTTCATGAACATTGGACGGCCAAAAAGAAGATGTCCGACAGGATTTCAAATCCTAAAATCAATCGAATATACGAGACTGCCCGAAAGAACGGGGCCTTGGGAGGCAAGATTATGGGTGCGGGAGGCGGTGGTTTTTTTATGTTTTATGCCGAGGACAAACACCGCCAGCTGCGAAAGGCCATGAAGGAGGAGGGACTCCGGGAGATGCGGTATCGTTTTGATTTTGAGGGTACAAAAGTGATCGCCAATTTTCTCGATTCCAGAAACGGATTTTTTAGGAATCGTGTTCATGCTGAATAACAAGGTGGCGATAGTAACGGGAGGAGTTGGAGGGATCGGAAGGGCGATTGTTTCTCGTTTTCTATTAGAAGGCACAAAGGTTGTCATTGTTGATTGGCAAAAAAATGAACTTGAAAGCTCTGTGTCTGAAATTAAGGAGTGTGGAGGAAGCGTTTATGGTGTACAAGCAGATATCTCTTCACCCAAGGATGTTGACACCATTGTAAAACAGAGTATGGATCATTTTGGCGATGTAGATATTCTTGTGAATAGCGCCGGAGTTCAAGGACCCATTGGCTCTATTTTTGAGAATGATATTGAAGAGTGGATACGTACGATACGTGTGAATCTTATTGGAACGTTTTTATGTGTTAAAGCGGTTCTTCCAATCATGAAAAAGAAGAAGCACGGCAAGATTATTAACTTCTCGGGAGGCGGTGCCACGTCGCCACGGGTGCGCTTTTCTGCGTATGCGACTTCGAAGGCAGCGGTCGTTCGGTTTACCGAAACCCTGGCGGAAGAGATGCGCCCCTTCAACATCCAGGTGAATGCCGTTGCTCCGGGGGCAGTGAATACCCGCATGCTTGATGAAGTCCTTGAGGCCGGGCGAGAGGCTGCGGGCAGGGAGTACGAAGAAGCCGTTCGGAGAAAAGCCGAGGGCGGCACGTCTCCCGAATTGGTGGCGGAACTGGTCTGCTATCTAGCTTCCGAGGATTCGGATTGGCTGACGGGCAGGCTGGTATCGGCGGTGTGGGACCCGTGGAAGGCGTGGAAGGACGGCAAAATTCCGCCTCTGTCTGATCAGATGTTCACGCTCAGGAGAGTGGATGGGAGGAACATCCTGGAGAAAAAATGAAATTCGAAATCTCAAATTCTAAATTCGAAACAAATTCCAAATTCCAATGATCGAAACGGAGGAGTTATATCTTTTGTTTGTGATTTGGTGCTTGGGGTTTGGAGTTTTTTAGTCATGAATTTTAACCAAAATCAGGAATCTTCATGAAAGTGGGCATTGTCGGAGCAGGATTGATCGGGAAGAAGCGCGCTTCGGCCCTCGACGAGTTTCCGGACGAGCTGGCGTGCATCGCGGAAATCGATGAGGAAAGGCGTCGTGCGTTTTCGAACGATTTCCATTGCCGGGGCTATGCGTCCTGGCAGGAGATGCTCGACGAGGAGGAGCTCGATGTCGTGGTCGCGGCCACGCCCAACAAGTTCCTCGCGCCCGTGGCGACCGCCTCGGCAAAAAAGGGCGTACATGTGCTCTGCGAAAAACCCCTCGGGAGAAATCCTGACGAGTCCCTTCGTATGGTAAACGCCTGCCGAGAAGCAGGAGTACGACTGAAAACCGGATTTAATCACCGTCATCATCCCGCCATCTGGAAAGCGCATGAACTCTTTGATGCCGGAGAAATCGGAAAGTTGCATTTCCTTCGAGCCAGGTACGGCCACGGCGGTCGGCCCGGATACGATAAGGAGTGGCGCGGGAATGCGGATCTGGCAGGAGGAGGGGAGCTCTTGGATCAGGGCGTTCATATCGTGGATTTGTTCCGTTGGTTTGCCGGTGATTTTACCGAAGGGTTTGGTTATCTGGGCAGATACGTTTGGGATATTGCTCCTCTTGAGGACAACGGATTTGCTCTGTTTAAGACCGCCTCTGGTATCATTGCGGAGATGCACACCAGCTGGACCAACTGGAAGAACATCTTTTCTTTTGAAGTTTTTGGAGACAGAGGGTATCTTAGCATAGATGGATTGGGAGGAAGTTACGGAAAGGAAACGTTAACCTTCGGGAAGCGAAAGCCGGAATCGGGTCCGCCGGTACTGGAAACATTTGAGTTTGAAGGCCCGGATCGGTCGTGGATTGAGGAATGGCAGGAATTTCGAAGGGCCATTGAGGAGAATCGGGAGCCGCTGGCCAGCGGTCACGATGGATACAAAGCGGTTCAGATGGTCCATGCCGTGTATGAGGCCGACAGGACGGGTTGTTCGGTAAAGATCGAATAACGCCAGAAATGCTATCACACAAGCAGTCTCGGATTGCCATTGAAGAATCAAAGAAAACGCATTGGTATATTGACAGGAGGGGGAGACGTTCCTCCTCTGAATGCAGTGCTTAAGGCGGTATGTTCCTCTGCGGAACGTTCCGGCGTAGACGTGATCGGTTTTTGGAGAGGCTGGGAAGGAGTGATTTCGGAGAACGGTTCGATCAAGTTGCGTTCAAATATGATTGATGAAAATCGGGGGGGGACGTTTTTAAAATCCTCACGCTTCAATTTAAGGAAGGACGAAAAGAATCTGGCAAAGGCTTTGGATAAATTAAAACGTCTCGCTATCCAAAGGCTGATCGTCATTGGGGGAGAAGATACACTGTCCAATGCGCTGCTTCTTCACAAATTTCCACAAATCCTGATTTCAAAAACCATTGACAACGATGTGGGTTTGATTGAGCAGGACAAGGAGGGCACCCTTAAAATTATGAATTATTTTACTCTGGGTTTTCCGACGGCGTTGAGGAAAATCGTTTCTTTCGTCAGCCCGGATCAGGGCCTTCGAACCACGGCCTATTCCCATGAACGCATTATTGTGGTAGAATCCATGGGCATGCATGCCGGCTGGTTGGCACTGGCTTCGTCTCTGGGCAAACCGGACTTTATCATCCTTCCAGAATTTCCCCTTGCTTATGAGCGATTTCTTTCGTTGGTTATTGAGCGGTATTCGAAAGAGAAACACCTCATCGTAGTCGTAGCAGAAGGAGCCAAATGGGAGGACGGCACCTACATCTCTGGTGATTCTGCAGAAATGGATGATTTTGGCCATCCCCGGTTTCGGGGGGCGGCGGAAAAGCTGTGCCAGAGAATGAAAAAGGATTTGTCCCGCTTCTTTGATACGCGAAACGTGAACTTTGTCAATCCGTCCTATCTTTATCGGTCTGGAGCGCCGTGTGATTTGGATAAAACATGGAGCATGGAATTGGGTCAAAAAGCGGTTGACCTGTTTCTTGAAAAGGCCGACGGTTCGTTTTTTCTGGCAGTTCAGAGAGAGAATGAGAAGTTTCATATTGAACCTTATCCTGTCGGGAATGTGCATCAGATAGACGATTTGCACCGCTTTGTGACAAAACCCTTTTACACTCCTTCTCGGTTTTGTGCAACAGGGAGTGCTCTTGAGTATTTTCGTTGTTTGTTGAATGGGTGATATCCGGTCTTTCGGCTGATCAAAGAGGAGAATGTGATGCCTTTTGTAAAGAACTATTTTTCTGACGCCAAATCCATCATTGATCACATGGATTGCGACACTGTGGAAAAAATGGTCGAAATTCTTTGTTCTATCCGAGAGCAGGCCGGTCGTCTTTTTTTTCTTGGCGTTGGAGGAGGCTCTGCGAACGCTTCCCATGCAGTGAATGATTTTCGAAAAATTGCAGGCTTTGAGGCCTATGCACCGACGGACAATGTCTCTGAATTAACGGCAAGAGTGAACGATGACGGCTGGGAGACAGTTTTCGTGAAGTGGCTGGAAGATTCCAGGCTGGGTTCAAAGGACGGCGTGTTTGTATTTTCCGTGGGCGGGGGGAGTGTAGAAAAAAACATCAGTGCGAACATTGTCGCTGCTTTAAAGCATGCTGAGAAAGTGGGTGCAAAAATTGTCGGAATCGTGGGCCGCGATGGAGGATACGTGAAAAAAGTGGCCGATGCGTGCGTGGTGATTCCTCCGGTCAACCCCAAAACAGTCACGCCCCACACGGAAGCCTTTCAGGGTGTGGTTTGGCACTGTCTTGTTTCCCATCCACGTCTCCAAAAACGAGAAATGAAGTGGGAGTCTGTCCAATAAAACAGGAGGTCGGCGATGTCCATTTTTCTTGATTCAGGGGATCTTGAGGTCATCAGAAAATTTCATGGCATGGGAATTATTCGGGGCGTGACGACAAATCCGACCATTTTATTGCAAGATGGCATAAAAGGTGGTTTTGATGGTGTTCGAAAGATTTCGATACAAATTGCCAAGCTTATCCGGCCCTATCCGTTATCTGCAGAAGTGACGACCAATGAAAGCAAAGGGATGATGGATCAGGCGAGGGAGATTGCCGGATGGGCAGAGAACATGGTGGTCAAAATCCCGATTCACGGTCCGGAGGGCGAGCTGGACAATCTGGAGATCATCCACACACTGGAAACGAAATACAAAGTAAAAGTGAATGTCACGGCCATGATGAGCGCTCAGCAATGCTATCTTGCCGCTTTGGCCGGTGCAAGCTATGTTTCGTTGTTCGGTGGCAGGGTGAACAATATGGGGTACAACACAGTCTTTGAAATTCAAAAATTACGAAGACTCCTGGATGATTTTCAATTGTCCTCAAAGATTATCATCGGCTCAACACGTGAAGTGCTGAATGTGATCGAATGGCTCCATGCCGGAGCCCACATTGTAACAGTTGTGCCCAAGTTTCTTGAAGGAATGATTGTCCATCCTTACACGAAAGAAACGGTGAGGATGTTTTTGGACGATGCCGAAAAAGCGAAAAAGAGCGGTTAGAGACTCCGCGTGAAAGTTTTTCTGGTTGCTGCTGGAAAAGGGGGAGGTGACAACCTCACACAAATTACAAACCGAAATGCCTACTGCCGATTGGAGACAAATCGCTTCTCGAGATTTGTTACAAAGCGTTGGAGAAATACGGTGTGTGTGAGGTGCTCATCAACACCTATCACGTAGCAGATAGGGATTTTTATAGATGATGGGGCGAACTCAAATTTTCTTTTCCGTGAATTGGCGGGTGTCGCTACTTTTCGATAAATTATGATGTGTGTTTTAAATTCATGAGGACAAACGAATGATTAGAAAACGGTTTGTTTTTTTCATGGTCGTTTTTCTCCCCTTTTTTTCATTTGCCTCTGTCCATGAGACTCTTCCTTCTTGGCATTGGGCGTACCGGTTTATTGACGATCTTCGTTTGAGAGGATGTTTTGAGGAGTTGTATACTTTAAACAGGCCGTATACAAGAGGGGAGGTGGCTTCTTCGCTTTTAAAAATCGAAGAAAAGCTGGAATCAAAGGAATTGCGCCTTTCCAATTCCGGCAACAAACGCATTCGCCGTTTAATGGAGGAGTTTCGATACGAAAGAGATCAGTTGCTTGAAAAAGGAAAAGTGGGAAATCAATTGTCCATCGGTGGACGATTGCAGGGGAATGTGGGTAGATCGGCTGAAGGGGACGCAAAATACAGGGGAATCTACAGGAGTCAATTGAGCGTGCCTCTGGGATCCCATGTGGTAGCCTACAACGGAATAAATTTTGATCAATACCTGGTGGATGACCCAGCCTATATCGGCAAGAAGTGGAGAGGCATTGTGGGGTATACAGAACAGGCCTATATTGCAGTGGGTACAGAGAATTTTCGTTTCAAGTTTGGCCGGGATTTTCTACGCTGGGGTGCGGGCGAGAGTGGAACTCTTCTGTTCTCTGATATCGCTCGACCGATGGACCAGTTTGCTGTTTCGGCGCAAATCGGACATTTTCGATATTCCTTTTTCACTTCTGCCTTGGACGATATGACTTTGGATTCGAGTTTAGCCGATTCTTTGGGGGGTTCAGAAGCGAAACGCTACATCTCTGCCCACAGGCTGGATGCGCGTTTTTTTCAGGGACGTCTGCAATGCGCCGTTACGGAAGTTGTGCTCTATGGAGGCGTGAACCGGCTATTGGACTGGGTGTATCTTAATCCGTTCATTTTTTATCATGGCGAACAACTCAACAAGAGTGGGCCGGCCAACACGTTTGGTTCCTTAGATGTCAGTTTTTTCCCTGTCAAGCGTTGGGAAGTGTACGGGTCTCTTCTTATAGACGACATTCAGATTGAAAAGACAGGGCCCGGAGATCTGGAGCCCAATGAGATTGGCTGGCTTCTGGGCAGCCGATGGGCAGATCCTGTTGGCATCTCGGGACTTACTGTATCGGGTGAATATGTTCGAGTTGCCAATCGAACCTATAAAACGCCAAATTCTTGGGAGACGTTTATCCATCGGAATGTTCCTTTGGGTCATCCTTTGGGCAATGATTTTGACTTCTGGCAGATCGGTGCTTCCCAGTGGGTTGGGGGAGCCTTTTGGATCAAGCTGGGATACAGCCAGACAAGAAGAGGAGAGGGAAGTCTATTCACTCCCTTCGATACACCGTGGATGGAGCACACAACAGAAGAGGGGTATTCGGAGCCTTTTCCTACTGGGGTTGTTGAGAAACTCGGTCAATTGAGTTTCTCTCTCCAGTACTATCCGTCCATTCATTGGGGATTGGAGGCAGAAGTCCACTATCTCCAGATGAAGAATGCAGACCACATTGTGGATGTAACCAAGAATACTACAGAATGGAGAATTGGAGTGTGGGTGGAGGGAGAGAGGATATTGAAATTCTAAAGAGGAATAGGAGATTTTTGGGCAGTTGTCTTTGAGAAATAAGGTTATTGATCGTACGCGTAAATAGTTCGGTTTGGTTTGTTTAAAAATATTGTATGGTGTTTGAAAATCACGTCGGTGCCGTTGAGCCGTGTGATTTTTTTTTGCCTTTTACTGTCTGATCTTCTAAAGATCAACATCTCCACAAAGAAGGACAATGGTCGTTTTTTATGCCATTTTTTAATTCGATCATTTTATCCTTGAATTTTTCAATTTTTTCCATAATATTGTTTTTGGCTTTAGAAGAGGTAGAAAAACTGATGGGTCGAACCAATCAACGTCTTCGATTCATTCTTACAATTGGGAATCCTGAGACATGATATATGGTACAGGAATTGATGTAGTAGAAATTGACAGAATCGAAAAGGAATTGGCAAGATACGGAGACAGATTTTGCGAAACACTATTTACAAAGGATGAGATTGCATACTGTAAAAGGGGTTCGAATAGGAAGGCGCAATCGCAATGTTTTGCCGGGCGGTTCGCTGCAAAGGAGGCTTTTTTTAAAGCCATTGGGACGGGATTACGAAACGGTCTTCAGTGGAAAGATATCGAAATCTTGAATGATACTTTGGGTAAGCCCAAAATCCTGTTGAGAGAGAAGGCTCAGGAACTGGTGAAGAAAGAAAAAATATCCAATATTCAATTATCCATTTCTCATAATCATTCTTGTGCAGTCGCTGCTGTTATCTTGGAATAGGTTCATGATGCTGTAAAATTACGGAGTCCTGTATGGTACGAATTTTAGTCACTGGGGCAGTAGGACAGATTGGTTCTGAATTGACAATGGTGCTGCGGGAGAGATACGGTCAGGAAAATGTTATGGCAGTGGATATTAAAGAGCCAAAAGAAAAACTTCGAGATTCCGGACCGTTTGAATTCTTGAACTGTACGGATTTGAACAGGATGAAAGATATTATAAAAAATTTTCACTGTGATGCAATTTATCATCTGGCGGCGCTTCTATCGGCAGTGGCCGAAGAAAAACCTCAAAAGGCCTGGGATGTTAACATGAATGGTCTTTACAATGTATTGGAAGCGGCTCGTGAATTTCATTGTGCGGTGTTTGTACCCAGTTCCGTAGGCGCATTTGGTCCTTCAACGCCAAAAAACAAAACTCCGCAAGACACAATGCAAAGGCCGAATACCATGTACGGAGTGACCAAAGTATCTGGAGAACTGCTCTGCGACTATTATTATAGAAGATTCGGAGTGGATACACGGGGCTTGCGTTATCCGGGACTTATTTCGCACGAGACCTTGCCTGGCGGAGGGACCACAGACTATGCTGTTGAAATTTTTTACGAGGCGATTCAACATAAAAGATACACCTGCTTTCTGAAGGAAGGGACGTATTTGGACATGATGTATATGCCCGATGCAATAAAAGCTGCCATAGATCTCATGGAGGCCGATCCTTCGAAACTTAAACACAGGAATGCGTTTAATGTGACTGCAATGAGTTTTGCACCGGAGGATATTTTTAAGGAAATAAAAAAGTTCATTCCAGAGTTTACAATGAACTACAGAGTGGATCCGATTCGTCAGGCCATTGCGGATTCTTGGCCAAACTCTATGGATGACAGTGCAGCACGCGAAGAGTGGGGATGGAAGCCTCAATACAATTTGGCCTCCATGACCAAGGACATGATCGAAGTCCTGTCGAAAAAATTGATCGTGGACAAGTAGAAATCGCACGACGATTTTTTTAAATGGAAAATGAAGTCGCATCAACAGTCGTTATTTTGGAAAACGTGTTTCAGGCGTTCGGTGGATCAGAGTTAAATTGCCTGCTCTTCATGAAGCGATAATGGGATAGAAAAACGTGAATGGAATTCAACTCAATTTCAGAGCCAAACTGTTCTAGAGAGAGACTCTACATGGTTAGAAGATGATGAAAAATGTTTTTCTTGTATCAAGAACAGCAAAGAGAATAAAAAAGAAACAACCTATCACGGGAGATGAATATGGACGAAATGCAAAAAACAATCTTAAACTATATAAGAGAGGAATACCTGACAGACGAAAATGAGGAAATTGGCGTGGACACACCCTTAATCTCTGGGGGGATCGTTGATTCTTTTTCAATGGTTTCCTTAAAAAGATTTTTAGAGAAAAAATTCAACATTTCCATTCCTGATGAGAAAGCCACACCAGAGGATTTTGATACAGTGAATAAAATATGCGGCATCGTAAGAGAGTTAATTTAGTGAATTCATACAGTCCCAAATACTTTCCTTCGGGACTTCTTTGTTTGTAGGAGAGCAAAGATGAGTTTCAGCGAAACGGTGAGGAATGTCTATCAAAAGCAACTGAAAGAAATTCAG
>Ga0172366_10004131_pt1 | contig 11459 bp, 7 predicted proteins | sample LakKivSesite69cm_FD_114533 | JGI IMG/M metagenome (GOLD analysis project Ga0172366, IMG submission 114533) | Sediment microbial communities from Lake Kivu, Rwanda - Sediment site 69cm | ecosystem: Environmental > Aquatic > Freshwater > Lake > Sediment | place: Rwanda: Western Province, Lake Kivu...
GGACCGTATAGACTTTTGAGCTCTTCCGAGACAGCGTTTGTCTATGAGAGAAGAGACGACTGGTGGGTTACCGAACAGTACGGAGTTAAGCCGGCACCAAGATATGTGGTTTACCAGTACTTTGGCCCCGAGACCAGTGTCGTCATTGGTCTAGTAACAAATGATATTGATGTGCCACCTAAAGAACTGATGTCAGCCGGTACTTACTTAATAGTTAAGGAGAAGAATCCATACGTCACAGCGTGGCATACGATGGCCCCACATGCATGGTTAGACCCCTGCCCGAGGGGGCTAATGATCCAGAATGCAAGGGCTCCCTGGGATCGAAAAGAAGTTAGATGGGCCATCTCCTATTTGATCGATAGAGATGCCATCATCAACCTCGCCTACGAAGGAATCACCTTACCAGCCTGGGGACCTTATCCATACTACAAAGGATTAGAGCCTTACTTTGCAACCATTCAGGACCTAATTGAAAAGTACCCAACAACAAAATATGATCCAGCAAAGGCAGAGGAAATATTCAAATCTCTGGGCTTCAAGAAGGGAACGGATGGCGTATGGGTTATAGGTGATGGAGAGAGGTTGAAAATGGATTTTCTGGTTGAGTCAGGTGATGCGGAACTTATGAAGGTCTCAGCGGTAATAGCAGATCAGTTGAGGGCTGGAGGGATTGACGTAACAGTTAGACCTCTGACTGGGGCTGTTCAGAGTGATACAAGATTGCGTGGAGATTGGGATATTGCTTACCAACCTTTCTGCCCTGGAGATACTGATGTATTCGATAACTTAGAGCTTTTCCACAGCAAATACTATGTTCCTCTGGGTGAGCCAGCGCCTTGGTATGAGAGAAACTCCTTCAGATATAAGAATCCCGAGTTCGATGCCATCGTGGATGAGATTTCGGCGACACTGCCGAGAGATGTGGAGAAGATCAAGCAGCTGTTCCGCCAAGCAATGGCAATATGGCTTGAAGATCTTCCGGTAATTCCGATAGTTCAGGCACCAGCCCTGGTTCCCATCAATACTGCCTACTGGGTTGGATGGCCTTCGGCAGCAGACCCCTGGAATATGCCTGTCAGCTGGTGGGCAACGTTCAACCTTGTCATAAGCGGCTACCCATCTCCTAAGACAGGGGAGTGGGTTGGCGGAATAAGAAGTAGCAGGCCCAGATAAATTTAGTATAGTGATGTAGATCGAGCTCCCACGTAGGGGAGTTCGATCTACACAAAGGAGGACTCCATAGTTATAGGTTCGTATCTCAGGTATGTGTTTGGAAGGTTTGTCATCTTTGTTATTACCATTTTCATCTCCATAACGATAGTCTTCGTTGTACCCCGCCTTGTGCCGGGAGACCCTCTTCAAGCTATCATTTCTAAACTTGCTGAGATGGGGGGATCCAGAGGATCTCCAGAGTTAGTAGAAGAATACAGAAAATTGTTTGGGCTTGACCAGCCTATATTAACTCAATATCTATATTATCTCAGAGAAATTATCAGGGGTAATTTGGGTTACTCCATCGCTAACTTCCCAGCAACAGTAGCTGAACTTCTCATGCGTTCCCTACCTTGGACCATAGGGCTTCTTAGCGTAGCAACAGTAATGAGCTGGCTAATAGGGACATTTATTGGTGCGATTAGCGGGTGGGTAGGGAAGGAGTCAAAAATATCTAAGGTTTTAGTCCCCTTAGCCCTTGGACTATACACTATACCTTATTATATTTTAGCTATAATTTTGATTTTCCTCTTCGCTTATGTATGGAGGATTTTCCCTGTCTCTGGAGGATACACACCAGGCTTTCCTATAAAGTTTTCACTCCTCTTTGTTCTTGATGTAATAAAACATTCAATACTCCCAGCTTTAAGCATTATCTTAATCTCCCTGGGTTGGTGGTTTTTGAGTATGAGGAGCATGATTGTATTACTACAAGGTGAGGACTATATTCTCTTGGCTCAGGCCAAGGGTCTATCTAACAGACGAATACTTTGGAGATATGCTTTTAGAAATGCTCTCCTTCCCCAGGTGAGTGGTCTGGCAATTGCACTGGCCCATATTGTTGGTGGAGCAATTATTACTGAGAAGATATTTGCCTATCCTGGTGTGGGATGGCTTTTATATAATTCTATAACTGAACTTGACTTCTCAACGATACAAGGTGGGGTGCTGGTAGTTATCATCGCTTTAACAGCAGCCAACTTTATTTTAGATTTAATCTACCCTCTCATTGACCCAAGAATCAAGTATAAAAGAGGTTAAGCAAGATGAAAAGAGGTTTGGTAGGAATCTTGATGGGTAATCGAAAATTTATTGTTGGTTTTATTATATTTATAGTCATTCTTATAGGAGGAATCATACTTCATCAGACCATTCCTTTTAGATATTCTCGTACAGGAGCATTCCCCCCGGGGCTCCCTCCAGGGACTAAAAATATTTTGGGAACGGATTCTCTGGGAAGAGGTATCGATGTTCAATTAGCAGAGGCCGTCGTCAACTCCATCCAGATTGGTCTGATTGCAGCCCTAATTGGTACACTTGTTGGAGCAGTCATAGGATTTACAAGTGGATACTATGGGGGGATAATGGACGCAGTACTCAGAGTATTGATGGATGTTTTTCTATCGATCCCATCACTGCTCTTCTTGATATTGATAGCTTCGCTAATGAGAGGTGTTACAGTGCAGGGCATGGCATTGATTATAGCACTGTTCGCCTGGCCCTCACCGGCGAGGCAGATTAGAGCCCAGGTACTCAGCCTCAAAGAAAGAGGCTTTATAGATATGGCGATGCTTTCAGGAATGTCTAAAATGGAGATAATAACCCGGGAGTTGGTACCTCACATGTTCCAATGGATGAGTGCCAACTTTGTCAACGCCACATTAGCCGCAATTCTTGCCGAGTCAGGGCTCTCCATCCTGGGACTGGGTCCACAAAATGAAATGACTCTGGGAATGATGATCTATTGGGCTTTGAGCTACGCAGCGGTTTTTAGGGGAATGTGGTGGTGGTGGGGTAGTACTGTCTTCACCCTCACCTCTATTTTTATTTCGCTCTATTTAATGCATTTGGGCTTTGATGAAGTGATCAATCCCAGAATGAGATAAAAAATCTGAATAAAGGAAATTCTTAATATGACAGAGCGTAAGCCAATCTTAAAGGTGAAAGATCTTAAGGTTTACTATCATACTGATCGTGGATCTGTGCGAGCAGTGGATGGCGTCAGTTTCACTGTGCACGAGGGAGAGAGTTTTGGGATTGTCGGAGAGTCAGGTTGTGGAAAATCAACTATGGCTATGGCTCTACTGAGGCTTGTTGTCTCGCCAGGGACTATTGAAGGAGGACAAATATTCCTTGACGGAACCGATATTCTTACCCTGGATAGCGAACTAGTACGTAAAATTCGCTGGAGTCAAATCTCTTTTATTCCCCAGGGGGCTATGAATTCCCTCAATCCGGTGATGAGGATCGGTTCTCAGATTGCCGATGTTATTACTACCCACGAGGGTTCTCAGCCGGAGAAGGTTCTAAGGAAGAGAATTCAGAGGCTTCTCTCCACAGTTGGCCTGCCTCACCGGGTCTACAGAATGTATCCTCACGAACTCTCGGGAGGAATGAAACAGCGAGTTTGTATTGCTATGGCAAAAACTTTGGAACCCAAGGTAATCATCGCCGATGAGCCTACCAGTGCCTTGGATGTCGTTGTCCAGCGGATGGTTATGCAGACTCTCGTGGATGTTCAGGAACGACTTGGGGCAGCTTTGATCCTCATCGGTCACGATATGGGGATTCAAGCCCAGGTTGTCCATCGGCAGGCAGTTATGTATGCTGGCAAGATTGCTGAAATCGGAGAAGTGAAGACAATGTACAAAAATCCCCTTCATCCTTATACCAAGCTCTTGATCAAATCACTTCCTACCTTACAGTTGCGTCATGATTTTCAGGGAATCCCAGGACTTCCTCCATCTCTTCTCAATCTTCCAAAAGGGTGTGTATTTAGTCCTCGTTGTCCTTATGTTATGGAACACTGTCGAGAGGCAATACCGAAACTTGTGGAGATCAAACCGAATCACCTTGTTGCCTGCCATCTTCACTCCGAGGTCATCAGGTAAAGAGAGAATTTGTAAGCAGAAAGGAAACCAGTATGAGCGTTCAAAAAGAGATACAGACTAATATCCTAAACCAGACTCAGGCACCCTTGCTGGAGGTTTGCAACCTCACCAAATCCTTTGGCAGCGGTCTCTTACAGCGGGGTCAGAAGGTTGCCTTAGAAAATTTCTCCATTAGTATTCAAGGTAGTCCCCCGAAAATTATATCTATCGCTGGGGAGAGTGGGAGTGGAAAGACGACTCTTGCCCGGCTTATCCTGGGATTTCTCACACCGACACAGGGAGAAGTCCGTTTCCGGGGAAAAAATCTTAAAATGATGGATCAAAAGTCATGGCAGACCTTCCGAAGGGAGGTCCAAGCCGTCTTCCAAGATCCCTATGGAGTTTATAATCCCTTTTATCCAGTGGATCGCGTTTTTGAGATAGTGATTCGGAAATTCCACCTGGCAAAGAATCGACAGGAAAGTCGTCATATCACAGAGGAAGCTCTGGTGATTGTGGGGCTGCGCCCTGACGAGATTTTTGGCAAATATCCCCACCAACTATCTGGGGGTCAACGCCAACGGCTTATGCTCGCCCGAGCTTTCCTACTTAAACCAAAGCTCATTATCGCTGACGAGCCGGTTTCAATGATCGATGCCTCCATGCGGGCGATCATTTTAAGGATTATGATGGACCTAAAAGACAATTTTGGAATTTCCTTCCTTTACATTACTCATGATCTCTCTACAGCTTTTCAGATTAGTGATGATATTATCATTCTTTATGAAGGATGGGTGGCTGAGTCAGGAGATGCAGAAATCGTTATCAAGGGTCCGAAGCACCCTTATGTCCAGCTCCTGGTAGGATCTATCCCCATCCCGGATCCTGAGCAACCGTGGCAAGGACGCGTGGAGCTTCCTCCTGAGGAAGAATTAGAGATGGATACTTTGAGAGGATGCAAGTTCTATCACCGTTGTCCTTATAAGATGGGAATGTGTCTTAAGAACCCCCCGCCATTATATAATATTGGTCTAAACCATCTTGCTTCTTGCTATTTATGTAAGGGAAGAGAGATAGATGATGATGCATGAAATATTAGTTCCAGAGTTTTTAGTTGATTTTAACAAGATTGTCAGGAAAGGTATTGTATAAGACCGAGAAGAAATAAAAAAAGGCATAATAGGGGTTTCAGGGGAGTTTACTCCCCTGACAATCTTGTTATAACAGTAGTGAAAAAATATTATTTGGGGAAGTCGAGAAATGCCCGTTTACACAAAGACATTTACACCGAGTGAAAACAAAACCTTAACCGAGTTTATGGTACCGATAATTAAAGGGACCAAAGAGATATTGATAAAAGGTGACTATCACCCGAAGACCGTAAATGATATCGAAGTGACTCATAACTTAATATATCAGGCCGTATACGAATACCTACGATTTGATTGGAAAGATTCTATTTTATCTGGACCTAATTGGAACTATTATAAAAAAAATTATAAGAAAAATGCTATTAAATTGTTTTCCCCGATTCGTAACCTTTTTAATTATACATTGATTGACCCAAATGGCATTGTCCGGGCCAGGGGGAACAACAATTTTTTTAAGACCATCCAGATTACCAAAGAAAAAGCCAGTATTGGATGTGTTTCTGGAGCATTACCGGCAGGAAACTGGAGGTTGATAGTGGAGGCTCACGCCATCATCTCTGAATTGGTGATATTAAGTATTGAGGTGAATTTGAACAAGGAATTTACGCGAGGGATCAAAGCTACAGAAAAGTGTCGGGCAGAACTCAGAGATTTTGATAAGAAAGCACCTCTTTTTAGAGAAGAACGGGAAGGCCCTGGATGGTTGGGAGGAGATTTTCACATACACTCCCACCACAGTGATGGCAATCACTCAGTTTATGAATTAATGACCTATTTACAAGGAAAAGGTCTGGACTTTTTCGTTCTGACCGATCATAACACCACTTTGGGATGGAAGGAGAAGTATTTATTAAAAACCATGGTTATTCCAGGCCTAGAAATTACTACTTTTTTTGGGCATGTAGTGCTTATCAACTGGATCGGAGATATCAATTGGTTTTCGCTTGAACGAAAAAGTACCTTTGAGGATATTGCGGTGGAGGCAAAAAGGAAGGGAGCTCTTCTTTCTGTGGCACATCCGGAAGGTATTGGTGACCCAATATGCACGGGATGCAGGTGGGATTACCCCAATTTTTGCTGGGGAACAGCAGATATAATTGAAGTCTGGGCCGGTTCTTGGTCTGAAAGAAGGGCTGAAAATATAAAAACTTTAAAGAGATGGGAAAATCTGCTCAACCAGGGGTTGAAAGTAGTCGCCGTCAGCGGTTCAGATATTCATGAACTGGAACCTTATAAGAAAGACTACGGCCGGACTTACGTATGGGCCAAGTCAAAAACCAGAGATGGGATTATGGAGGGATTAAAGAAAGGAAAGGTTTATATTACAAGCGGCCCTAAAATAAATTTCCAACTGATGACGGATAAAGGTGTTTTTGTTTCGCTGGGAGAAGAATTGGAAGTTGATTACAATAGGAGTATTAAACTATTAATTAATATTGAGAGCAAGGAAATTAAGAAAAAATTTCGCATTGAACTAATTAAAAATGGATGGGTCTACAATTCTTGTGACACTTTTTTGGAACATATAGAACTTGATTGGTCAGACAAAGTAACTAAAAATTGCTGGTATTACTTGAGGTTGCTTGACGAGAGAAAGTGTATTGTAGGTTTGACAAATGCAATTTTTATAATTTGTCATTAAGATATGGAGGTAACCAGCAGGATTTTTTGTTTTAACAGGAAATCTCCATCTGTAAAGGTGTGGGTATTGTTGGATTTTTTATTTTTCAGTACAATATTACTTATAAAAAGTAGAAAAAGGGGGAAATTATAGTGGCTAATATTAATAAAAAACTATATAAGGCATTCATTGTGCCTCATACTCATTGGGATAGAGAATGGTATCAGACATTTCAACAATTTAGAATTAGATTAGTTGGTCTCATAAATAATTTAATCGATATTTTGGAAAAGGATGGAACATTTAGCGATTTTACCATGGATGGTCAGACCATTATTCTGGAAGATTACTTTGAAGTCTATCCTGAAAGAAGGGAAATTCTAAAAAAATATATCACTCAGGGTAAGATTCATGTTGGCCCCTGGTATGTTCTCCCTGACGAATTTCTGGTAAGTGCAGAATCAATTGTAAGAAATCTACTTTTAGGTCATAAAATTGCCTCTGAGTTTGGCAGGATAATGAAGATTGGTTATATACCCGACCCTTTTGGCCATATAACCCAGATGCCTCAAATTTTAAAGGGCTTTGGGATTGATAGTATTATTTTTTGGCGAGGTATAGAATATGACCAGAGTCAAGGAAATGAATTTATCTGGCAGGGTCCTGATGGGACAGAGCTTTTTGCTGTTCACCTACCTAAAGTAGGTTATTGTAATGCTAAGAGTTTACCCGAGGATGTAGACCAGGCCTATAAGTTAATAAAAGGGGCCATTGAAGATTTATTGTCTCGAGAAACCTCAAAATCATTATTATTATTAAATGGCAGCGATCATTTAGAAGCTCAACCTCATATCCCTCGTTTAGCAAAAGAGCTAAATAAACGTTTTACAGATATTGAGATAAAACAAGGAAATTTAAAAGAATATATAGACTATGCCAAAGAGACTGTAAAACCTACTCTTAATAAAGTTACCGGTGAATTCAGATCAGGTAAAGATGCTCCAATTATACAGAGTGTATATTCGTCCAGGATGTATATCAAACAGGCTAATGAAAGATGTGAAACTCTTTTAGAAAATTGGGCCGAACCGACAGCTTCTCTTGCTTGGTTATTGGGTAAGGATTATCCCCAGAGTTTAATCTGGACGAGCTGGAAATGGTTGTTAAAGAACCATCCCCATGATAGCATCTGTGGCTGTAGTATTGATCAGGTACATAAAGAGATGCTAACCCGCTTCGATTGGTCCAGACAGATTGCTCAAGAAGTAATTAATAAAAATTTAGATTATATTATTGGGAAAATTAAGATCAATTATATAAAGGAAGATGAGTTGGCTCTTGTGGTCTTTAATCCTCTGACTTATCCCATTGATGAGAATGTAGAAGTAAGAATTAAATTTCCAAAGGAGATTAATTTAAACCAGGTGAATGTTTTAACTACAGAAGGGGGAGAGATTCCTTATCAATTGAAAGGCTATAGCTTAGATTATAAAATTATTTTTGATCCTTTTAAGCCCCCTCAGCCTTTGGAAGTTAATTATGTTGATATATCTTTTACTGCTAAAGATATTCCTGCGTGTGGTTATAAAGCTTTTATTATTAAGGCAATTAATGGGGTAAGGATGTCTAAAGAATATGAGACTGATATAAGAGCTGGTAGAAATTACATTGAAAATAAATATTATAAAATAATTGCTGAAGAAGGTAATGGAACAATAACCATTATGGACAAGTTAAATAATAAAGTTTTTAAGAATGGCAATAGATTTGTAGATGGAGGAGATGCAGGTGATGAATATACTTATTCCCCTCCTTTGAATGATGAAATAATAATTAGTCGATTGAATAATATAAGCATTCAAGATGTGGGTCCTTCTGAAGCTACTTTAAAGGTATCGGGAAAGATGATGTTGCCAGTCAGATTAAAATTTGATAGGAAATCTCGAGCAGATAAAAAAATAGAGTGTTCTATTGAATCTGAAATAAAATTGTATAGTGAGATTCAGAGAATAGAATTTAAAACAAAATTTGATAATAAAGCCTGTGATCATCGTTTGCGGGTAGAATTTCCTACTGCCATTAAGACTGATTATGTTTATGCGGAGGGTCATTTTGATGTAATAAAGAGACCCATTAATGTGCCTGACAGTGAAGGCTGGGTGGAAAAGGCTTATAAAACTGCTCATAATTCCGGATTCATAGATATTAATAATGGTAAATATGGACTGGCGATATTAAATAAGGGGTTACCTGAGTACGAGATAATACCTGACAATAATACCATAGCCTTAACTTTAGTTCGTTGTGTAGGTTGGTTATCGCGTGGTGACCTAGAATATAGAAAGGAAAATGCTGGTCCTTCACTATCAACACCCGAAGCCCAATGTTTAGGAGAAAATACTTTTTCTTATGCAGTGATTCCCCATCAGGGTAGTTGGGTTGAAGCCTATATTTCTCAAAGAACAAAACAGTTTAAAACAAAAATATTAACCCAACAATTAAGAAATCAATCTGGAAATCTACCGAGTAGCTTTAGTTTTATTCAATTAGAAGGTGAGTATTTAGAGATTAGTGCTATTAAAAAGCATGAATTTGAAGACAAATTGGTAATCAGGATTTATAATCCTACTGATAGAGAGACTATTGGAAAGATTAAATTAGGATTTGATAAACATAAGGTCTATCTGGGTAGATTGGATGAAAGTTATGGGGAAAGATTACCTTATGATGATGGAGTTGAAATAGAGCTTAAACCGAAGGAGATAAAGACTATCATTTTTGAGGTATTATAATATAGACAAACATAGTTATGACAAGATATAAAAAAATTTTTGACAAGAAGGGTGATCTTGTTATAAAATTAAAACACCTGCAATCGAATGCATAACTATAAAATTATTATAATGCAATCGTTCGCATAATTATTAAAGAACGAAAAAATTAGAATACAGGTTTTGTCTACTGATCTTTTTGGTGTGAATTAAGATCAACTCCTACTAAAAGTGCGGTAAAAAAATAATCCTGCGAAAATTAGATAAGAATTTTATTTGTATTCTGTAGTATAAAAAACCAAGAATTTTTCTTGAAGGGGTAGGGAGTTGATGAAGGGAGGTGAGATAAAGAGAAAATAATTTTCTTTTAATATTTTTTGAATTTGAAAATATTTTTTAGGAGGTAAAAAATGAAAAGTAATTTAAAAACTAGTTTGATTATCTTTTTAGTTGTATCTTTGTTTTTAGTTCTCTTCCTATCATCCTATGCTGAAGCGAAAAAAGAGTATACCATTTATGTAGTTGTGCATGGTGGTATTGCTGACCCATTCTGGAAAGTTTGTGAAAAAGGGGCACTTGATGCAGGGGCTCTATATCCCGATTTAAAGGTAATTTATACTGGTCCTGCAGAATTTAAACTTGAAGAGTTTATGTCGTATATAGAGGCAGCGTTAGCAAGTAAACCCGATGCTTTAGTTTGTACTTTGACTGCACCTGAGGCTATGGATGAATCCCTTCGAGCAGCTATTGCTGGAGGACTACCGGTAGTAGCGATCAATGCACCAGACCTTAGAAAACCTGAAGAAACCAGGATACCTGTTTTAACCTATGTTGGTGAAGATAGCTACTTTATTGGGGTTACGGCAGCTCTTGAGACATTAAAGAGATTTACTCCAAAACGTGCAGTATTTTGTAACCATCATCCAGGAGCCACACACATCGAAGCAAGAGGAAGAGGTTATATAGATACCCTGAAAGCAAAAGGTGTAATTGCAGAATCTCTAGATATCACTGACGATGCAGTCAAAGGTGCTGAGTTGACAGCTGCTTATTTAAAAGCACATCCCGAAACCGATGCAATTTTCTGTTCAAACACTCTTCGTACAGAGACGATTATCCCACGCTTAGAAGAAGATGGGGTAAAGGTAGGAGTAGATGTAAAGATCGCCCAAATGGATTGCTCTTCCAAGATACTCGAATATATTAAGGAAGGCAAAGTAATGTTTACAATGGATCAGCAGCAATACTTGCAGGGTTACCTGGGAGTAGTATTTGCCTATTTAAGTGCAAAGTATGGATATATTCCTCCCCCAGCTCCAGTATCCACAGGACCAGCAACCATTACTGCAGATAATATTCCTTCCTTAGAAAAATTAGTCAAGGAAGGGTATAGGTAAGCATTAAGAGGTAAGAGTGATGAATAGGTGTTGGGTGGTGTCCTTTAAGATACTACCCAACACCACATTATTATAAGATATTATATAAGATTTATTCATTTTATTTATAATTAATAGGAGGAATTAATGAAAGAAATCGCAAATGATATAGGGATTGAGAACAGAAAGCAAACTTTAAGTTTTTCTCAGATACGTAGGTGGCCTGAATTTGGAGTGATACTTGCTTTCCTGATATTATTTACATTTTTTTCTATTTTTTCATCGAAATTTTTAACCTTACGTAATTTTACCGGGATACTTACTATAGTATCGGAGTTAGGTATTATGGCTATCGGTGTGGCTTTTTTAATGATTGCCGGAGAATTCGACCTTTCAGTGAGTAGTGTTTATGCCTTTTCAGGTTTTCTCTTCGTAACCTTGGCCAATAAATATAA
>Ga0172366_10004132_pt1 | contig 11459 bp, 9 predicted proteins | sample LakKivSesite69cm_FD_114533 | JGI IMG/M metagenome (GOLD analysis project Ga0172366, IMG submission 114533) | Sediment microbial communities from Lake Kivu, Rwanda - Sediment site 69cm | ecosystem: Environmental > Aquatic > Freshwater > Lake > Sediment | place: Rwanda: Western Province, Lake Kivu...
AATCATGTGATACATGTTGATCGCTGGTGGAATCCGGCTATTGAGGATCAGGCCACAGACAGAGTTCACAGAATAGGGCAAGTCAAGACTGTCTATGTATATAAGATATTGAACGAAGGAACATTAGAAGAAAAAATCGACCTACTCATTGAAAAGAAAAGGGGGATTTCAGACAAAGTCATAGGAGCTGCGACGAAAGGAGACCTCAAATGGACCAGAGAAGAATTGCTAGAAATTCTAGAGCCAATTTCAATTTGAAGACTCACTACACGTGAGTGAGATGCTCGCTTGAAGAAGATACTTAAAGAGCCTTTATTGGGTAGCAAAATATCAAAAGTGAATTAAGATTCTATGCTCAGGGGATTGCGATGTGTACTTGCTTTGAGTACGGTAGGCTTGTTTGTGGTTTGTGTTATGTGGAAGCTGTGGACATGTGCACCGACTGCGAAGAAACATGGCAAACAGAAGAAGACCTAGACTTCCAGTAAACATTAGAAGCTTTGTATACTCAAGAAAAAAGAGATATTAGAAAGGCGGATTGAAACAAATAAGGGTCTCGATATAGCTTGGCTTTGGGTGGTAAAAGATGTCATCTGAGATTATTGACAAGTTAATAGTAGCTCTTTATGATTTGCTTGTTGAAGAAACAAAGTCAGCTAGAGAAGCCTCGTCCAAAGAAGGCTTTTATTTTGAAGAGAGGGTTTCTCAGAGAGCATATGAATGTATCAGAAAGTATCCTGTGTCCGTCCTTCCTCCTAGATCTGCGTTGAATTATCCTACTGTTTCCGGGCTCAGGCATCAGTTTGATGGAATAGTTATGGATGGGAATACTTTTTTTGTGATAGAATGCAAAAGGCGAGGGTTGGCGTTGATCGATCAAGTTTTCAGTTTTAACTCAAAGATTCTCGATTACGCTCTAGAAGATTCTTTTGCAAGTAACTTTCGCATAAAGGGTATTTTCCTTTGCACAGCCAAAATTACCGAAAACATTAGGAAATATGCTTTGGCATACGGAATACTTCCGATTGATTCGACATTGCCCCCCATAGAGGTTATGATAGATAAAATGGAGCGAAGCGATGGCATGCGAGAAGATCTCATCGAGTTAAAAAAGCTCCTTTCGTTGCCCCAACCTGCTGCATTGAAATCACATTGCGATGGTCACGAATTATTTCAAAGATTCATGATTTGCTATCAAAAATGGAAAGGGAAGGGTTACGAGTGATGTATAAGCGAGTTCCCCCCGTGTTTAGTTTCGAATATCTTCGCGTTTTCTTAAATGTCATAAATAAAGAGGGTTATGACCGCAAAGCGATAAGGAACGCTATTTTTAATGAGAGAGTGAAGTTTGAAAAGGAAAAATTTAAGGCTATTGGCAAAGGGTACAGGCTTAAAACGGTGAAAAGCGAGCATTTGGTCAAGAATTGTCACTTGCTTTCTACGCAAATAGGCTTACTTAGACGGACAAATGGTGATGCGCTACTGTCTGAGGAATCTAGAGAGTTTTTGAGCCATGAAGTAACCTATCCCAAAACGAAGTCCACGTTACTTAGTAAACTGCTTAAAGCATATATTCCATTCAATGAAGTACTCTTTTGCATTCGAAACCAAGTCAAAGGCGAAGTTTTGTTGCCTTTGGGAAAAGAGACGGTTCTATTCAAAAGTTTTGCCGAAAGATATCAACTGAAGATTGACAAAATACAATTTCATGTTGTTCGAGATTTGCTCACGCAACTTGAAATCTTAAACTGGAGAGAGAAAAAAAACGGCGAGAGAATGCAGAAAGTATACCTAATAGCCGACGTGTTGAAATTATCTGATATATCAAACCTTGTCGGCCAGCCCTCAAAGTTTACTGAAAACGAAAACCTACCAATTAATCGATTTCTAAGAGAATTTACTGATGAAGGGCGGTTCTCTCTTGAGGGAAAATCGCCCACCGATATACTGAAGCAAGCAGAGAATAAGGGATACATTTCAATAAAAATGGAGGAAGAGGAAGATTTTCTATTGATTAAGACCTTTACTGTTAGTAGCGGGGATTTCGAGGAAGTTCTTTGGAAGGAATACTTGAAGTTATCCGACTACAAATCGAATTACCCAGTTTATCATTCTGAACTCAGAGATTACGTTTGCGAACAGTTGCGGATAAGCGACAAAACCTTTGATAGTTTTATTAAGCGAATGATCAATAAACCAGAGGAGTACACCGTCAAGTTGCATCCAGGAGGTGGTCCTATGCCGCCTCGTCGCGGTCTCTCCTCCATGCTCAAGGTTCTGCCCCCTAAGACGGGAAGCGATGAATATATTACTTTCATAAAGGCAACTAAGTAGGGAAGTTTTATGTCGAATATGACTGGCGAAGAAAGATATCACCCATATTTCCTTAAGACGAATCCCTTCCCACAGATGGCTATAATTGATCCCTATAGCACTGATGCCCGAATAAATGGTATGATCTTCAACAAAGAAGTCTTCCAAGAGGAAATTGCAGACCTAAAGCGAAAAATCGATTCAAGGATTAATCTGATTTACATTACTGGTGGAGGATGGGAAAGAGGCATAGGCAAATCAGCGCTAATGGTCCAAGAATGGAAAAGGTTGGCTGGCGAAGCTGGCATCACTTCTATTTATATAAAGGTTAGATCGAAGTCTGGGCCGGCTGACTTTTGCGATGACATCGTTCTTAAGTGGCATGTAGGCGGGTTTCTGTGGGAAGCATTAAAGAAACTCCTTTTGAAGTATGCGGAAGAGGCCACGTCCCCAAAAGTTGACAGTGCCGATGTCAGAGCTTTTAGCTCCACATATCCAAAGATGACCGATGAAATTCAATTTGGTCTCTTCTCTTTCTTGTACAAAATTGAAACTGTTGCATCTGATGTGGCTAAATGGATTTGCAGTCAAAATTCTCTAGCGAAAGAAAAGATAGTTCAGGCTTTTTTGGAAACATACCTTACCAGGCCATCAAGTTTCGCCGACGAATGGTTGAAAATCACAAGGGGAAAAGGAACAGATAAAATTGAGTGTCTTAGGACAATGATGGAACTCATGAGAATCTCTGGCTACCCATACCATTATTTCTTTATTGACCAGTTTGAAGAAACAATTGAACCACTTAGAGGAGCAGGTTTAAGCGTATTCAGTACTGGAATGAGTAGTCTCCTGCGGGCATGCGCTGGACAGGCCACAATTGTAGTAACCCTTCATCCGGTGGCGGAACAAGCGCTTGGCCAGCCAGAAGGCAAACACGTTATTTCCTTGGCAAGCCTTGACAAGAGGCACAAAATAGACGTGAACACGATGAGCCTGCCGGAGGGAGTCAAAGTTTGTCTGAGCTATATGAACCTGTTCAGGCGTGGTGAGCCTGATACTCCGCTTTACCCCTTCCATGAAGATGTGGTCAAATACCTCACTTATCTTGTCAATGGGGTTCCTAGACTATTTTTAGAGAGCATGAATCGAGCCGTAGAAGTCGGTGTTTTGAAGGATTACGCCTTGTTAACTTTAGATTTTGTGGAACAAAATCATGAAGAGATTACAGGGAAAGTTTTCATTAAGGAAAAGTTGGATGAATATATGAAATATGCAAAGTGAAAGGATGGAAATGAAATGAGCGTATTTTCGGAAAGGTTGTATGAGGAGCTAAGTCAGCGCCTTGCGAGGAAGGACAAGCATTCCAAACTGCTGAAGATGATATTGCAATGGCTCGAAGAAGGCGGAGGAAAAGCTGTTGAAGATGGAGTGAAAGAAATGGCAAAAAGAATTAGAGGTGAATGAGTTGAGTCCACATTTCCGCATATCAAACCTTGCCATAGAGGGGTTTAGAGGTATAAACGATAGAATAAACATTGACCTTGATGGAAATGCCGCGGTTCTTTTTGGTCCCAATGGCGTGGGCAAGTCAAGTGTAATGCAGGCTGTTGAATGGTGCTTATTTGGCGGATTAGTTTCAGCAGTGCTTGGACCTGTTGAGTTTAAAAAAGAGGACGCTATCGTGAATTCTTTTCATCCACAAAAAAGAGCAGTCGTAGAGGTCATCTTGCAAAGTGAAAAGGGCAAGAAAATAAAGGTTATTAGAGAAAGAAAACTGGGTAGGTCAACTACTGCAGGCAAAACTGATTTGAAAATCGAAGCTGAAGGAACCGAGTGCCTTGGAGAAGAGGCACAGTCTAAATTAAACAAGTTATTGAGAGTCACTCCTACCGAGTTCTATGCTAGCACATTCTTGCATCAAGAGACTATTCGAGACCTTATAGTAGGCGATCCGCTACTTAGAAGCGAAGTTATTGACAAGCTTCTTGGGCTTCACTTTGTCAGAGAACTTATTGATTTCCTCCCGGTTAAGCATGTTGCAAAAGAAGCAAAGAACATTGAAGAAGAAATTGAGGACATAAAAAATCGGAAAATGCAGGAAGTTGTGATCTCTAGAAAAAGACTTGGGGAATTTGAGGCAGAGCTGGAAAAAGTTGGCATAAAAAGTAGTCAACTCAACCTGGCGTCTTTGGTCAAGCTCATTGAAGAGGTCTCTAAAGATGTTGACGAGACTGCGCATAAGGTCAAGATTAGTGTTAAAGTACTAGAGAAACCTGCACAGGATCTAAGTCCAATGGAGAAATCACTAGGTGAAATAAAGAAGACCATCAGTGACTTGGAAAAAGAGTGGACCAATATTTACAAAGAAAAAGTTGGCAATTTGTCCACCTTAAAAGGATTAAAAGAAAACTACGAGGAAGCCACGAAAGAAGTTGCTTCTCTCGAAACTAAAGATCCAAAAGATTTGTCAGCCAAAAAATCTGGAATTTCTAATCAAATCTCTGAAATGGAAAATGAACTGAATACAAGGATTTCTAGCAGAAGATTTCTTCAGGGCGAAAGCGCCATTATTCATCGCCTATACTCAGATTTTGATGAAGCAAAAAGTGAAACAAGGGAAATTGAAAAGAAGTTTGAAGGTAAAGCCAACATCGAGGAAACTCTGAAAAACCTCAAATCAGAAATAGACAAAAAAATGGCGGCAATTAAGAGAGAAGAATCACTAGGTTCCTTGCTTACTTCAGGCCTAGATTATCTCAAAAGTACTTTGCCCAAGAACTGCCCGCTTTGTAAAAGCGATATTGTTTATCAAAACGTGATTTCGATTTTGGAAAAAGAGGTTGGCGAAAGAGAAAGCGCGAAAGTTGTGCGAAAGCTCCAGAATGAGATGGAGGAACTGGGACGCCAAAAAACAAGTGTTGAAGGTGCATTAGGTGCATTCTCCAAATTAGAAGATCAGCTAGGGAAAATACAGTCGAAAATCAATGACGAAAAAGCGAAACTGGAGAAGAATGGTTTTGAACCAAAAGATGATTTGATGAAGTACGTTGATGATGAGCTAGAGAGTATTAATGCACGAATATCGCATATCGATGAGAGAATACGGGGACTAAAGTCTGAAGAGGTTCAGATAGATCTAAGGCTTGAAAATCTGCAGAAAAAGATACAAAAATTGAATTCTCTAGAAAACCAAGCGCGAGAATTGGTTGGAATCGCCGAAAAAGGAGAAGAACTAGTCAATATGCTTGCTGAACGAATAGATGGTTTGAGTCAAGATATCAAAACTTTAGAAGGTACAACAGAAGAAGTCAGGGCAATCAAAGGCAATCTTGAAGTTTGTGAAAGAATACTTAGTTTTCTTAAGGAAAAGGTTAGAGTTGACCAGTTAGAGGAAGGTTTGCCCACATTACAAAAAAGGCTAGAAGATTTAGAAGGGAAGCATTCGAAAATCAAGGAACTGGAAATAGGTTTAACTGATATATATCAGGCTGCGTCAACAGCCCGTGAAGAAATGGTGAAAAAGGCTCTTTCAGAATTGCAGTCAACCATTGGTTCATATTACTCAAAAATCTTGTGTCATCCATATTATGTTAACCTTCAACTGATTCCCGAAGAAGAAAGAGGAAAGGCGATTTACAGAGTAATGGCGTGGGATAAGGATTTCAAACAAGGCACCTATGTGCAAACTAGGTTCAGTAATGCTCAGATGAACGCGGTCGCACTTTCTATTTTCTTGTCGATGTCTACAAGGTTAGAATCTAGCTTGGGTCTAATTTTGCTCGACGACCCCTCGCAATCAATGGACAAAATTCATAAGGAAGCGCTTTCGAAAGTTCTAAGTGAGATCATGGAAGAAAGGCAAATCATTGTCGCTACACAAGACACGGAATTTGAGCAATGTCTCCAAAAATCATTAAGCAAAACTAAAACCAAGATTTGTGAATTCCAAAAATGGGACACCAATGGACCTGAGATCATGCTTTAAAATCTTACGTATATGTTGAATGAGGCAGATGCTCGGGTGAAACTTATTGATCCTAGGTTTCATAGTAGTGGTTGGAAGGATTATGCGTATTGTGGTAGGTGCTTGATAACGTAAAGCATATTACAATCTAATCGAGAATAGGAATTGTGATAAATTGTGGCGAATTACCTGTTTTACTTAACTAAGAGTGATTGTTATGTCTGGTTCTGAGGGTCTTATTGAGGCGAATGCGCAGGAAATTGCTGAAAAGATTGATTTGGCTGCCCGTGAGGCAAATAGTGAAGCGGCTTTGCGGATTATGGTTGAGCATACGTTGCGGGATGTTTTGGATAGGCTGGGTATTGCTTGGGCGAGTTATGAGTACACGCTGGTTGAGGGTAGACCTGATGCGCTTTACGGTAGGGTTGTGATCGAGTATGAGAAGCCTGGCGTGTTGAGTAGTGGGGCTGGGTTTAAACACGCGGTAGATCAGGCTGTGGGTTATATTAAGGAGTTGGCGCCTTCGGTTGAGCTTTATCCTAAGTATTTCGGTATTGTTTTGGATGGTTATCAGATTGGTTTTGTGCGGTTCAGGCGAGCTTGGGACATACAGGGCCCATTTACAGTAAACAAACAGACAGTACTCAAGCTTTTAGAAGCAATTAGAGGCTTAAGGCGTAAGCCATTGAAAGCAGATTTGTTAAACAAGGATTTGGTGCCTGAGAGTCTTGTGGCTAAGGTTGTTGTTGGTGCTTTCTATCGGAAGCTGAAGGCGGGGATGACGCCTAGGGTTGAGATGCTCAAAAAGGACCAGATTGATTATGAAGCGTTGCTGTTTTCGGTTCACACATATTTCGGCCTTGTGATGAAGCTATTGGCGGCGGAAGTGGCTGTGTCGTTAGGTGGAAGTTATCTTCAATCATACATTAAGAAACTTGAGGATGCTTATCTTAAAGGGTCTGACAAGCTTAAGGAAACACTCAAGGATCTTGAAGAGGGGGAAATTTTTTCGAGGATAGGAATCAGAAATTTCCTTGAGGCGGATTATTTTTCATGGTATCTTGACTTATGGGATGAGGTCTTGGCTGAAGCTGTGAATAAAGTAGCTAAGGCTTTGTCGAATTATGAACCTGCAACAGCGGAGTTAGAGCCAGACGAAGTGAAAGATATGCTGAAGCGACTTTACCAGTATCTTGTTCCAAAGAAGATAAGGCATGATTTAGGAGAGTATTACACGCCAGATTGGCTCGCCGAACTAGTTCTCAATGAAGTCAATTATGACGGGAATATGGAAAAGAGGGTGCTGGACCCAGCATGTGGAAGCGGCACGTTTCTTGTGCTAGCCATAAAAAGGGCTAAACAATACGCTCAAGATAATTTTATTCACGAATCAGATGCTCTCGAAAAGATCCTTAGAAATATCGTCGGGTTTGACTTGAACCCGCTAGCTGTGATAGCCGCAAGGACAAATTATCTTATAGCTCTTGGCGAATTGATACGATACCGGAGAACCGATATAGAAATACCAGTTTTCCTAGCAGACTCTATTCTCGTTGAGAGAAGGACCACTTTAACGGGCCTTGCATATGTATCTACAACAATTGTTGGAGAATTTACTGTCCCGTTAGGCATCATTGAAAAAGGAGTGCTATCGGCTGTTCTCACTATTATGGAAGAATGCGTCAAAGGCGAATATAAGTGGGAAGAAGTAAAGGCAAGGTTGCTGAAAGAAACAGGAATAGATGAAAAAGAAGCATCTGTTTTAGCCCATCTCTTTAATTCGTTGTCGAAGCTTGAGAAAGAAGGAAAAAATAGGATATGGGTAAGAGTTTTGAAAAACTCCTTTGCACCATTGTTCGTTGGAAAATTTGATTTCATAATAGGAAACCCTCCATGGATAAATTGGGAAAGCTTACCTGAGAAATATCGTGAAAAGACCAAGAGCTTATGGCTTAGTTTGGGCCTTATCGGGAAAACCAAAGGCCAGGGTTTGGGCAAAGTTAAAAGAGATATAGCGATGCTTTTTGTGACAGTTTCGGTGGAAAGATATCTGAATGATGACGGAAAACTTGGACTTTTAGTTCCTTTTACATTGTTTAAGACTCAAGCGGGAGCTGGGTTCAGAAGTTTCCTAACGTATAAATGCGATGTCTACAAGGTACATGATTTAGTTGAATTGACACCATTTGAGGGAGCCATAAATAGAACATCTTTGTTGTTACTGCATAAAGGTAAAACCCATTTTCCAATACCATGTTTAAGTTGGAAAAAATATAGTGCGATAGACTTTAGCTTTTCACTCGAAGAAGTTCAAAAATTGACTGCACGATACGACATGGTTTTGAAACCGATGCGAGGTGAGTATAAACCTGATTCTTCATGGATAATTATAAAAGCTGAGGCTGGTGGTGTTGTGGAAAAAATTGTCGGAGTCTCAGAATCAAGGCACATGCTGGCGTATATACTGCTTTAAATAGCGTCTATTGGATCGAAATAGTCTCTAAAGAGCCAAATGGATTACTTATTCGAAACTTGGGAAAAGTGGGCAAGAAGAAAGTTAAGGAGATCACGGCAGTTGTCAAGCCTGAACTCGTATATCCCTTGATACGCGGGAGGGATCACAAAAAATGGCATGGCGAACCATCTGGATATGTGTTGTTGCCCGTCGATGAAAAGGGGAAGACAATGCCGACATCGAAATTTAGAACTGATTATCCGCAGGAATACAAATTTTTCAACGAATTTTTTGACGAGTTAGTGAAAAGAGGCGGGCAGCCATATAAGTCGAAGTTGAAACCATATCGAGAAAAGTCCAAAACAATAGCTGAAAAGGAAGCTCCTCCCTTCTATTGGCTATTTAATGCTAAGCCTTCCTTAGCGCCATACAAGGTTATGTGGAAATACGTAGCTGGAAAGGTGTCAGGTAAAGGGGAATTCTCGGTAGCTCTAATCACGCCTGTAGAAGACAAATGGCTCGGAAAAAAGACCCCCATTCCAAATGAAAAGTTGATGCTGATACCGTTCGTCAATGAAGATGAGGCTCATTTTGTTTCTGCGGTTCTCAATTCATCAGCTGTAAGGGCAATAGTAGCTGGTTATACTATTGAAACCGCCATTTCAACCCATGTACTTGAGCACATCAAAGTTCCTTCATTCAATCCGAAAAATTCTTGGCACAAAAAACTCTCGGAACTTTCTCGTAAAGCCCACAGTCTTGCTACAAGTGGCAATGAGGAGGAAATAACAGATGTCGAAGAAGAGATAGATCTTCTTGTAATGAGACTTTTTGGATTGATTGACGAAGAATTGAGAGGAGTTAAAGAGACGCTCACAATATTTCAATCCAAAGGTGTCCAAACAGCGGAAGAAGCTGAAATTAAAGAGATGGTTGAAGAGGCGGAAAAGATAGAGGTACCTCCTAAAAGGGCTTTAGAGCGCTTATTGGAGAAGTTTAAAGAGGAAGAGTCATAATGTCCTCTTCTGAAGACCTAAATATCAAGCTCAAGCATCTTTTCCCAAATGAAATTGTTAATAAACGATTATCTCAGCTTCATGAAGTTAGTAGACTTCCACGTTTCATAGCCGAATACGCCATCAAAGCACTTTGCGGAGACAATCCAACCTCAACCGACCTAACCAAACTGTCAGAATTCGTCAAAAAATACTACCCCGAACCCAAAGAAAAAGACAGAGTCTTACACGAACTAATGAGTAAAGGCGAATACACGCTTCTAGATGAATTCAAAGTCTCTGTGGACATAAAAAAAGGCCAGCACAAAGTCGAAATACCCTGCCTCAGAGTTCACGACGCCAGAATCATGCAGTCAATACTGGAGAAACATAAACCTCTCCTCGAGGCTGGCATGTGGGGAATCGGCACAATCAAGTACGTTCCAGAACCCATCTCAGAAGAAGATGAAGAACCACAATCTCCCATACTTATCACAAAATTCGAACCACTCCAATACTCAAACATAAGCCTACAAGACTTCAAGGAAAAAAGGAAACAGTGCACCACGAAAGAATGGATAGACATCCTAATTAACACAATAGGACTCAATCCAGAAGTCTATATAGAAAGACAAAAACTCTTCCTCCTCTCACGACTCATCCCCCTCGTGGAACAAAATGTAAACTTATTCGAACTCGGCCCTAGAGCCACAGGAAAATCCTTCCTACCCAAAAACATCTCCTACTACACACGCCTCTACTCAGGCGGAAAAGTCAGCCCCGCAGTACTATTCTATCACGGAACCTTCAGAACAATAGGAGACATAGGCGTTAAAGACTACGTTGTCTTCGACGAAATCAGCCGAATAGACTTTCATGATCCAGACGAAATGGTAGGCAAACTCAAAGACTACATGGAAAGCGGAGAATTCGAAAGAGGCATGCTAAAAAGAGCCAGAAGCGGATGCTCACTCACCTTCATGGGCAACCTTGAAGTCGAAGGAACAATCCCAGTTGGCGACTACTCCACAGTCATACCAGAAAGCATGCGCGACTCCGCCTTCATCGACAGAATCCACGGCCTAATCCCAGGCTGGGAACTGCCAAAAATCCTGCAAACTGATATACACCTCTCAAAAGGCTACGGCTTCATTACAGATTACTTCTGCGAGATCTTGCATGAACTTAGAAAGGAGAACTTCCAACACTACATCGCCGAAAAAGTAGAGTTGACCAGCGAACCCGAAAAACTCACAATCCGAGACGAAAAAAGCATCAAAAAAATCGCAAGCGGAATGATCAAAATCCTACACCCACACGAAGAGTTCACCAATGAAGAGCTTAAGACATGCATGGACATGGCAGTAGAATACAGACAGAGAATAGTCGACTGGCTCCATAAATTAGCGCCTGGAGAGTTCAAAAAGAAAACAGTAGCGTATCAAATCAGAGATTGAAAAAATTTCATTGAATTAGGTGCTGTCTTTTTCTTTGTAGTAGCTTAGTCCTGCTGTTACGCCTGTTGTTATGGCGAACCATATTATTGTTGCCGTTATGTTTCCTTGGCTAACTGTGTACCCCTAAGCCTACTGAAGCTCCATTAAGAACGGCTAATACTGCAGACAGTTTTGGCTTAAACTGGAATCCAACTATTTGATGCCCATACTCATCGGTATTCTTCTTCTGCTTCCTAGACTTCGGTCCAGTTTGGATCCAACACTGAGCTTCCTTA
>Ga0172366_10004133_pt1 | contig 11458 bp, 10 predicted proteins | sample LakKivSesite69cm_FD_114533 | JGI IMG/M metagenome (GOLD analysis project Ga0172366, IMG submission 114533) | Sediment microbial communities from Lake Kivu, Rwanda - Sediment site 69cm | ecosystem: Environmental > Aquatic > Freshwater > Lake > Sediment | place: Rwanda: Western Province, Lake...
GCCCCTCTTCAAGGTCCCTCTTGTAACCTTCTTTTTCTCCCTTTGTGAACCCCTCCTGTTGCCCCTCTTCAAGGTCCCTCTTGTAACCTTCTTTTTCTCCAGGGATCTTCTTTTTGAGAACCCAAAAGCCCAGGAAGGCAACAATAAGGACTAGTGCTATATTCAACCCTATAACGATCCACAACTGGGTCTCCATCTTTATTCACTCCCTGTTTTCTTTCTCATAGCCGTAAATTTTAGAGCATCCCTTCAACCCATTTCAACCCCCCCCCCTCCGCTTTGCCTGGCCTTCATTTCCGCGTTTTGCTGGAAAAATCAGGGGTTTCGGGGGCAGGATCGCGGTTTGCCTTGGTTTTACAAGGGGTGCGGCGTCAGCCGCACCCTGGAAAAAGGCCTGAAAGGGCCGGGATCCGGCCCTGGCCGAAAGAGGGCCTCTTGGAAACCCTGATTTACGCGGGTTATACAAACTGCCCCTAAAGTATAGGAAATAGAGGTCCGGATCACGGCCCGGCGCGGGTTTCCGAGAAGTGGTTTTTTGGACTTTCTTGCGGATTGACCAGCTCCGGGAAACCGAGGCTTGATTGGGGATTCTGGAGAATTGCCCTGCAGGGGCCCTATGCTACCCAATTGATATTTTGCGAGTCCTGTGTGCCCGCGCCCTACCTGACAGCGACCTTGCCCCTGTATGCCCCGGCCTGCCAGATATAGACCCCGGTCTCAAGGCCTATCCTGTTCTCGCCCTTTTGCAGATTCCCCGAATAAGCGAGTCTGCCGTCTGCTCTGTATATCCTGATGGCCATGTCATCGGGGGAGTTGAAAAGAACGCCGCCGGACACGAGATTCACAACAATCCGTGGATGCGAGCCCTCCTCTGCCCCCTCTCCAATCTCCACGGGTGGGCACGCGTCCGTCGTGGTTATTGTCGGGGTTGTTATGGTCGGACTTGGGCTGCTGTTGGGCGGAGTGCATGTCCCCGCGGAGGTTTGCGAGGTCTGGGTTGGCGTGGGGGTGACCACTGATGGCGACCAGGTGCCGATACAGCCAGGATAGCTCCCGTCAGAGGCTATTTTCAGCAAGAGGTAATCCCGTGAGCCAGTGCCATAGCTGGATGTGTAGCCCGCGGATACAAACCCGCCGTCGGTCGCGGCGACCATCCCAAGGACATCATCCTCCCCGCTCGCGCCAAAAGTCCTCGCCCAGAGCAATGTCCCGGAGGAGTTCAGCTTGAGAACATGCGCATCCCTGTCCGCGGACTCCCTCCTTCCTGAGATCACGAACCCCCCATCCGGTGTCTCAATAATGCCGAAGCCCCAGTCATCGCTTGTCCCGCCTATTGCCCTGTTCCACTGAAGGGTTCCATCGGAGTTCAGCTTCAGCGCATATATGTCCCCGTTCCCAGCGCCAAAGCTCATGGCATAGCCTGTGACAAACAGGCCGCCATCGCTGGTTTCTATGACCTCAAAAGCGTCATCCGTGCTCGCCCCGCCGAATGTCCTCGCCCACTGGAAGGCTCCCGCGGAGCTCCACTTCACGACCAGGAGATCCGCGTTCCCTCCGCCATAGGTGTATGTCAGGCCAACGACGACCAGGCCATTGTCAGAGGTCTGGATCATGTCATAGGCGTCCTCGGTGCTACTGCCGCCAAAAGTCCTTGACCAGAGAAGGTTTCCCGAAGCGTCAAACTTCATGAGGAGGAAGTCCGCGCCCCCTCCGCCGTAGTTTATGGTTCTGCCGGCCGCGGCTATGCCCCCATCATAGGTGTTGACCAAGGCGTGAATCCTGTCCTCGCCAGTGGCCCCAACCACCCTTGACCAGACAAAGGCCCCCGCGGAGCTCAGCTTCACCAGGAGCGCGTCCGCGACGCCAGAGCCATAGCTGTATGTCACCCCTCCTATGACATAGCCATCATCGGATGTCTGCGCGACGGAAAAGCACTCGTCGCTGGCTGAACCGCCTATTGTCCTTGCCCAGGAGAAGTTGCCCGACGCGTCCGTCTTTATGACCATCCAGTCGTCCGACCCCGCGCCAAAGCCCTGGGTCGTGCCGGCTATCATGAAGCCTCCATCAGAGGTGCGTATGACCTCACGCGCATACTCCAGGCCCGTCCCGCCATAGGCCTTCGCGAAGAGGCCCTGGGAGACCAGGAAAAGCGTCAATGACAGGTTCATTTGAAAACCTCCGTTTACCTGAAGATTATAAAGGGGGGATTCCCGGCGCGTTCAATATCCGCATCGCTACCCAGGTTCCCAGAGTGGGTTTTCCAACCCACTCTCTGAAGAGCCGGAGCTAGCCCTCGTCCCAGGGCACGGTGGCCCTGGGCTAACCATTCTGGCATTCCGGGCGCCCGGTGTGCTTGAAACGCCCCTGGTCCTGGCCTTAGAATTTTCCGTCTCATAGAAAAGGGGAGTTCTAGTAGAATGAAAACCTTCCTGCCGAAAGCCGAGGAGATTGAGGCCGGGCGAGGCTGGCACCTGGTTGACGCGAGTGGCCAGACCCTTGGCCGTCTTGCCTCAGCGGTCGCGCAGCTCCTGATGGGTAAGAGAAAGCCCAGCTGGGCCCCGCACCTTGATGTGGGTGACTATGTTATAGTGGTCAACTCCAGGGAGGTTGTCCTCACGGGCAAGAAGTGGGACGACAAGAAGTATTACTCCCACTCCGGCTATCCGGGCGGCCTCAGGGAGCGCACGGCCCGGCAGTTGGCACAGAAGCACCCTGGTTGGCTTGTCTGGCTCGCAACAAAGAGGATGCTCCCACGGAACAAACTTGGCAGAAAGATGGCAAAAAGGCTCAAGGTATACCCGGGCCCGGATCACCCACACGGGGCCCAGGTTCCGAAACCCGTTGATCTCAAGGAGTTCTTTTGATGGACGAAAGGCGTTTCGTTTTCGCTTCAGGCTCACGCAAGAGGGCCAGAGCAAGGGCAAGGGTAAAGGACCCCGGCCACGGCTGGGTTTATGTCAACGGCAAGAGGCCCATCGCCTACTTCGGGCGGGAAGACCTTGTCATACTTGCCACCGAGCCCCTTTCCAAGACCGGCGTCACAGGCAAGGTTGATGTGGCGGTAAAACTGGAGGGTGGAGGGCTTTCGGGCCAGGCCGGAGCCATGAGGCTCGCGGTTTCCAGGTGCCTGGCACAGATGGACGAGCGTTACCTTGAAGTTCTCAAGAAAGAGGGATTCATGGGTCGTGACCCCAGGGAGAAGGAGAGGATGAAGTATGGAAGAACCAAGAGAAGGCGCAGCTGGCAATACTCCAAGCGTTGATGCGGCTCCCGTGACCCTCAAGGACCTCCTGGAGGCGGGGGTCCACTTTGGCCACCCTCGCCAGAGGTGGAATCCCAAGATGAGGGAGTTCATATTCACGGAGAGGGGCGGGGTTCACATAATTGACCTGAGAAAGACCCTCCCCCTCCTTCTGGCGGCCTACGACAAGATGAGGGATGTGGCGTTCAGGGGCGGGAACATCCTTTTCCTGGGAACGAAGAAGCAGGCAAGGGAAGTAGTGAGGGAGGAAGCCGAGCGCGCGGGAGTCTTCCATGTCACGGAGCGCTGGCCCGGGGGATTGCTGACCAACTTTGAGACCATAAGAAAGCGCCTGTCGCGGATGCGCGAGCTGGAGGAGCTCATCTCCGAGATGGAGAGCCTCAAAGCAGAGGGCAAGACCCTTCCCTACACCAAGAAGGAGCTCTCCCTGATGGAAAAGGAGCTCTTCAAGCTCCGGAAGCTGTTCGGCGGCATAAGGGACATGGAGGTAATGCCGGACATAATGTTTGTGGTGGATGTTACGCAGGAGGAGATAGGGGTCAGGGAGGCCAGGAAGCTCGGCATCCCCATAATTGCTCTCCTGGACACCAATTCAGATCCCCTGGTGGTGGATTACCCGATTCCCGGCAATGACGACGCCATTCGCTCCATAAAGCTCGTGACCGAGGCAATGGCGAGCGCTGTTCTGGAGGGAAGGGGAGGCAAGGAGCCGGTGAAGGGAGGCTAGGATGGACATCCCCGTGAAACTCGTGAAGGAGCTCCGGGACAGGACCGGGGCCGGGTTCATGGACGCGAAGAGGGCCCTTGAGGAAGCCGGAGGGGATCTGGACAAGGCGCTTGATGTTTTGAGGACGCGCGGCCTTGCCCAGGCTGACAAGAAGCTGGATCGTGAAGCCAGGGAGGGGAAAATAGGGATGTGGCTCTCGGAGGACAGGAGGCGTGGCGTCATCCTGGAGATGAACTCGGAGACGGATTTCGTGGCAAGGACCGAGGATTTCACCAAGCTTCTATCCAGCCTGACCCGGACCGTTGCCGAGGCCGGGCCCTCGGATATCGCCGCGTTACTTGAGCTTCCTCTTCCCGATTACGGTAACGAGAAGGCCCTGGATGTCATAAAGGAGCATGTCGCGCGTATAGGCGAAAACATCCGGGTAAAGCGCTTTGCCCTTTACAGGGCAGAGCCCGGTTCCCTCATTGACATCTACATCCACCCCGGAGACATGCTCGGGGTCATCCTGGCAATGGAGGCGCCGGATGGCGAGAAGTCAATTGAGATAGCACGGAATATCGCCATGCAGATAGCCGCGATGGAGCCCATATCCGTCTCAAGGGAGGACATCCCGGCAGAGGTCATAGAGAAGGAGAAGGATATATACCGGCAGCAGGCAATAGAGCAGGGCAAGCCAGAGAAGGTCCTGGACAGGATAGTTGAGGGCAGGCTGAAGACATTCTACGAGGAAAGGGTTCTGCTGGAGCAGGCCTACATCAGGGAGCAGGGGATGACGGTCGCGGACTACCTTGCCGGGGCCTCAAAGGACCTCGGCTCTCCCCTCAGGATCCTGCGTTTCGCCCGTTTCAAGGTGGGCGAGGATTAAAATGATAATCAACGGACAGATAGGGGCAGACCTGTGTGTCTGCCCTTTTTTGGAGGGTCATGAAATATAATCGTGTTCTCCTCAAGCTCTCCGGCGAGGCCCTCGCGGGTGAAGGGGGCGAGAAAGCCGGCGGCATAGACCGGAAGGCCGTTGGGTTCATCGCTGACGAGATAGCCGGGACCATCGGGGAGACCGGTGTCCAGCTCGCCATCGTGGTCGGCGGCGGGAACATATTGCGTGGCGCTAAAGCAGAGGACATCGGCGTATCACGGGTAACCGGGGATTTCATGGGCATGCTCGCGACCATGATCAACGCGATAGCCCTCCAGGCCCACCTTGAGGAGCGTGGCCTCCCAACCAGGTTGATGACCGCGATGGCCGCGAACCAGGTCGCTGAGCCTTATATCCGCCGAAGGGCGATAAGGCACCTTGAAAAGGGCAGGGTCGTCATCCTGGCCGGTGGCACGGGCAATCCCTTCTTTTCAACGGACACGGCCGCGGCCTTGCGCGCGGCTGAAACGGGCGCGGATGTCCTCCTCAAGGCAACCGGTGTTGACGGGGTCTATACCTCTGACCCGAAGATTGACGCCAGCGCGAGATTCCTCCCTGAGCTTGACTATAGGACCTTCCTTGACAATGACTTGATGGTCATGGACGCGACCGCGGTCCAGCTGGCCCGGGAGCGTTCCTTGCCCATAATCGTGTTCAGGATCTGGGAGCCGGGTGCCTTGCTCCGGGTGGTCAAGGGCGAGAAGATAGGCTCCATGATAACCGGGGAATAAAAGCACTATCCAGGACAGAAGACACAGACCGCTATTAGACCTACTTGATCAAAGCCTATCCGGTATTCACAGGTCGGGCTTTGCAGGGGCTAAGCATGCCTCGCCCCTACCGAACCGTGACCTTGCCTTTATATGACCCCGCGCGCCACAGATAAACCCCTGTCTCCAGGCTTATCCTGTTCTGGCCTTTCTCAAGCTCCCCTGAATATGCTATCCTTCCGTCAGCTGAGTATATCCTCAGCGGCATTTCGGTGGGAGAAACAAACAACGCGCCTCCGGGAAGAGGGGAACAGGTCAGTCCGGGTTGTTTTCCCGCGATCTCATCAACATATTGAGACTCGCAAACATCGGTTATCGTCAATCCGGGTGTTCCGGTGGTTGGACTTGGGCTTGTAACCGTGGGTGAACAGGCAATCAGGCCTGCGCCCGGGGATGTGGTGGCCGGAGAAACGCTCATCACGGTTGGCGAGCAGGCATTGACGCAATCGGCGTAATTCCCATCAGGGCCTATCTTCAGGACAAGGAAATCCCCACTGCCAGCCCCGAAGCTATCCGTCCATCCTGCTATGGCATAACCATTATCCGAGGCCTGGGTCATGGAAAATGGATCGTCCCAACCCGTGTCCCCAAACGACCTTGCCCATTCAAGGTTTCCGTTGGACGAGATCTTCAAGACGAGAAAATCAATACTGCCATCCCCGAAGCTCCTTGACCACCCAGCTATCGCATAGCCTCCATCCGCTGTCCTGACCACGGAACGCACATTGTCAGTGTTCGTTCCCCCGAAAGTTTTTGCCCATTCAAGGGTTCCCGTGGATGAAAGCTTCAGAACCAGGCAGTCCCAGTCCCCGGCCCCGAAGCTTTCCGTGTGCCCCGCGAGCATGAAACCGCTATCAGGGGTCTGGATCACCGGCGACGCGAGAAAGTCACCATTTGGCCCTCCAAAGGTCCTTGCCCATTGGAGGTTTCCCGCGGACGAGAGCTTCAGGATGAGAAAATCCCAACCGCCAGCCCCGAAATTAACCGTGCTTCCGGCTACAGCATAGCCACCGTCCATGGTCTGGATCACGGAAAAGGCGTCGTCATAAAGCGTTCCCCCGAGAGTTCTGGCCCATTCAACATTTCCGCTGGATGAGAGCTTGATGATCAGGAAGTCATCGTTTCCAGCCCCGAAACTATACGTGTATCCCGTAACAGCGAAACCCCCATCAGCAGTCTGGATTATGGAACGGACAAGGTCATCATCCGTTCCCCCAAAGCTTTTTGCCCATTCCGGGTTTCCCGCGGATGAAAGCTTCAGAACCAATAGGTCAATGCCGCCGGCCCCGAAACTGCGAGTATCTCCTGCAAGAGCGTAGCCCCCATCTGTGGTCTGTATCAGGGAAAAACAGGCATCTGTTCCCGTTCCCCCAAAGGTTCTTGCCCACTCAGGGGTTCCTGTGGATGAGATCTTCAGGATCAGGAAGTCGGTATTGCCAGCCCCGTAACTTTTTGTGCTTCCCGCGACCGCAAGGCCGCCCTCCGTGGTCCTGGTCATTGAGTAGGCGCAATCCTCGCCCGTTCCTCCGTAGGTCTTCGCAAACAAGTTCTGCGAGACCAAAAAACCCGTCATCATGAAAAAACTGGTCATGTTAAAGCCTCCTCAGGTCAAAGGTTCATCTCACAACCGCCTTTCCCTTGCATTGTCCAGCCCGCCAGAGATAAACGCCCTGATCAAGAGAAATGCGGTTTTGGCCCTTCAGGAGCTGACCAGAGTAGGCCAGCCGGCCGTCAGGGGAATAGATCCTTATTGGGCAGTCACCTCCGGAGCTGAAAACGAGTCCACCCGTGGTCCAGAAACAGGTTATATTAGATGGGTGAGAAGGGTTTCGCTCCTCCGCAGATGATGGGCAGATATCATGGGTCGTCAGGGTGCGAGATACGAGGTTTAATGAGGGGCTCGTGCTTATAAGTGTGACCCCAGTGCTGGTTATATCCAGGGTATCAAAGACCAACAAGGCCTCTGCTTCTACCAGGGATACATCCTGAAAACAACCCGGATAGCCATTGCCGGAGAACTTCACCGCGGCCACATCATACTGGGATGCCCCGAAGCTTCCCGCCTCTCCGACAAAGATATAACAGCCATCAGCAGTGGGGGCGAGGTTTTTTGCCGCCTCCCAGGACGAACCATATATCTTTTTGGCCCATTGCAGAGAGCCATCACGGGAAAGCTTGAGGATTCCGAAATCCGAATTGTCAACCCTTGCTGAGACTAGGTAGCCGCTGTCCGGCGTCTGAATTATCTCGTAACCCATGTCGGCCATAACCCCTCCATAGGTTTTCCCCCACTCAAGGGAACCCTGTGGGTCCATCTTGAAAACAAGAATATCCAGGCCGCCAGCGCCGGAGCTCGGGGTAGCCCCAGCAACAACGAACCCGCGGTCATAGGTCTCCACTGCAGAGAGTCCCCAGTCGTATCCTGAGCCTCTGAATGCCCTTGACCAATCCACATTGCCACTGGTATCCGTTTTTATGAAAACGACATCAAAGGAGTCCTCATAAAAATCAGTGGTCACGCCTATGCCGGCAATTGCGAATCCGCTGTCGCTCGTGGGGCTGATTGAATAACCGGCGGCATTAAGGGTGCTTTTGCTATAGTCTATGGTTTTTGCCCAAGCCAGAGAACCGTTCTCCCCAACCCTGCACACCAGTATCTTTGATGGATGCTCTGCTCCAAAGGAGTTAGTGAATCCGACTATGGCCGCACCGCCGCGGGCCGCAGGGCAAATATCCCATGGCTCATCTAGCAGATCCGAGCCATAGGTTCTGGCCCACAAAAGGGAGCCTTCAGAGGATATCTTAATCGTCAGGATATCCGTGTTGCCTACGCCATAGCTCCGGGTGCGAGTGGCGATGGAATAGTTGCCATCGTTCTCCTGCGCTATTCCAAATGAGGCATCCTCTGCCTCACCACCGTATGTCTTTGCCCATATCAGTGAGCCCGTGGAGTCCAGCTTGATGATAAGGCAATCGTAGCTTGAGCTGAAACTTATGCTGTATCCGGCAAGCAGATACCCTTCTTCCTGTGTCTGAACCACATCTGAGGCCTGATCGAAGCTCTGGCCTCCGTATATCCTGCCAAAAAGGCTCTGCGCCACGAGGGCACCTGTGGTTATAAAAAAGCATGTCATGATAAAACCTCCTTATCCGCGCATGAAGGTTGCTTCATCTCAGGATAAAGGTTAACCTCTCTGTTTTGTTTTCGTGTTCAACCAGGCCAATGTAGAGGCCTTTTTTCAGTTCAAGGCTCAGCGAATTCTCGCCCGGCGAAAGCCTCATCTCACTTGAGAAAACGAGACAACCAACAGGATCATATATCCTTATCCTGGCATAGCCGCCCTCCTGGGATATAACCCGTATAATGTTCCCAGAGAACCAGGCCCTGGCTTGCGTCTCTGTATCTGACTGAGTGCCCTCATCCACGCCTTCATAAACAGGGCCACAATTGGCTCCGGGCGCGTCTATGACCCACAGGTTATATGTCCCTGTACCTGCGAGCGTTATCTCGGAGCATCCATCCCCATCCGTATCCCCTATGGTCACATCGTGTCCGTCCGAACAGTAGGGGGCTTCAACCTTCCACTGCTTCGTGCCATTCTCCCCGGCGAGACAATAAATCCAACCTGGGTATGTCTGAGCGATCACTTCCCAGAATCCGTCGCCGTCAATATCCGCGATAGCAACGCCTCTATGGACATCTCCGGCTAGCGTATCCGACCTCCAAACCAACCTTCCATCGTATCCCCTGAAACAGTGAACCCTGTCGTAAAGCTCCGGGGCACTGCTGGCCGAACCGCCTGATCCTATCACAACATCAAGCCAGCCATCGCCGTTCACATCAGCTATGCCCATTCCCTGCTTAGGAAGGCCTCCGCCGCTAGGGATTTTCTGACGCCAGAGAACGCTAAAGCTTGCGCCCGACGGTTTAAGGCAGTAGAGGGAATCCCTGTTCGAGGCATATATGAAGACCTCCATGATCCCGTCCTTGTCAACATCAGCGATAGCAGGGGCGGATTTTATGTTTATGTTTCCAGGGTATAGGCTGGCGATCCTGACCCCTGTTCTCGCGTTACACATTATAACCGTATCCCCGGAGTTTGAGATCACCTCAGGGTCTCCACCTGGTATAACCTGACCAACAGCGGGCGCATAGTCCCCGTTATAGGCCCGAGATGACCATAGCTTTGACCCATTGGTTGGGTTAATACACCAGAGGGAATCCAGCCTGATGTCACCGAAAAGTATCTCCGTAGTACCGTCTCCGTTCACATCATAGAGGGTTGGTGAGGTCGGATTCGGGCCGTCGTAGGGGCCATACCCCAGGGGCAACCAATCGGTTGCCCCGGTCGTAGCAACCCTGCACCACACAGCGCCGACATCTGTGCTGGTATACATGTTTGCATGGAGCATCTCAACCGTGCCATCGTTGTCTATGTCCCAGACAGCGCAGGCAGTGCCCTGTGAACGTGTGTTCGCCAGAGGCCATGTCCAGGCAACCTGGTATGAACCCTGATACCTGAACGCCCATATGCGGTCAGGCTGTCCACCGCCACTGGCTAAGAACATGTAGGAAAGCCCTCCTATAACTGCTATGGCCGGGCCCTCTGATTCCGTGGCACCATCCAGATCAATGTAGGTGACGCTTGGCACGGAATTCATCGCGCCACGCAGGGTCTGAACCCTCGTGTGCTGGGCGTCCCCTCCATACATGGGCCACCACCCATCCTCGGCATAGGTCAAAAGCATAAGAGCACAGATCATCTTGCACCTCCAAGGTTTCTATGTATCCACCAATATTATAACGAGATACCTGAAACAAAACTGAAACGGCATAATCCGATCCCTTTTGACAAAAACGGATTCCCCCATTTGAATCCCCGCAAAGAAAAACGGGCCGGCCGGAGCAGAACGGGAGGTGCAAGAGGGTTCCGGCCGGCCCACGGGTTTCATCTTAATATCCGTGTTTCCTTTGTAGATAAAGCAGACGCGAGGGTTGCCTTTATATCTGCCTTTGATTCTTCTGAAAGCCGCCCAGAGAGAACCATCTGAGTGCTTACTGCTGTATTACTTGTAATCAGGGCGGTCAAGAAAACAATCCCCAGCATGATAGCAGTGTGCAGGATCGCGAGGGGGGTCCTCGTCCTTTCAATCAGAACTTTCATCTCACAACCGCCTTTCCCTTGTATTGTCCTGCCTGCCAGAGATAAACCCCCTGATCAAGGGTTATCCGGTTCTCGCCCTTTTGAAGCTGACCAGTATAAGCGAGCCTGCCATCGGGGGAGTATATGCCTATTGCTGTCTCCTCCCCAGAAACGAAGACCAACGCGCCTGGCGCGGACAGGCACATCACCTTGTTTTCGGGTGCTTCGTGGCCTATATCACCTACCTGCAATGGAATGCAGTGATTAGCTACCGAAAGGGTTCCTGTCGTGACAGTAGGGTCAACCTGATTTACAACCGGACTACAGGTTGCTCCTGAGGTGGCTTCGGTCACATTGACCGAGATGTTCACAGACTGAGGATTTTGGTTTATCAAGCACCCTGGATAATCGCCGCTCGAGTCCATCTTGATCAAAAGAAAATCCCCATCTCCAGCCCCATAGCTGTATGTTACTCCCGCTATAGCAAAACCATTATCCGATGTTCGTATGGCACGCCACGGCTGGTCAACACCTGTTCCGCCAAAGGTTTTGGCCCAGAGCAGATTCCCAACAGCATCAATTCTGAGAATCATGATGTCGTCGTTGCCGGCCCCGAAGCTCTGGGTGTACATGGTA
>Ga0172366_10004134_pt1 | contig 11457 bp, 10 predicted proteins | sample LakKivSesite69cm_FD_114533 | JGI IMG/M metagenome (GOLD analysis project Ga0172366, IMG submission 114533) | Sediment microbial communities from Lake Kivu, Rwanda - Sediment site 69cm | ecosystem: Environmental > Aquatic > Freshwater > Lake > Sediment | place: Rwanda: Western Province, Lake...
CGTCATAAAAATCGGTCAAATCCATTCCCACCACAGCTATATTGTTTTTAATTTCAACCCAATTAATATTTATAGAGACAATATCTGTAACATCTTTAAATTCATCCTTAAAACCTTCTAAATTTTTTTGGGATTTATCTCTACTACTTATATACCAATATGCCCCCTCATAGTCTTTATCTATAAGCAAATCAAAAAATACATCTACAATTTCAACCACTTCATACATTTCAGCCTCAACTGAAAACTTCTCTTTAAAGAAGCTTTTTATATTAGAAGAGAGAGTACACGCAGAAAAATTAATGCATAAAAAAAGAACCAGAATTAGTAAGAAAATCCTTCCGAGCAGTATTATATATTTATATCTCTTTAAAAAAATACTTTGCATTTATATAATTAAGTTCCTTTAAAATTTCTATTTTTATGCCTTTTTCGCTTTGCAGGTAACTTTAAATATATTTTAAAAACATATATATGAATTATAATTTAAAATCAATATTAATAAAAATATCCCAAAAAATAAAAAGATTTGTCATATCACGATTTGTCCTGTCACTAGTTGAAAAACATTAAAGAAATATCAGACCGCAGGATTTATGGTATAAAGTAATAGCACTATTTTGTTGAGAGCAGGTTGCACCGTTGGTGAAGAGCCAAGAGCCAGAGCCTGAAGAGCCCTTGGCTATGAAGAGCTCCTGAAAAATGGTAGCGGGGATAGGATTCGAACCTATGACCTTCGGGTTATGAGCCCGATTCAAAGTATTTTCAAAAGTTTTTGGAATTGCCAAAAAATGTATGACAGGCCATAAAAAATGATTATTTCCATATTTTTTGTTAAAATTAATTAGCAAATCTTAAGTAGAGAACTAATGCTATAATAAATTTATAAATTTAAATATATTCGAGAGATGAAAAGACTAAAGTTAAAAAAGAATGAAGAGAAAGCACTTAGAGTTTTAAAGGATGAATTATCCAGAAATTTTGATGTTATTAACCTGCGTGTCTTTGGGTCAAAGGTTCGGGGAGAAGATACTCCCGAATCTGATATCGATGTAATGATAGAGCTTGATGAATACAATCCTGATATTAAATCACAGATATATGATATCATCTTTGATATTAATCTTGAAAATGATACCTTTATATCTGCAACAATTTTTACCAAAAAAGAGATAGAGGAAGGTCCATTGTCAGAATCACCTATTTATAAAGCAATCATGAGAGAAGGAGCTCTTATTTGACAGATAATAAATTAACAGATAAGGAAAAACAGATACAGCTAGCTAGATATCGTTTAAAACAGAGTGAAGAGTCAATCAACGAAGCTATATGTCTTCTTTCTGGGAAGGGGAGCCCTCGTTCAATTATTAATCGTGCTTATTATGCCATGTTTTATTCAGTGCTGGCATTAATATTATTTGAACCATATACGTCATCTAAACATAGTGGCGTTTTATCTTACTTTAATAAAAAATTTATCAAAGAAGACATCTTACCGGAATATCTTGGCCGTTCAATAAATAAAGCATTTGAGTTGAGACAAGAAGGAGATTATCGAGAATACGCTGAACTTAGCTATGAAGAAGTTGAGCCATTTATAGAAAAGGCAAAGATTTTTCTTCAAAAGATTAAGGATTATTTAATGAAAAACTGCTTTAATTGAGGTGTCCAAAAAAAACAAGATGTATCTTTAATGTCTTCTACACCAGACTTTTGAAGTGTTTGAAAAATTATGTATAGCGTTAGATTATACTATAGCAGATATAATTGATTTTTGACAAGTGATGGACACTATATGGACAACAATTAAAATTAAAAACTCATTCGAAAGTTTGGAAACCCTTGTTATAGTGGTAAAAATTGGTAGCGGGGATAGGATTTGAACCTATGACCTTCGGGTTATGAGCCCGACGAGCTACCAGGCTGCTCCACCCCGCGTTGTTTTAGAAAATTTGCAGTTAACTTTCTTACCGCAGAAACCTATTATAATGATTTTTCATTTTTTTTCAAACAGTATCTCTCATCATCAATTTTTATCTAACAAAAACCTCGCAAGACCGGAAAAGATGAAAATTTAAATATTGGTTAAAAAAGATGATTTACAGGGTAGCAATTAAAAAAACCCGGTAATATATTTAATATAAATCCCAATATTGGAAATAGTAAGAGCAATTAGTGTAGCAGGTATTGAAAGTTTCATCCACTTTACCCATCCGATTGATTGACCTCTTTTCTCCATCGTAGTATATGCTACCACATTCGCCGAAGCTCCGATGGGAAGAAAATTGCCTCCTATATCCGTACCCAATGAGGTTGCCCAGACCATTATTGATAGCGCCGGAACCCCTGGAAACTTCACAATATTTTTCAGAATATATGCCATAGAAAGTGCAAAGGGCACATTATCAATAATTCCACTGGCAATACCTGAACCCCAGACAAGTACGCTCAAAAGTCCCATATGATTACTTTTAAAAAGATCTGTAATATAGCCTCCAATTATCTTTACAACCCCGGTATGCTCCAGTCCGCCTACTAATATAAATAGTCCTATAAAAAATAATATCACTTCATAGTTCACTTTTAATAGAATTTTTTCCGACCTCTTACCTAGAATAGTCAGCGCAATAAAAGCAGGTATCATAGCAGCAAGAGGGACTGTAAGTGGAATGTGAAGATATTCTCTTATATAATTGTGGGTAACTAAAAAGAAAATTGCTGTTCCAAATGCGGCCAATGCAACTTTAAGCTGTTTCTTATCTTCTATTGCTACAGCTGGATCCATTTCTTCAAATTCTTTCTTCGGTATCTTTTCAGATGAAGTAATTGATTTCCGGCTTACCAAATAACAATATAGTAAAGTAACCGCTCCAGCCAGTATGGAAATGGGAGCATTATGAATTACGAAATCATTAAAATAATAACCAAGTTTTAAACCCAGAATTACGTTAGGTGGATCACCAACCATAGTTGCAGATCCTCCAATATTGGCCAGAATTACCTCTGTGATTATTAAAGGAGTTGCATTCATTTTCAGTATTTTGCATAGTTCATAGGTTAGAGTAGCAAAAAATAGCATTACAGTAACACTATCCATAAAAGCTGAAAGTATAGCTGTCATTATGGGGAAAAAAATGAATATCTTCCCAGGGGAATATTTCAACCATCTTGCAATTATAAGAGCTATAAAAGTAAAAAAACCCGCATCTGCTAAAGCTGCAACTATAATAAACATACCAAACAGGAGCCCTATAGTCTCCCAGCTAATAAATCCTATAGCCTCATTTATATCAAAAATATTAAATAAAACCAGCAGCAAAGCGCCCGTGAATGCAACTACAGCCCTGTTTACTTTCTCTGTTGCAATAAGTGCATATGTTAGTATAAAAATTACTATTGCGATTAAAGCTGAATTCAATTTCTTTCCTGGATATTTTTTATTAAATAACTGTTAGGCTCATATGCATTGACCAAAAATTAGTAAAATCCTACCACCTAAAATTCATAAAAACAAATATTATCAGAAAGCATTGTAAAATACTATTAGTTTTCTTGTGGGATAGATTTTTTAGATTGCTCTGGATTATTTCATCTTTAGTGTGTTTTTTAGGTATTTATACTTCAATTATCAGAATACGGTCTCTCTGATTATGATCCTTCTCTACTATTATTGCCTTCGGACTGATAATATCTTCTGACATTTCTTTTAAGGAGATACTTACTTTAGGATCAATTTCAAATAAAATATAGCATAAGTCAGAGGACAGGTAGGACTTGATTTTGGAAAGAATTTTTTCATATACCTCCAGCCCAGTCTTACCAGCCAGAAGAGCAGATTTTGGTTCATACTCTTTTACTTCCCGGGGTAGGTTATTGTAATCTTCTTCAGAAATATAGGGAGGATTTGAAATTATAAGGTTAATTTTTTTTTCGTACTGTTTAAAAAAATCAGAATCCTTCTCCGGTACCAGGTCACATTCGATAAATTTTATGTTCTCAAATTTGCTGCTATCAAGAATACTTTTAGCATTTTTTTCTGCTATCTCCAGTACATCAGTATTGTTTTCAGTTGCTATTATCTGCCAGGAGGAGTCAGATATTTTTAATTCATTGCCAATCTCATAAGCAATGCTTATGGCAATAGCGCCACTTCCAGTGCCAATCTCTAAAATATTGATTTTCCCCATTCCCAGATTACTTTTTAAAAGTTGAAATGCCCTCTCCACTATAAGTTCGGTTTCAGGCCTGGGTATAAGTACACCACTGTCTACATATAATTTTATTTTTCTAAAATATGCTTCTTTTAAAATATATTGGATAGGAACATGTTGGAGTCTTTTAAGGATATATTTCTTGTATATTCCCAGTTCTTGCTGGTTTAAGATGCGGTTATAATTTAAATATAAGTTGATTCTGTTTAGATTAAGGGCTGAACTAAGCAATAATTCTGCAGATAACCTGGGCTGTGGAATATTTTTGTTTTTAAAATAATTTATAGCCCAGTCTAAAATACTTTTTACATTCCAGGTTTGCAAATAAACTAAGCCCCTATCTTTTCTATTTTCTTTTCATTATCCGCACTTTTTAATGGATCTATTAACCGGTCGAGATCACCTTCCAGGATTTCATCAAGTTTGTATAAAGTTAAATTTATCCTGTGGTCAGTCACTCTGCCCTGCGGATAATTATAGGTTCTTATTCTTTCGCTTCTGTCCCCTGTCCCGATCTGCATTCTTCTTTTTTCTGTTTGCTCGCTCATCTGCTTCTCTTCCTCTGCTTCTTTAAGCCTGGCTCTTAGAATTTTTAAAGCCCTTTCTTTGTTCCGCAGCTGTGATTTTTCATCCTGACAGGTTACTACCATACCGGTAGGAACATAGGTTACCCTTACTGCTGAATCTGTAGTATTTACAGACTGCCCTCCTGGTCCACTTGAGCGGAAAACATCTATTCTTAAATCAGATGGGTCTATTTCAACATCAACTTCCTCAGCTTCAGGAAGTACAGCGACTGTGGCAGTAGAGGTATGGATTCTTCCCTGGGATTCAGTAGTGGGAACCCTCTGAACCCTGTGTACTCCGGATTCATACTTCATCGTTCCGTAGGCTCCCTCTCCACCAATCTCAAATATGATTTCTTTAAATCCACCGATACTCAGACTGCTGGAGCTGAGCACAGAATATTTCCATTTCCTGCTTTCTGCATATCTGGTATATAATCTATAAAGAACCTCTGCGAACAACGCTGCCTCGTCTCCACCGGCACCGGCTCTTATTTCAACTATAACATTTTTCTTATCATTAGGATCTTTTGGAGTTAGAAGCAACTTTATTCTTTTCTCAAGCTTTTGCTTTTTGTCATTATTTTCCTTAAGTTCGTCCTTAAGGAAACTTTTCATTTCCTCTTCCTTTTCTATCTCGAGCATCTCTTCTACCTCTTTAACGGAAGAAAGAATTCCCCTGTATTTTCTGGCAATAGTTACAATCTCTTCAATTTCAGCTATTCTCTTACCGTATTCCTTTAATTTTTCAGGATTGGAAGAAACATCCGGACTTGAGAGTTTTTCTGCTAGTTTTATATAATTATCTTCATATAATTTTAATTTATCCAATAATGCTGTCATATTTAACCTGCCTTCAGCGCTTTCTCTGCTTCAATAACCTTTTTAAAAGAACTTATAGCTACCTCTATCTGGTCATTATCGGGTTCTTTTGTGGTAATCTTTTGGAGTAAAAGACCCGGGTAAAAAAGTATATTTACCACTTTATATTTGCTGAACTTACCCGCAAGCCTTATAAGCTCGTATGAAATACCTGCAATTACCGGTATTAGAAGTATCCTCGAGGTAATCCGCCAAATCATCGGTTGCTTTCCCAGAAAGGCAAAAATCAATATAGCTACTATCATCACAATAAGCAAAAAGCTGGTCCCACATCTTACATGCATTGTACTATATTTCCTGACATTTTCAGGTTTTAGTTCTTCATCATTTTCATAAGCCTGAATAGTTTTATGCTCTGCCCCATGATATTGGAAAACTCTCTTTATATCTTTAATCTGCGAGACTAATAAAATGTATGCAAAAAAAAATCCAATTCTAATCAATCCTTCAAGAAGATTATAAACTATAGCATTCGGGAAAAATTCAGAAAAACTTCTGCCAATAATTGTGGGGAGTATAAAAAAAACACCTACCGCAAATACCACCGCGATTATTACAGATATTGTCATTTCCCTTTTGGAGAATTTTATCTCTTCTTCCGTGGCTTCATTGATAGAATAGCTTAAAGCTTTAAAACCTAATGTCATACTTTCAATAAGTGCTATTATTCCCCGTATAAACATAAAGCCCAATACTTTATTTTTATTGGTTAAGGAAACATCATTAAAAAGTTTTGTATATATGGTCCTATCAGGCTTTCTTACCGCCAGAGCCCAGAAGTGCTTGCTGCGCATCATAACACCTTCAATAACTGCCTGACCCCCCACCTGATACCTTTCATCAACCTCAGGCATTAAAATCACTCGCTTTAGGAGGATTTTCGCACTTAAATTTGCCTTCCGGACAGGGGCCTCTCAGACAATTTGGACCAGCTTCTTCAAAAACTACCGGAGCAACCTTCCTGACCAGTTTCAGCATCTCTTTTGCCAGTTCCCTGATCTCCCATTGCGCCCTGCTGCAGCATCTTACTGTAAAAAAATGTAAAAGCTCCCTGCCATTCATAGTTACAATTATTTTTGTTTCTGATGCGTTGGGTAAAATATACCTTGCGTCTTCAGCTTCAACCCCGCTATCCAGCAACTCTTTATAGAGGTTGTGTATATTTGAAATCAAACTATCAAACTTTTTTTTAGAATCTTTATCCTTTTCTATAGAAGGTGGGGTAATATATTCAAAATTATCTTTAAATTTCACATACCTTTGAGACTGCTGATTATATGAAGCAATTCTGTGCCTTACCAGTTGGTGGGTTAAAGCTCTTGATACACCTTCTATAGCAAATGTAAAATTTATATGTTCTGTAGTACTATGATGACCACTTTTTATTACAAATCTGACTAATTTTTCGACATCTTCGTCACCAAGTTCATCCATAAGTTCATCAACGCCAACAGGTGAGTAACACAGCCTGGCAGCTACTGCTACCATTTTTTCTGGCTCCCGGGTGTATTTAATTAAATTTACTTTCATTTAATTGCCCTTCTTTATTTTTTGGATTTTACAAGTCTCTTTTTAAATCTTTCCACCCTTCCGCCAGAGTCAACAAGCTTTTGCCTGCCAGTATAAAAGGGATGACAATTTGAGCATATCTCAACTTTTATCTCTTTTTTCGTTGATCTGGTTTTAAAAGTATTGCCGCAAGAACATGTAATCGTGCAATCAAAATATTCCGGATGTATTCCTTTTTTCATATTATTATATCCTTACTTCTTTACTAATATTTACTTATTATTATGCATCTTAATTATTTCAAATCCTAAATACTAACATAAATATTACCAGCCGTAAATATAATCAGGCAAAAATAGCCAAAGAATAAAGAGTTAAAAAAATATTATAAAAATCTATATGTAATGTGTAATTAGATTTTTATTGATTTAGAAATGTTATATGCTATAAATTTTTTTCTTTATCAAAACTGGCTTTTATGGCTCTAAGAAAATCATCATTGGACTTTGTATTCCTAATGTAGTCTATTAACTGCTCCAATGCTACTTCAGGCTCTTTTTCATAGATTAATCTTCGGAGTTTCCATACCGTAGCTGCTTCTTCTTTTTCCATAAGTAATTCTTCTTTTCTGGTCCCGGATCTGGTTATATCAATTGCAGGAAAAATTCTCTTATCTGCCAGATGTCTTTCAAGGTTAATTTCCATATTACCGGTACCCTTAAATTCCTCAAATATAACATCGTCCATTCTGCTTCCGGTTTCAATTAATGCAGTAGCAAGTATGGTAAGACTTCCGCCACCTTCAATATTTCTGGCTGCGCCAAAGAACCGTTTTGGCGGGAATAGTGCAGAAGAATCCACTCCACCGGATAAAACTCTTCCGCTGGCAGGGATTGACAGATTATATGCTCTGGCAAGACGGGTTATACTGTCCAGAAGTATCAGAACATCTTTACCATGTTCAACCAGTCTTTTTGCTCGCTGAAGCACCAGCTCGGCAACCTGGATATGATTATCTGATGGTTGGTCGAATGTTGAGCTTATAACTTCTCCTTTTACGGATCTATCCATATCGGTTACTTCTTCAGGCCTTTCATCAATCAATAAAACTATAATATATATTTCAGGATTATTAGTAGAAATACTATTTGCGAGATCTTTTAGTATAGTTGTTTTACCCGCTTTTGGGGGAGATACAATAAGACCTCTTTGACCCTTTCCTATGGGAGCAATCAAGTCTATTATTCTTGGAGTAATATTATCTGACTGGTTTGTCTCTAATTTTAACCGCTCCATAGGATATACAGGAGTTAATTTTTCAAATGGTATCCTGCTGCGTATAAATTCCGGATCTTCTCCATTTACTTTTTCTATTCTAAGCAGTGCACTGTACTTTTCACTTTCTTTTGGCGGCCGCACCTGACCATATACTTCATCTCCCTGCCTTAAGCGAAACCTTCTTATCTGAGATTGAGAAACATATATATCATGCGAACCAGGCAAGTATCCAGATGTCCTCAGGAAACCATAGCCATCAGCTAATATATCAAGTATCCCTTTCATTCTTTCCTTATATAACTCAAATTCTGGCTTTTTTGCGGCTTCCATTTTTTTCTTTTCTTTTTCTTCTGTTACTCCTGCTTCCGCAATAGTTTCTTTTTCGGCTTCCTCTTTTTCTTTCTCTGTAACTTCAACATCTTCTTCAGATATAGTTCTGTCTTTCAATAAAGATTCCATACCATTATTAGATACTTCTTCCAATATCTTTTCTACCAGTTCACCTTTCTTTAACTTAGAAATTCCCTGAATATTTAATTGCCTGGCAATAACTCTCAGGTCAGCTAAAACTTTCCCATCGAGAAATCCCCTACTTAATTCTTTCAACTCAGTCATTAATAGATACTCCTTTCATACTTGAGACCTTTTTATTCAAATTTTCACCTCTTATGATAATTTCTTTTTATGGTCTATTTAAAACTCCTAAATGGTTCAAATAACAATGGATTATGTTTAAAAATTGTTATTTTAAAGTTTCTGGAATTAATTGTTAATCTCTTATAACTTTTAAATATATTTTAAAAAGGATTTTAATTATTCGCTTGGGCCAATAGACTGCTTTAAAAAAATATATATATACTTATAAACCAGTATTTTTAGAAATTTAAGACATGATTATTTTGAAGAAACCCCTATTACAAATGTAATTATTAATACAAAATGAAATTTTCTTATATAATATATAGACTAATTAAAAAAAAATCAAGTAGAAATTTTTCGTTATGAAATTTTTAGTATTCAAGTCAGTTCAATGGTTCTAACCAAAATTATTATTTTTAAAAAAGATTTTTTTAAAGAAGGGGAGGGATTTTAAAATTAAAATCCCTCCAAAAATAGAATGCGGGCTTCACTAAACTTTTGGCAGCTTACTTAAAGCTTCATCTATCTTTTCTTTAGGATACTCATAATCTTTTAGTTTACCTGAAAGATATTCATCATAAGCAGCCATATCAACATGTCCATGTCCACTATGAGCTATAAGAATGGTTTTTGCTTCTCCCAACTCCTTACACTTTAAAGCTTCATCAATTGCTACCTTGATACAATGATTTGTCTCCGGAGCACTGATAATACCCTCAGCTCGAGCAAAGGTTACTCCTGCCTTAAAAGTAGCAATCTGATGTTCAGCTCTCGCTTCAACAAGACCGAGCTCACTAAGGTGGCAGATAATAGGCGCCATTCCATGATAACGAAGGCCGCCGGCATGAATCGGGGCAGGGATAAAATCATGTCCCAGGGTATACATCTTAATAATTGGTGCAAGTTTTGCCGTATCACCATAATCATAGGCATAAGGTCCCCTGGTCATGGTGGGAGCTGCTGTTGGTTCCACATTGATTATTCGTAAATCTGGTTTTGTACCGTCTATTTTATCCTTTATAAAAGGCAGAAAAAGGCCTGCAAAGTTTGATCCGCCGCCAACACAGCCTACAATAATATCCGGGTAAGCATCTGCCTTCTCCATTAACTTCTTTGCCTCCAATCCATTTACCGTTTGATGCAGAAGAACATGATTGAGTACACTGCCAAGAGAATAATGGGTATCATCACGGGACATAGCATCTTCTACAGCTTCACTAATAGCCAATCCCAGACTGCCAGGACAGTTGGGGTCTTTAGCCAACATATCTCGTCCCACCTTGGTATCTTTACTGGGGCTGGGCACACACTCAGCTCCCCAAGTTTCCATCATTACTCGACGATAGGGCTTCTGCTTGTAACTAATAGCTACCATATAGACTTTAATTTTAACACCAAAACATGCACCTCCAAAGGATAGGGCACTTCCCCATTGGCCAGCTCCAGTCTCGGTAGTCATACGATTGATACCTTCTTTCTTATTATAGTAAGCCTGAGCTACAGCAGTATTAGGTTTGTGACTTCCAGGAGGACTTGACCCCTCATATTTGTAGAAAATCTTAGCTGGTGTATCCAGAGCCTTCTCTAATCTGTGTGCCCGAAACAAGGTAGTAGGCCTCCATAGCCTGTAGATATCTCTTACCTCCTCAGGAATATCAATCCAGCGCTCAGTACTTACCTCTTGTTTAATTAGCTCCATGGGAAATAAGGGAGCCAGATCGTCAGGAGTTAGAGGTTTCCCTGTAGCTGGATGCAAAGGTGGTAGAAGGGGCTTTGGCAAATCTGCCTGGATATTATACCACTGTTCTGGTATCTCATCCTCATCCAGTACAAACTTCGTTCTTTTATCCATTTTATTCTCCTTTCTTTTTTTATAAATAAAAAAACCCAGAAATTAAAAATAAAAACTAAAGAATTGATGACTGGCGACTGGTTACCTGTTCTTTATAATTATATGGCTTCTTACTTCTTTTTCTAAAGCCATTTTACCAAGCAATATTTTACTTTCTGCAAAATCACTTACTATGCTTTTTAAATCCAGCCTTAGAAGAGGAAAAAGAGGATCATTTTTCTTTAAATAAAATCCATTTTTTATGAGAAATTTAAATGGAATAAGCGGGCTGTTCTCATATTCCTCTTCATCTATGTCATCATTTAATCTCTTGCTAATAGACTCTATTGATTTCACCTTTTCCTTTATCAAATCCTTTTCAATCTCTATTAGCAGCCTTTTTGCCACATTCATACCTCTATATTCAGAAATTACATAAATACAGCCTAAAAAAATACTCTCAAAATCAGGAGGAAAAACATTAAAATTTCTGAGCCTGGGGAAAAGATAGTAATTTCCCGCTAAAATAATTCCGACACAC
>Ga0172366_10004135_pt1 | contig 11457 bp, 11 predicted proteins | sample LakKivSesite69cm_FD_114533 | JGI IMG/M metagenome (GOLD analysis project Ga0172366, IMG submission 114533) | Sediment microbial communities from Lake Kivu, Rwanda - Sediment site 69cm | ecosystem: Environmental > Aquatic > Freshwater > Lake > Sediment | place: Rwanda: Western Province, Lake...
AAAGCCTGTATGCGGTCTTCTGGGGCAACCCTGAATTTGAAGGTCAGCTCACCAGATTTCACATACACTCCCCCTGGCTTGCTGGTTTTCCCGAACTCAAAAGGCAGCCACGTTTGATCCCAGACCTCTTCACCTGACGGGTAGGAGATGTGTTTGTATTCGCAAACGATGTAGTACCGTCCTGGTGGGTAATTGGCTAGGCGAGGCCTAAAGTGTACTTCCTTATCAACTCTCAAGTAAGTTTCCCTGTGAGACCCCCGGCAATCTCGTTTCTTATCAAGCAGTGAGACCTCCAACTCAATCGCCGGACCATTTCCTGCGTCAGACCTCGAAGTGCGAGAAGTAGCTTAGGGGGAACGCACTTTGAGCGTCCACTTCTATCTCCGTGTGTATGGCTTTCTGCAATACCAACGGTTGAATGGCACCTAGCCGTTGTTCTCTTGTCTCCGCGACCATCTCGTGGGTTGACCTTGCGTACCAGGTAGTAACGAAAAATACGGCGAAGAGAACCAATGCATTAAGCACTTCACCATCGGTAATACGGTTGACAACTCGCAGATACGCCAGTACTGTACCGAATGAGACCATGGCTACTAGAAAGAGGCGATTCAAGCGCGTGTTCCATTCCTTAGTCCGGCTTGGGAAAAGGCCTCCGCACTCTCTTATCCGACGCCATACGCTCTTGAGGGTTAGGTGCTTGCTTTCCTCAGTCACGTTCAGCCTCCCAACGAAGCTAGCCCAAAGATGTGGCTGTCAAAGCTTCCCAATCTCCTCCATGAGGGCGGAGAGCATCTCGGCTTCGGCCACGGTGCGCACCCTCTTCCCCTTGCGGAAGATGACGCCACGGCCCACCCCCGCCGCCAGCCCCACGTCGGCGTCCTTCGCCTCGCCGGGGCCGTTCACCTCGCAGCCCATCACCGCCACCTTTATCGGCCTGTCTATCCTCTGCAAGAGCCTCTCCACCTGCCTCGCCAGCGTCATCACGTCCACGTCGGCGCGGCCGCACATCGGGCAGGCGACCAGGGTGGGGCCACGCTGCCGCAGGTTGAGCGACTTCAGTATCTCGTAGCCGGCGCGCACCTCCTCCTGCGGCGGGCCGTTGAGGGAGACGCGTATCGTGTCGCCGATACCCTCGTAGAGCAGGATGCCGATGCCCACGGCGTTGCGTATGGAGCCGGAGCGCACGGTGCCGGCCTCGGTGATGCCCACGTGCAGCGGGTAGGGCACGAGCCTGGCGATGCGGCGGTACGCCTCCACGGTGGTGGGCACGTCGAACGCCTTGAGCGATAGCTTGACCAGGTCGAAGCCCATCTCCTCCAGGATGCGCACCTCCCAGAGCGCCGCGTCCACCATGCGGTCAACGGCGGTGTACTCGCCCTCGGTGGCCCTGTCCTGACTGGCGGCGCTTTCCGCAGGCGGAAGGCTGCCGAAGTTGACCCCGATGCGTATCGGGATGCGGCGCTCCTTGGCCTTCTCCACGATAAGCCGCACCCTCTCCTCGTCGCGTATGTTGCCCGGGTTGAGGCGGAGGCCGTCAACGCCCCGGTCAATCGCCTCCAGCGCCAGCCGGTAGTGGAAGTGGATGTCGGCGATGAGGGGTATCTCGATCTGCCGCTTGATCTCGGAGAGGGCCCTGGCCGCGTGCATGTCCGGCACCGCAACGCGGACTATCTCGCAACCCACCTCCTCCAGCTCCCGTATCTGGGCCACCGTCGCGCCCACGTCCCGCGTGTCGGTCTTGGCCATCGACTGGACGGAGATGGGAGCGCCGCCGCCTACTTGGACGCTGCCTATGTGTACTGGCTTCGACTCTCTTCGCTTGAGCATCTCGCCTCCTGGCGGGCTACCTCATTTCGGCAGGAAGCTCTCCCCCCGCGCTACCCTCAGTATATCGAAGTAGGTTATGACGATCGCCAGCCCGATGAGGAGGGCGAAGCCTATCAGGTGCACCAGGCCTTCCTTCTCCGGCGGGACGCGCCTCCCCCTGCCGACGAACTCGATGGCCACGAACACGAGCCGCCCGCCATCCAGCATGGGGATGGGGAGGATGTTCAGGATCGCCAGGTTGATGCTGAGGAGGGCGGTGAACTCCATCAGCGACATGACCCCCCCGGCGCGGGCCACCTCCCCCGTCATCTGCGCGATCCCTACGGGGCCCGCCAGTTGAGGCGCGGAGGCCCCGATTATCCAGCGGTACACCTCGTTCTTGAACAGGACCAGCATCTCCACCACGCGCTGGGCGCTCATCGGCACGGCGTGCCACCAGGTGTAGCGGCGTGTCACCTGCTGTAACTCCTCGGTGGTTATCCGGACGCCCGTGGCCCCCTGTCCTTCGGGCTGGTTCGAGCGGGCTATCACCGAGAATGTCAGGGTCTCGTTTCCTCGCTGCACCTCCCAGCTTGTCCTAGCGCCGAGCCTTAGCTGAAGAGCGTATGCCACGTCGGCGTTGTTTTCCACGGGGTGGCCGTCAATAGATAGTATTTCGTCGCCGGGCAGCAGGCCGGCCACCGCTGCTGGCGAGTCGGGGGCCACCTCCTCTATGACGACGGTCCCGGCCAGCGCCCTCTGCGGAAGGGCGAAGATGAGCGTGAATATCACGATGGGCAACAGCAGGTTCATCACGGGGCCCGCCGTCAGGATGACGAACCGGGTCCCGACGCCCTTGCTCGCCAGGCTGCGCGGCTCCGATGGGTCGTTCTCCCCCTGCATCCTGACGAAGCCGCCCAGAGGCACCAGGTTTATGGAGTAGAGCGTCTCGCCTCGCTGCACGCCGAAAAGGCGTGGCGGGTAGCCGAGGCCGAACTCCAGGACGCGCACGCCCAGCGCCTTGGCCGCAACGAAGTGGCCCAGCTCGTGGAAGACTATCAGGACAACCAGGACGCCCACAAAGGAGCCAAAGGTAAGCAGCATCTAGGGCCTCAGTTGGGCTAGCGTCTCCTCGCGGGCCCAGGCATCGGCGGCCAGTATCTCCTCCAGGGTTGGACGGGCGACGGGCCGGTGCCGCGCCACCACGCGCTCTATCAGCCGGGCGATCTGCGTAAAACGGGCCTGGCCCCGCAGGAAGAGCTCAACCGCTACCTCGTCGGCGGCGCTGAGCACGGCGGGATAGGTGCCGCCCCTCCTCGCCACATCCAGGGCCAGCGAGAAAGAGGGGTATCTCTCCCTGTCCAGCGGCTCGAAGTCGAGGGATGTGGGCGACGATGTGTCCAGCCGGGCAATGGCCTCGTTGGCCACCCGCTTGGGGTAGAGCATGGCGTACTGGATGGGAAGCCGCATGTCCGGCGGGCTGAGCTGGGCCTTCACGGAGCCATCGGCGAACTCCACCATGGAATGCACGATGCTCTGCGGGTGTATGACCACCTCGATCCTCTCCCACGGCACCTCGAAGAGCCAGTGTATCTCTATCACCTCGAACGCCTTGTTTATCAGCGTGGCCGAGTCGACCGTGATCTTCTTGCCCATCTTCCAGGTCGGGTGGTGCAGCGCCTCCTCCGGCGTCACCTGCTCCAGCTCCTCCACTGGCCTATCGCGGAACGGGCCGCCGGACGCCGTCAGGATAACCCGCCGCACCGCCGGGTTCTCCCCTCGAAGGCATTGCCAGATGGCGCTGGGCTCGCTGTCCACCGGAAGGAGTATGCCGTTGTACCTGGCGACGCAGTCCATGAGCATCTCGCCGGCCATTATGACCGCCTCTTTGTCGGCCAGCGCCACCGTTCTGCGCCCCGCCTTCAGCGCCTCCAGGGTGGGCACGAGCCCCGCCCTGCCGCTGGTGGCAACCATCACCAGGTCCACGTCAGGCTCCTTTACCATCTCTTCCATGGGGGTGAAAGCGACCTCTTTGGACAGGCCGAGCTCCCTGGCCGCTTCGGCCCCCCTGGCGCAGCAGACCATGCGAGGCCTGAACTCGCGAGCCTGCTCGGCCAGGAGTCGTACGTTGTGTCCCGCTGCCAGGCCGACAACCCGGAACTGGTCGGGGAAAGCCCTGACGATGTCCAGGGTCTGCTGCCCGATGGAGCCTGTGGAGCCCAGTACGGCCACCCGTTTCACGGTATGCAACGCCTCGCGATTACGGTTCTCGTCTCTAGCGTCCCAGTGCCAGCACCACCAGATAGTATACCATCGGCATGGTGAAGGCGACGCTGTCCAGGCGGTCGAGCACGCCGCCGTGGCCGGGAATGAGGAAGCCCGCCTCCTTGACCTGGGCGGCCCTCTTGATTCGCGATTCGACCAGGTCGCCGAGCTGCCCGAAGATGCCCACCGCTAGGCCCAGAAGGGCCTGCTGCCAGAGGGGCACCGGCAGGCGCAGGACGGCCCCCAGGGCCACGGCTATGCCCACCGCCCAGGCCAGCCCTCCAGCAGCGCCCTCCCACGTCTTATTCGGGCTTATCCTAGGGGCCATGGCGTGCCTGCCTATGGCCAGCCCCGTGAAGAAGGCACCGGTATCGGTGGCGAAGGTGGTGAACAGGGCGAACATGACCCAGTTGCGGCCCTCGCTCCCCTCCCCGACCTCGCTGAGCGGCAGGACGTGTGAGAGGAGGAAGCTCACGTAGAAGACGCCGGCCACCGTGCACGCCCAATCGGAAAACCCTCCCCTACTCCTTGCGAATGTGTTCCACAGCAGGGAGAGGCCGAGCGCACCGCCCGCGGTGGCGAGCAGGTAGCCTCCCAGGTGTTGGTGGAACTGGAAGGCGAGCACGGTGGCGATCGCCATCAGCGCCCCCACGGCCAGGGAAGGATGGGCGCCGGCCCTTTCCATAAGGCGGTAGAGTTCAACAAGCGCAGCGAGGGAGACGGCGAGCACGAGCAGCATGAGCCAGGGGAAGCCGAACCAGATGATCACTACGAGAAGTGGAATCCCTACCAGGCCGGTTAAGACCCTCGCTCGCAAGGGTTAGGCCTCGGCTCTCAGGGTTCCGTAGGTCCTCTGACGCTGGCTGTAAGTCATGAGTGCTTTCTCGACTTCAGCCTCGTTGAAATCAGGCCACAGGGTCGGGGTGAAGTAGTACTCGCTGTAATGCGACTGCCAGAGCAGGAAGTTGCTGAGCCTCATCTCGTTGCCCGTCCGGATGACGAGGTCGGGGTCCGGGATCCCCACGGTGTAGAGGTACTGGCTGAACATCTCCTCATCCACCTGTTCCGGCGAGACGCCTCGGGAGAGGAGGGCCTTCACGGCGTGGATGATCTCGGCCCGTCCGCCGTAGTCGAAGGCGATGCACAGGGTGGCTTTGGTGTTGTTTCGTGTGAGCTCCAGGGAACGCTCGACGCGCCGCCGCAGTTTGAGGGGCAACCGGTCGGAACGTCCTATGTGGACGATGCGCACCCCCCTGCTGTGGAGCGCCTGCGTCTCCCTGTCGATGACCTCGTCCAGTATCTTCAGCAGGCCGTTGACCTCGCCCTTGGGCCGCTGCCAGTTCTCGGTGGAGAAGGCGTAGAAAGTGACGTATTCCACCCCATAGGCAAGCAGTGAGTCCAGAACCGGGCGCATGTTGTCAACCCCGGCGCGGTGCCCCGCCAGACGCGGCAGGTGTCGCTGGCGTGCCCATCGTCCGTTGCCGTCTGCGATGATGGCCACGTGCCTAGGCACGGTGAGCCGTTTGCCCCGGGGGTGCTGGCGTCCCTTTTCGTCATCCCCCATGTGACTCTCAGACCTGCATTATCTCGGCCTCTTTGGCCTGGGCAAGCTGCTCTATCTCCTGAATGCGGCTGTCGGTCACAGTCTGTAAGTCCACCTGGGCGCGGTGGGCCTCGTCCTGGGATGTCGCCTTGGAGCGCTCGAGGTTGCGCAACTGTTCGAGCGCGTCCCGTCGTACGTTGCGCACCGCCACCTTCCCGCCTTCTATACGGCGCCCGAGGAGTCGGACCAGCTCGTGCCGCCGCTCCTCGCTCAGAGGCGGTATGGGAATGCGTATCACGTTTCCGTCGTTGGAGGGGTTGAGCCCCAGGTCCGAGGAGAGGAGCGCCTTTTCGATGCCACTCAGCGCCTTCTTGTCCCACGGCTGAATGAGGATGAGACGTGCCTCGGGAATGGATATGGTGGCTAGCTGATTGAGGGGTGTAGGCACGTTGTAGTAGTCAACCGGGACGTTCTCCACCAGGGCAGGGGAGGCGCGGCCGGTACGGATGGTGGCCAGCTCCCGTCTCAGCGCTTCGACTGCCTTCCCCATGCGGTTGTTGGCGTCGGACAGGATGTCGTTGACCGTAGTCTCGGGTTCCTCGGTCTGCCTGGGCATCGCTACACCTCCTCGGAGATCAGGGTGCCTAGCCTCTCTCCGCACAGCACCCGCCTTAAGCTGCCGGGCTGGAACAGGTCGAAGACGATGGCAGGAAGCCGATTGTCCAGGCAGAGGGAGAGGGCGGTCGAGTCCATGACATCGAGGCGGAGGTTCAGGGCCTCCAGAAAGCCGAGCTGGTCGAACTTCTTCGCGCTGGGGTTCTTCATCGGGTCGCTGTCGTAGACGCCATCCACATGGTTCTTGGCCATGAGCAGCACCTGGGCGTTTATCTCAACAGCGCGGAGGGCCGCGGCGGTGTCGGTGGTCATGTACGGGTTCCCCGTCCCTCCGGCGAAGAGGACGATCCTGCCCTTCTCCAGATGGCGTATCGCCCGGCGGCGGATGTACGGTTCGGCGACGGACTGAACGTTGATCGAGCTCTGCGTGCGGGTTACCAGCCCCTGCTTTTCCAGGGCGTCTTGAAGCGCCAGGCAGTTGATGAGGGTGGCCAGCATACCGGCGTAGTCCGCCGTAGCCCTGTCCATCCCCCTGGACGCCGCCTCCTCGCCGCGCCACAGGTTCCCCCCTCCCACTACCAGCGCCAGCTCGACTCCGGTGGTGACGGCGTCCTGAACCTCTTGGGCGATGTAGCGGAGCGTCGAGGCATCCAGGCCGAGCTCGGCGCCCCCTTTTAGGGACTCGCCGCTCAGCTTGAGGAGGGCACGCCGATACGCCGCCTTGCCCATGCGCGCCCCCTATTCTCCCAGGGCGTAACGCGCGAAATGCCTTACGCGGATGTTCTCGCCCAGACGGGCGATGGCCTCCTGTATCAGCTCCCGGATCGTTTGAGAGGGGTCTTTGATGAATGGTTGCTCTAGGAGACAGAGCTCCTCTGCCGCGCCATCCTCATCCTCAGGGATATCCTCCTCGCTCATATACCGGGGGGCCATGGCCGCTACCTGCATCGCCAGGTTGTGCACCAGTTCCCGAAATTCAGGCGTGCGTGCGACGAAATCGGACTCACAGTTGACCTCTATCAGAGCGCCGACACGGTTGCCGTTGTGCACATAGGCGTCTATGATCCCTTCGCCTGTCTTGCGCTCGGCCTTGCTAATGGCCTTGGCGAAGCCGCGTTCGCGCAGGATCTCCCTGGCGCGCTCGATGTTGCCTCCCACCTCCTCCAGCACACGTTTGCACTCCAGCACCCCGGCGCCGGTCAGCGAGCGCAACTCCTTTACGGCCTCGGTGGATACAGTCAATCTCTTCTCCTAAGGCGTTTCATCCTCGTCCAGCAGGAAGGGTTCGGCGGGCTCCTGGGGCTCCTCTTGCATCTCTGGCTCTTGGACCTCCGCCTCGGCCTCCTCCGCAGCTTCGGCGGCGGCCTCAGCCTCGGCTTCGGCCCGGGCCTCCTCGAAGCGGCGCTGCCCCTCCAGGATAGCATCGGCGATGCGGGTGCACATCAACCGTATCGAGCGGATGGCGTCGTCGTTTCCCGGGATGATGTGGTCGACCAGGTCGGGGTCGGCGTCCGTATCCACGAGCCCGATCACGGGCACGCCCATGCGGCGGGCCTCGGCCACGGCGATCCTCTCCTTCACCACGTCGATGACGAAGATGGCATTGGGAAGCCCCTCCATCTCCCGGATTCCGTTGAGATACTTCCGCAGGCGGGCCAGCTTCTCCCCCAGCTTGAGGGCCTCTTTCTTCGGCAGGACGGCGAACATCCCCTCCTCTTCCTGCTTCTCGAGCTCCTTCATATACTTGATCCGGGACATTATGACGTTCAGGTTGGTGAGGGTGCCACCCAGCCAGCGCTGGTTGACATATGGCATGTGGCAACGCTGGGCTTCGATGACCAGCGACTCCTGTGCCTGCTTCTTGGTCCCCACGAACAGGACTGCCCCCCCACCAGCCACCAGCTCTGTCACGAAGCTGCAGGCCTGGTCGAGGAGGTTCAGGGTGCGCTGGAGGTCGATGATATGTATCCCGTTGCGCTCCGTGAAGATGTAGGGCTTCATGCGCGGGTGCCACCGCCGCGTCGGGTGCCCGAAGTGGGCGCCTGCCTCCAGCAAGGCCTTCATTGTTAGAGGTTGAGGTTCCTGTTCAGGCTCGGCCTGAGCGCTTTCCACCTCCTGGACCATATAACCTGCCTTTCTCTGGTATCCGTTTGCCGGAATGCCGCCTTGAACTCGGTGTGAAAGTATAGCATACCGAAACTTGCTACGACAACGGCGCCACAGGGTAGGGCGAGGGCCGCCGTTACCTGTCGGCGCTCTCGCCGCGGGCGGCTATCCGTTGCCTCAGGCTGTCAAACAGGCTGTAGACCACCGGCACCACCAGGAGCGTCAGGAGCGTCGAGGTGAACAGGCCGCCGATGACCACTGTCGCCAGCTCGGCAGCTATGAGCACCCCCTGGCCGAAGCCGAGGGCCAGGGGCACAAGGGCGATCATCGTGGTCAGGGCGGTCATGAGTATGGGGCGCAAACGCGTCCTCCCTCCCTCGACCAGGGCATCGAAGCTGCTGTAGCCGGAACGCCGCAGCTGCTCCACCAGTGTGATGAGGACGATGGCGTTGGTGAGGACTATCCCCACCAGCATCAGCGAGCCCATCATCGCGGATATGCCGAGTGTCCGCCCTGTGAGGAAGAGCGCCAGCAGCGCGCCGACGGCGGCCAGGGGCAGGCTGAACATGATGATGAAGGGATTGAGAAGGGAGCGGAGGGTTATCACCATAACCAGGTACGAGATGCCGATGGCGATGAGTATGGCTGTACCCATCTGCTGGAAGCTTTCGGACATCTGCTCGGCCACCCCTCCCATGGTCACCTCCACGCCAGGCGGCAGAGACATGGCATCGATCTCCCGCTGCACGTCCAGGTTCACCGCGCCGACGTCCTTCTCCGTTATGGTGGCTGTTATCCGCACGGCGCGCTTCTCATCAACGCGGCGGATGTAGATAGGCTTCGCCTCGAAGCTCACCGACGCTATCTCCCCCAGGCTGACCGTTTTCTCCAGGCCGAGCTTCAGGTCCATCAGCTGAACGGGACTGGTCAGGGTCGGCAGGAGGGGGGCAAGGGCCACATCGTAGCTGTTGCCGTTCTGGAGGGAGAGCTTGCTCAGCGTCGCTCCCATCAGCAGCATGGCGAACTCCTGTTGCAGGCGCTTGGGGTCCAGGCCGCTTCTGACCACGCTCGCCGGGTCGAACTGGAGCTGGGGCTGGGGCACGACGTTGGCTGCGTCGCTCTCGATATCGGCCAGTCCCGCCAGGCCGTGGAGCCTCGCCTCCAGGCTGTTGGCCGTCTGGGTGACAGCTTCCGCATCCTCTCCGGTTACCGTTATGGTCGTGGAAGTGGAGCTGAACCCCATCGCTGACGCTTCCTCCTCCGTGCCGCTGCTGACCGTGATGTTGGCCTCCCCTGCGATGGGCACAAGGAGCTGGCGCAAGCGGGCTGCCTCTTCCTTGACATCGGCATCGGGGCCAAGGCTGACCATGATTGTGGCGGTGTTGCCCGCCCCACCCATCACGGAGGTGAAGGCGCCCATCAGGCTTGCGGACGCCCCCACCGAGGTGGAGTAAACGCGGGGCTCCAGGTTCTCCTCTACCACCCGCTCTACCTCGGCTGCCTTGGCCGAAGTGGCCTCCGCATTTGCCTCTGGTGGCATCTCTACCTCCACCGTGACCATCGCCTCGCCGGAAGAGGGGATGAAGGAGGTGCCTATGAAGGGGATGAGGGCCAGGCTGCCGCCGGTCAGCACGACGGCTATGACGATGGTGAGAGCGCGATGGGTAAGTGCCCACCGCAGCACCGGCACGTACGCCCTCTGGTACCATGTGTCCCTGCGCGCCGGCCGCTCCTCATCTCCCTTGGCAGCCCTGCTACGTATCAGGTAACGGCACAGCGGGGGAATGACTATCAGGGCGACCGCAAGGGAGGCCAGCAGCGCAAAGGTCAGCGTGAGGGCGAAGGGGCGGAACAGCTCGCCCACAATGCCTCCCGTGAAGGCCAGGGGTATGAATATGGCCACGGTAGCTATGGTCGCCGAGGTTATGGGGGTGGCAACCTCCCGCGAGCCGTTTATCGCCGCCTCTCTGAAGCCCTCGCCCTGACGCATGCGGCGGAAGATGGTCTCCAGGACGACGATGCTGTCGTCCACCACGCGCCCGACGGCGATGGCCATGGCGCTCAGGGTGAGGATGTTGATGGTTATGCCGAAGAAGCGCATGAGCATGAAGCCGATGAAGAGGCTCACGGGTATCGATATGGCCGTCACCAGCGATGCGCGGAAGGCCATGAGGAAGAGGTAGATCACTACTATGGCGAGAACGCCCCCGATTACCGCTTCCCGTATAAGGTCGTTTATGCTGTCCTCGATGTATTCCGACTGGTCCAGGATGGTGAAAAGCTGTACGCTCCCCCCAGGTCCTCCTCTGCCCGGTACGCCTCGTCGATGGCGGCGTTGGCCACGGTGACGGTGTTGGCCTCAGGCTCCTTCATGACCATGATGGTGACGCTGGGCTCGCCGTTGGTCCTGGAGATGGCCGTCCCCGGGGCGAGCCCCAGATTGACGGTGGCGATGTCGCCGACCCGTGGTGTGGTGGGGGGTTGCCCCGCAACCGAAGCGGGAGGGGTGGGAACGGGTGGAAGGAGCGGGGTGTCCTCGATCTCCTCCAGGGACGTGTACTGTCGGGAGGCGATTATGGCCGCCACCTGGGCCGCGGACATGCCGGCCTCCCCCAGCTTATCGGGGTCGAGGGTAACGATGGCCTGCTCCTCCCCGCCTTCCACCTCGACGCTGAACACCCCTTCGATCTCCTCCAGCCTCGGGGCTATCTTGGAGAGGGCGATCTGGCGCAGCTCGCTCGGCTGGAGCTCCCCGCTGACGTTCAGGATGACGGCGGGCAGCAGGTTCATGTTTATGGGAAAGAGCTGGGGTGGCTGGGCTCCAGAAGGCAGCTCCAGGCCCTGCAAGCTCCTGGCGATGTCGGTGTTCACCCTCTCCATGTCGGTGCCGAAGTCGTAGAGGGCGATGACGAAGGACATGTTCTGCGACGATGTGGACATCAGTTCATCGGGTTGCTTGACGCCGGAGATGGCCGCCTCCACCGGGGCGGTGACCTCCTCCGCCACCTTTTCGGCTGGAGCGCCCGGATAGAAGTTCACCACGCTGGTGGCGGGAAGCTCGATGTCGGGGATGAGCTCCATCTTCAGCTGTAGAGTGAAGAAGATGGCCGCCCCTGTTACCG
>Ga0172366_10004142_pt1 | contig 11444 bp, 5 predicted proteins | sample LakKivSesite69cm_FD_114533 | JGI IMG/M metagenome (GOLD analysis project Ga0172366, IMG submission 114533) | Sediment microbial communities from Lake Kivu, Rwanda - Sediment site 69cm | ecosystem: Environmental > Aquatic > Freshwater > Lake > Sediment | place: Rwanda: Western Province, Lake Kivu...
AATAAGTAGAATAAGTATTGGATAGTAGGTGAATCTGCCTGCGGTTACGGCTTCGGGCAGCCGAATTCCGTGAATTGGGCAAAACGCAGAATCTTGCCAGGTACGCTTTGCAGGAGAATCGTCCCCAATTTCCAAAATTATACCAACGAGGCCGGGTCTCGTTGTTTTTTTGGCGCACACTGATTATAATAAAATATAATGCCTATAAGAAACATACAATTTTTTAATGGCGAATTTTATCATCTTGTGAAAAAAGGGGTGGAAGAGAGAGATATCTTTTTAGATGAAGAGGATAATCTCCGTTTTATAAATAGCTTGCTGGTCTTCAATGATAAAAAACCTGCTCCTTGGAATATGCGGGCTTTTTGGGAACAACGAGACCCGGCCTCGTTGAGGAATTATGTTCCCGAAGAGCCGTTGGTAGAAATCCACGCTTTTTCTTTAATGAAGAATCATTTTCATATTTTAGTTAGACAGATAGCAGAAGGAGGAGTGACTAATTTTATGCAAAAACTTGGCGGTTATTCTTACTATTTTAATAAGAAATACAGAAGAACTGGGCCGTTGTTTCAGGGGAGATTTAGGGCAGTATTGATAGAGACGGAAGAACAATTAAAAAATACTTTTGTATATACCCATGTTAATCCTGTTAGTTTTGTAGAACCGAAGTGGAAAGAAAACGGCATAAATAATTTACCAAAAGTTATTCAGTTCTTGGAAAATTATAGGTGGTCTAGTTATGCTGATTATTTGGGCGGGGGAAATTTTCTCAATGTTATTAAGAAAGAATTTTTTCTTAGTCTTTTTGGAGATAAGGAAGGGTGTAAAAAAGAAATTGAAGCGTGGCTTCAATATAAAAACGGAATAAGTAAATTTAAAGATGTTATTTTAGAATGAAAACATGAATACAGCAACGAGACCCGGCCTCGTTGGTATTTCTTATTTGGGGTTATTAAAACACGGAAACGGCTTCAAAATTAAAAAACAAATATTAGAAAATTATTCTATTCAGTTTTGAAATCGCAAAAAAGGTGATATAATTATTAAATTGGACACAATGAAGCAGGAGAGGGTGGGGGTCAAGAATCTCTTGGATTTTTTCAGAGAAAAATTAATTTAATATCTATTATGAAGGTAGCGGCGATTGTTCCGGCGCTGAACGAAGAAAAAAACGTCGGCAGTGTTCTGAAAACTTTGCTTTCCTCAAAAGAGGTGGACGAGGTGATTTTGCTTGATGACGGTTCCACCGACCGAACTTCCCAGATCGGCCGAGAACTTGGAGCAAGAGTGATAAGTCTGCCCAAAAAAGGAGGCAGCGGAAAGGGAAATGCGATGAAAGAGGCGGTGAATAGAACCGACGCCGATATTGTCGCGTTTTTTGACGCAGATCTGATAGGGTTGTCCGCAGAGCACGTTTCTTCTTTGATTCTGCCCGTGCTGGAAAACAGATCGGTAATGTGCATAGGGGCCAGACAGAGGTGGGGCGGCCTGCCCGGTTTCTTTATCAAGCTGGATCCTCTGCTGGCAATCGGCGGAGAAAGGGCGATGAAAAGGTTTGTTTTTGATAATATGCCAGTCAGATTTCTCAAGGGCTTTGAAGTGGAAACCGCCCTGAATTATTACTGCCTTATTAAAAAACTCAAGGTTTCGTACGCGGTTCTGAAAGGTTTGGATATAGTGGTGAAAGAAAAAAAATGGGGTCTTTATAGGGGCCTTAAAAGCAGAATCAGAATGGTCTGGCAGCTGATAAAAGTAAGGTTCTTGATAAGATTTTATAAAAAAGAATTCAAAGATGTTTAAAAAAATAGTTCTAAAAAACGGCTTAAGGGTTGTAAGCGTTCCCCTGAAAAACACCCAGACGGCAACGGTTTTGGTTTTGGCGGCCACCGGGTCAAAGTACGAAACGAGAGAAATAAACGGCATTTCCCATTTTCTGGAGCATTTGCTTTTCAAGGGCACGAAAAAAAGGCCCACTCCCGTTGATATCGCCGAGCCGCTGGACAGGGCGGGCGGAGTTTACAATGCTTTTACCGGAGAAGAATACACGGGCTATTATGTAAAAGCCGAAGCCGGTCATTTTGATTTGGGCCTGGATGTGATTTCGGACATATATTTGAACTCAAAATTGGATCCTGCTGAAATTGAGAAGGAAAGGGGAGTGATTATTGAAGAAATCAATATGTATTACGACCACCCTTCGTCTTATGTGCAGATTTTATGGAATAAAATGCTCTATGGCGACCAGCCGGCCGGCTGGGAAATTACCGGCACGAAGCAAAGCGTTTCAAAAATATCGCGTCAGGATTTGGTCCGGTATGTTCAAAATCAGTATGCGGCTGAAAACACGATTGTTTGTTTTGCCGGCAATATCCCCTCAGAAAAAGAGATCGTCCGGAAAACGGAAAAATATTTTTCAGGGATAAGAGCAAACAAAGCCCTGAAAAAGCCAAAGGTTATTGAAAAGCAGACAAGCCCGGCTTTGATTTTGCACAAAAGAGAAACAGACCAGTGCCATCTTTACTTAGGTGTCAGGGGATACGATATTTTCCATCCGAAAAAATACGCCTTTGAGGTTTTAGCCGACATATTGGGCGGGATGATGAGCTCCCGGCTTTTCGTCAAAATCAGGGAGGAGATGGGCGCCGCTTATTATATTTCGGCAGACGCGGAAAGCTCCAGCGACACGGGATTTTTAGCGGCAAAAGCAGGCGTAGACAATAAAAAAATAGACAGCGTCATATCGGCGATTTTGGAAGAATACAGAAAAGCCAAAGAGAAAAAGATAGATTCCAAAGAGCTGAAGAAATCAAAAGAGCATATCATAGGCAAGATGTCTTTGCTTCTGGAAACATCCGACGCCCAGGCCTCTTTTTACGGGGTTCAGGAGACGCTTGAGAAAAACATTTTAACGCCCAAAGAAATTTATGATAAAATCAATAAAGTGAGCGCCGAAGATATCTTGGCGGCGGCAAAAGAGATTTTCCGGCCGGAAAATCTCAATTTGGCAATCATCGGGAAATTTGAGGACGAAAAAAGATTTCAAAAATTGCTAAAAATATAATGACCAACGAAAAGGTTTTAGACATATCCTGGAAAACAATTCTCAAAATCGCCCTGGCTTTGGTCTGTTTTTATATTTTCTATTCAATCAGGGACATATTTGTCTGGTTTATTTTCGCCGTCATTATTTCCGTTCTTTTCAACCCTGGCATTGACTTCTTGCAAAAGAAAAAAATTCCGAGAATCATTGCCACCATTTTTGTTTATTTCTTCATCTTTGGCGCCTTTTCTCTTTTAATCTGGCTGGTTATCCCTTTGTTTATCGGCGAGATCGGTTTGTTTCTGCGGAACTTTCCCGAATACTTTCAGAAAATATCCCCGCTGTTTCAGGGTTTGGGATTGGCGGCTTTCAAGAATCTGGAAACATTTATGAGTTCTTTGAGCGGCGCCATGGAAGCGATGGCAGGCAATATCTTTAATGTTGTTTTCGCCATTTTCGGCGGATTTTTTTCTTCTACATTCGTCATTACCGCCGCAATTTTTATTTCTCTTGAAGAAAAATCCATTGAGAAGATTCTCGTTCTTGTCTTTCCTAAAAAATACGAGGGTTTTGCCCTGAATGTTTGGCAGAAATCCCAGAAAAAGGTCGCCGGCTGGTTTGCGGCAAGATTTCTGGCTTGTTTGTTTGTTGGAGCCGCTTCGGCAATCGTTTTTTTAATCTTCAATATAAAATACGCCTACGCCTTGGGTTTGTTGGCCGGAGTTTTGAATTTTATCCCTTATATCGGCCCGCTTCTGACCGCCCTCCTGCTTTTTTTGATAATTTTTCCGGCAAGCATATTAAAAGCCATATTCATTTTGATCGCCTTTTTCTTGGTTCAGCAGATAGAGAATCAGGTGCTTTCTCCGCTGTTAATGAAAAAAATGGTCAACCTGCCCCCGGTTTTGGTCTTGATTTCTTTGGTTATCGGCGGAAAAATCTGGGGATTTTTGGGCTCTTTGCTGGTGGTCCCGCTGGCCGGAATTTTATTTGAGTTTACGAAAGAGTTTCTGCAAAGAAGAAAAATGAAAGAGCAAGATGCCGAGCAGCAAAAAATAACGGCGTAAGATGGCAAAAATAAAAGATTGTGTTAGTATAAAAAAGAGGTTTGGGCCTCTTTTTTAAGATTATGCCGAATAAAAAGTTTTACATCACAACCAGCATTCCTTACACAAACGCGCCGCCGCACATCGGTTTCGCCCTGGAGGCGGTTCAGGCAGACGTTTTGGCCCGTTATCACAGGGCTTTGGGCGACGACGTTTTTTATTTAACGGGCACGGACGAACATGGCATAAAAATTTTAAGAGCCGCAAGAGAAGCGGGCAAAGAGCCAAAAGATTTCGCTGACGAATTATCGCAACGATTCAAGTCGTTAATGGAGGTCCTGAACATCTCAAACAGCGATTTTATAAGAACCACGGACGAAAGGGTGCACAAGCCGACGGTGGAGAAGGTCTGGCGGAAGCTGAAACAAAACGGCGATATCTATAAGAAAAAATACAAGGGATTTTATTGCGCCGGCTGCGAAGCGTTTGTTCCGGAAAAAGATTTGGTTGACGGTAAGTGCAAGATCCATCAAAAAAACCTTGAGCTGGTGGAGGAGGAAAATTATTTTTTCAAACTTTCCAAATATACGAGGCAGATCGAAAAACTGATTGAAAAGGACAAACTGGAAATTGTTCCAGAAACAAGGAAAAATGAAATCTTGTCAATGCTGAAACAGGGCATAGAAGATGTCAGTTTTTCCCGGATAAAGGACAAATACTGGGGATTTTCGGTTCCCGACGATCCATCTCAGATTATTTATGTTTGGTGCGACGCTTTACCCAATTATATTTCTGCCATCGGATATCTTAAGGAAAGCGAGCAATTTAAAAGATACTGGCCCGCAGACGTTCATTGCATCGGCAAGGATATAATGAAGTTCCATACCATATTTTGGCCGGCGATGCTTTTGTCTTTGGGCTTGAAACCGCCGAAAACCATTTTTGTCCACGGTTTTATCACTGTTGCCGGTCAGAAAATGTCAAAATCCCTGGGAAACGTGGTAGATCCTTTTGAATTGGTAAAAAAATACGGAACTGACGCAGTTAGGTATTATCTTTTAAGGGAGATTCCAGCCGCAGAGGACGGCGACTTTACTTATAAAAAATTTGAAGAAAGGTATAATTCCGACTTGGCTTCCGGCATCGGGAATCTGCTGGCAAGGGTAAAAACCCTGGCGGAAAAAGTCGGATTTTCAGGCAGTTATTCCAAAGACGCCAAAAAGAATATTGATTCTAACCGCAGGGAATCCAGCGACTTTTTGGAAAAATTCAGGTTTCACGAGGCGTTAAAAAATATTTGGGATATTATCGGTTTTTGCGACAGATACGTTGACAAAGAAAAGCCCTGGGAGGCCAAGGGCGAAAAAACAAAAATAAAAAATCAAAAGGTTATAAACGATCTCCTTTTTGCCTTAGACGCCATAGCCGATATGTTAAAGCCGTTTTTGCCCGAGACAGCCGTAAAAATTTCAAAGGAGCTGGAAAGGGACGAAAAGAAACAATCATTTAAAAACAAAAGAACGAAGGCGCTTTTTCCGAAAATAAACAAGGCCGGTTAGTAGTAATACTTTTGGAGCGCGTTTGGGCGCATAAGGGCGCGTAAGTTTAAATATTCAAATACGCCGTATCTCTGCCATGGCAGAGATACGGCGTATTTGAATATTTAAACTTACGCGCCCTTATGCGCCCAAACGCGCTCCAAAAGTATTACTACTAACCGGCCTTGTTTATTTTCGGAAAAAGCGCCTTCGTTCTTTTGTTTTTAAATGATTGTTTCTTTTCGTCCCTTTCCAGCTCCTTTGAAATTTTTACGGCTGTCTCGGGCAAAAACGGCTTTAACATATCGGCTATGGCGTCTAAGGCAAAAAGGAGATCGTTTATAACCTTTTGATTTTTTATTTTTGTTTTTTCGCCCTTGGCCTCCCAGGGCTTTTCTTTGTCAACGTATCTGTCGCAAAAACCGATAATATCCCAAATATTTTTTAACGCCTCGTGAAACCTGAATTTTTCCAAAAAGTCGCTGGATTCCCTGCGGTTAGAATCAATATTCTTTTTGGCGTCTTTGGAATAACTGCCTGAAAATCCGACTTTTTCCGCCAGGGTTTTTACCCTTGCCAGCAGATTCCCGATGCCGGAAGCCAAGTCGGAATTATACCTTTCTTCAAATTTTTTATAAGTAAAGTCGCCGTCCTCTGCGGCTGGAATCTCCCTTAAAAGATAATACCTAACTGCGTCAGTTCCGTATTTTTTTACCAATTCAAAAGGATCTACCACGTTTCCCAGGGATTTTGACATTTTCTGACCGGCAACAGTGATAAAACCGTGGACAAAAATGGTTTTCGGCGGTTTCAAGCCCAAAGACAAAAGCATCGCCGGCCAAAATATGGTATGGAACTTCATTATATCCTTGCCGATGCAATGAACGTCTGCGGGCCAGTATCTTTTAAATTGCTCGCTTTCCTTAAGATATCCGATGGCAGAAATATAATTGGGTAAAGCGTCGCACCAAACATAAATAATCTGAGATGGATCGTCGGGAACCGAAAATCCCCAGTATTTGTCCTTTATCCGGGAAAAACTGACATCTTCTATGCCCTGTTTCAGCATTGACAAGATTTCATTTTTCCTTGTTTCTGGAACAATTTCCAGTTTGTCCTTTTCAATCAGTTTTTCGATCTGCCTCGTATATTTGGAAAGTTTGAAAAAATAATTTTCCTCCTCCACCAGCTCAAGGTTTTTTTGATGGATCTTGCACTTACCGTCAACCAAATCTTTTTCCGGAACAAACGCTTCGCAGCCGGCGCAATAAAATCCCTTGTATTTTTTCTTATAGATATCGCCGTTTTGTTTCAGCTTCCGCCAGACCTTCTCCACCGTCGGCTTGTGCACCCTTTCGTCCGTGGTTCTTATAAAATCGCTGTTTGAGATGTTCAGGACCTCCATTAACGACTTGAATCGTTGCGATAATTCGTCAGCGAAATCTTTTGGCTCTTTGCCCGCTTCTCTTGCGGCTCTTAAAATTTTTATGCCATGTTCGTCCGTGCCCGTTAAATAAAAAACGTCGTCGCCCAAAGCCCTGTGATAACGGGCCAAAACGTCTGCCTGAACCGCCTCCAGGGCGAAACCGATGTGCGGCGGCGCGTTTGTGTAAGGAATGCTGGTTGTGATGTAAAACTTTTTATTCGGCATAATCTTAAAAAAGAGGCCCAAACCTCTTTTTTATACTAACACAATCTTTTATTTTTGCCATCTTACGCCGTTATTTTTTGCTGCTCGGCATCTTGCTCTTTCATTTTTCTTCTTTGCAGAAACTCTTTCGTAAACTCAAATAAAATTCCGGCCAGCGGGACCACCAGCAAAGAGCCCAAAAATCCCCAGATTTTTCCGCCGATAACCAAAGAAATCAAGACCAAAACCGGGGGCAGGTTGACCATTTTTTTCATTAACAGCGGAGAAAGCACCTGATTCTCTATCTGCTGAACCAAGAAAAAGGCGATCAAAATGAATATGGCTTTTAATATGCTTGCCGGAAAAATTATCAAAAAAAGCAGGAGGGCGGTCAGAAGCGGGCCGATATAAGGGATAAAATTCAAAACTCCGGCCAACAAACCCAAGGCGTAGGCGTATTTTATATTGAAGATTAAAAAAACGATTGCCGAAGCGGCTCCAACAAACAAACAAGCCAGAAATCTTGCCGCAAACCAGCCGGCGACCTTTTTCTGGGATTTCTGCCAAACATTCAGGGCAAAACCCTCGTATTTTTTAGGAAAGACAAGAACGAGAATCTTCTCAATGGATTTTTCTTCAAGAGAAATAAAAATTGCGGCGGTAATGACGAATGTAGAAGAAAAAAATCCGCCGAAAATGGCGAAAACAACATTAAAGATATTGCCTGCCATCGCTTCCATGGCGCCGCTCAAAGAACTCATAAATGTTTCCAGATTCTTGAAAGCCGCCAATCCCAAACCCTGAAACAGCGGGGATATTTTCTGAAAGTATTCGGGAAAGTTCCGCAGAAACAAACCGATCTCGCCGATAAACAAAGGGATAACCAGCCAGATTAAAAGAGAAAAGGCGCCAAAGATGAAGAAATAAACAAAAATGGTGGCAATGATTCTCGGAATTTTTTTCTTTTGCAAGAAGTCAATGCCAGGGTTGAAAAGAACGGAAATAATGACGGCGAAAATAAACCAGACAAATATGTCCCTGATTGAATAGAAAATATAAAAACAGACCAAAGCCAGGGCGATTTTGAGAATTGTTTTCCAGGATATGTCTAAAACCTTTTCGTTGGTCATTATATTTTTAGCAATTTTTGAAATCTTTTTTCGTCCTCAAATTTCCCGATGATTGCCAAATTGAGATTTTCCGGCCGGAAAATCTCTTTTGCCGCCGCCAAGATATCTTCGGCGCTCACTTTATTGATTTTATCATAAATTTCTTTGGGCGTTAAAATGTTTTTCTCAAGCGTCTCCTGAACCCCGTAAAAAGAGGCCTGGGCGTCGGATGTTTCCAGAAGCAAAGACATCTTGCCTATGATATGCTCTTTTGATTTCTTCAGCTCTTTGGAATCTATCTTTTTCTCTTTGGCTTTTCTGTATTCTTCCAAAATCGCCGATATGACGCTGTCTATTTTTTTATTGTCTACGCCTGCTTTTGCCGCTAAAAATCCCGTGTCGCTGGAGCTTTCCGCGTCTGCCGAAATATAATAAGCGGCGCCCATCTCCTCCCTGATTTTGACGAAAAGCCGGGAGCTCATCATCCCGCCCAATATGTCGGCTAAAACCTCAAAGGCGTATTTTTTCGGATGGAAAATATCGTATCCCCTGACACCTAAGTAAAGATGGCACTGGTCTGTTTCTCTTTTGTGCAAAATCAAAGCCGGGCTTGTCTGCTTTTCAATAACCTTTGGCTTTTTCAGGGCTTTGTTTGCTCTTATCCCTGAAAAATATTTTTCCGTTTTCCGGACGATCTCTTTTTCTGAGGGGATATTGCCGGCAAAACAAACAATCGTGTTTTCAGCCGCATACTGATTTTGAACATACCGGACCAAATCCTGACGCGATATTTTTGAAACGCTTTGCTTCGTGCCGGTAATTTCCCAGCCGGCCGGCTGGTCGCCATAGAGCATTTTATTCCATAAAATCTGCACATAAGACGAAGGGTGGTCGTAATACATATTGATTTCTTCAATAATCACTCCCCTTTCCTTCTCAATTTCAGCAGGATCCAATTTTGAGTTCAAATATATGTCCGAAATCACATCCAGGCCCAAATCAAAATGACCGGCTTCGGCTTTTACATAATAGCCCGTGTATTCTTCTCCGGTAAAAGCATTGTAAACTCCGCCCGCCCTGTCCAGCGGCTCGGCGATATCAACGGGAGTGGGCCTTTTTTTCGTGCCCTTGAAAAGCAAATGCTCCAGAAAATGGGAAATGCCGTTTATTTCTCTCGTTTCGTACTTTGACCCGGTGGCCGCCAAAACCAAAACCGTTGCCGTCTGGGTGTTTTTCAGGGGAACGCTTACAACCCTTAAGCCGTTTTTTAGAACTATTTTTTTAAACATCTTTGAATTCTTTTTTATAAAATCTTATCAAGAACCTTACTTTTATCAGCTGCCAGACCATTCTGATTCTGCTTTTAAGGCCCCTATAAAGACCCCATTTTTTTTCTTTCACCACTATATCCAAACCTTTCAGAACCGCGTACGAAACCTTGAGTTTTTTAATAAGGCAGTAATAATTCAGGGCGGTTTCCACTTCAAAGCCCTTGAGAAATCTGACTGGCATATTATCAAAAACAAACCTTTTCATCGCCCTTTCTCCGCCGATTGCCAGCAGAGGATCCAGCTTGATAAAGAAACCGGGCAGGCCGCCCCACCTCTGTCTGGCCCCTATGCACATTACCGATCTGTTTTCCAGCACGGGCAGAATCAAAGAAGAAACGTGCTCTGCGGACAACCCTATCAGATCTGCGTCAAAAAACGCGACAATATCGGCGTCGGTTCTATTCACCGCCTCTTTCATCGCATTTCCCTTTCCGCTGCCTCCTTTTTTGGGCAGACTTATCACTCTTGCTCCAAGTTCTCGGCCGATCTGGGAAGTTCGGTCGGTGGAACCGTCATCAAGCAAAATCACCTCGTCCACCTCTTTTGAGGAAAGCAAAGTTTTCAGAACACTGCCGACGTTTTTTTCTTCGTTCAGCGCCGGAACAATCGCCGCTACCTTCATAATAGATATTAAATTAATTTTTCTCTGAAAAAATCCAAGAGATTCTTGACCCCCACCCTCTCCTGCTTCATTGTGTCCAATTTAATAATTATATCACCTTTTTTGCGATTTCAAAACTGAATAGAATAATTTTCTAATATTTGTTTTTTAATTTTGAAGCCGTTTCCGTGTTTTAATAACCCCAAATAAGAAATACCAACGAGGCCGGGTCTCGTTGCTGTATTCATGTTTTCATTCTAAAATAACATCTTTAAATTTACTTATTCCGTTTTTATATTGAAGCCACGCTTCAATTTCTTTTTTACACCCTTCCTTATCTCCAAAAAGACTAAGAAAAAATTCTTTCTTAATAACATTGAGAAAATTTCCCCCGCCCAAATAATCAGCATAACTAGACCACCTATAATTTTCCAAGAACTGAATAACTTTTGGTAAATTATTTATGCCGTTTTCTTTCCACTTCGGTTCTACAAAACTAACAGGATTAACATGGGTATATACAAAAGTATTTTTTAATTGTTCTTCCGTCTCTATCAATACTGCCCTAAATCTCCCCTGAAACAACGGCCCAGTTCTTCTGTATTTCTTATTAAAATAGTAAGAATAACCGCCAAGTTTTTGCATAAAATTAGTCACTCCTCCTTCTGCTATCTGTCTAACTAAAATATGAAAATGATTCTTCATTAAAGAAAAAGCGTGGATTTCTACCAACGGCTCTTCGGGAACATAATTCCTCAACGAGGCCGGGTCTCGTTGTTCCCAAAAAGCCCGCATATTCCAAGGAGCAGGTTTTTTATCATTGAAGACCAGCAAGCTATTTATAAAACGGAGATTATCCTCTTCATCTAAAAAGATATCTCTCTCTTCCACCCCTTTTTTCACAAGATGATAAAATTCGCCATTAAAAAATTGTATGTTTCTTATAGGCATTATATTTTATTATAATCAGTGTGCGCCAAAAAAACAACGAGACCCGGCCTCGTTGGTATAATTTTGGAAATTGGGGACGATTCTCCTGCAAAGCGTACCTGGCAAGATTCTGCGTTTTGCCCAATTCACGGAATTCGGCTGCCCGAAGCCGTAACCGCAGGCAGATTCACCTACTATCCAATACTTATTCTACTTATT
>Ga0172366_10004145_pt1 | contig 11444 bp, 9 predicted proteins | sample LakKivSesite69cm_FD_114533 | JGI IMG/M metagenome (GOLD analysis project Ga0172366, IMG submission 114533) | Sediment microbial communities from Lake Kivu, Rwanda - Sediment site 69cm | ecosystem: Environmental > Aquatic > Freshwater > Lake > Sediment | place: Rwanda: Western Province, Lake Kivu...
AAAAAAGGTGGTTGAGGTACCAAATGTTCCAGCAATCGCCACAGAGACGATGAAAGCTTTTTTAAAACAAACTTCTGAAACGGGCTGGGGTGGATTTCCGACAAAAAACGAAGTAGAGAAATTTTTGGGCAAACCCGGGGAAATAACCCTTAAAAAATTAACTATTGATAAATCAGGTACGGCAAGGGTTTATTTCTCCAAAGAAGTTAAGGCTTACGGAGGAGGGTCGGGAAGAGTAGGATGTATGCATGATTCAGTTGAATTGACCCTTAAACAGTTTTCCTCAATAAAAGGCATTGTCATGTGTATTGAGGATGTTTGCGCTGATCAAAAGGGTTCTGAAATCTTCCAACCATAAATTCTTCTAAAATTCCCTTGTTTTAGTTTTTCAAATTAGCTATAATAATTTTAAAGCCGTGGTGTTGGAATTGGTAGACAAGCAGGACTTAAAATCCTGTGATCTTAAAACGATCGTGTGGGTTCGATCCCCACCCGCGGCACCCTTCGACTTCGCTCAGGGCAAGCCGAAATCAATTTTAGATTCAAAGAGCAATAAGCACAATTAAAAAAGATTATAAATTAAAATTCAGGACACTTTGTCCGAAGATCCTGAATTTTACCTTATAGGGAAATCGTTGGGAAAAACCAGAGGTTTGCCCCATGAGAAACAAGTAAGAAAGTTTGGAGCACAAGATATATTTTTAAAAGAGAATATAAATTATCTTGCGAGGCGGAAGGAATGAAGATCTCGCAAGATACTACTTTGGAAAATCCCTGCCTGCCGGCAGGCAGGGCTGTGAAAAACCAAAGGTTTTGTCCCATGATCGGGGAGTAGTTCATCAGTAGAACGCTCGGTTTGGGACCGAGAGGCGGGAGGTGCGACTCCTCTCTCCCCGACACAGAATGACGCGGTGGTAGTTCAGTGGTAGAATGTCTCCCTTCCAAGGAGAAGGTCGCCGGTCCAAATCCGGTCCACCGCTCCAAACTAGTATTTAGTATCATGTATTAAGTATTTAGGGTTCTGGGTAGTAAATCATAAAAATCAAAAACAACCGGCAAGAAACGTAAGGTAGTAGAAAAGATTACAATTTTGCTCGCTGGGCGATTGAAGATGATCCAGCGAGTGACCTATTAAGGAAAATCGTTGGGAAAAAACCATAAGGTTTTATCCCAAGAGGCCTCTGTAGCTCAACGGATAGAGCAGACGCGTTCTAAGCGTTTGGTTGGGGGTTCAATTCCCTCCAGAGGCACTTTTCAAATATTGACAAATATTGTAATATTACCTATACAAGCTATCGGCAGGAACTGATAGCTTTTTTTTGCCAAAATGTTAATCATGCCTATTATTGCAGGAATTTACGCCATTTCTTTGGCAATTTATTTCGCCTTAAGAATATTAAGAAGAAAAGTCGATTCCAATGACATGGCTGATGTAGCCTTTGATATTCGAACCGGAGCCAATGCATATCTTCTTAGACAAGCAAAAACAATTCTTTTAATTACTCCTCTTTTATTTATTTTGTTATATTTTTTCTTAGGCTGGAAAGAAGCCCTAACCGCAGTATTAGGAGTATTAAGTTCTCTTTTGGCGGGATATTTAGGAATGTTTGTTTGTGTCAGAGCTAATCTTCAAACAGCTGATATCGCCAAGGAATCATCCTCGAATTCATTTAAAACAGTTTTTTTGGCAGGCGGATTCACAGGTTTATGTATCACCGGAATTAGTCTTACAATTTTAGCTCTTCTTTATAAATTTTTTAATTCTCCTTTGCCTTTAGTTGGTTTTGGATTTGGAGCAAGTTTAGCAGCTCTCTTTGCTCAAATTGGAGGAGGGATCTTTACTAAATCTGCTGATGTTGGGGCTGATTTAGTTGGTAAATTAGAAATGAAAATTCCTGAAGACGACCCAAGAAATGCCGCGGTTGTGGCGGATTTAGTTGGTGATAATGTTGGGGATTGTGCCGGAAGAGGGGCTGACCTTTTTGAATCTTTTTCAGATGATATCATCACTGGAACAATTGTCGCCTCGACCCTTATTCCAAAATATGGAGCAAAGGTGATTTTCTTTCCTCTTCTTTTACAAAGCATCGGTGTTGTTTCTTCTTCTCTTACTATCTTATTTACCAAGACAAAAAAGGGTTCCAAAAATCAAGTTTCAACTTTTAATAGAGGTTTGGCTTTAAACTCAATTTTAGCCATAATTCTTTCCTTTATTGTAGTTAATTTGATTTTGGATGATTTAACAATTTGGCTGGCCACTGTTTTGGGAGTAATTGTAACGCTAATTGCGGCTTTTACTACTCGTTTATATGCCGGTATGGAAAGTCAAACAGTAAAAGAAATAGCAGAGGCAGCCAAAAGAGGTCCAGCTCTTAATTTAATAACCGGACTAGGATATGGACTCCAAAGTCCAATAATTTCTATTTTAATGATTGTCTCAGCCATAATTTTAGCCTTTAATTCTTCCCGAAGTTTACTTTTTGCCATTGTTGCTGTAAATATCGGCACTGATCTTTTAATTGGTTATATCATGGCCTCTGATGCCTTCGGACCAGTTGTAGATAATGCTTCAGGAATCGCTGAAATGGCTAAAGCTCCAAAGGAAATTGTCAACTCACTATCTTCATTAGATTCAGTTGGCAACACCATGAAAGCGACAACTAAATCTTATGCGATGTCCTCAGGAACCGTGACTGCTTTTGTTATCTTTGCAACATTTTTTAGTTTAATCAATGTAAAATTTTTAGATGTTAGTTCTCCTAAATTTTTGGGTTTTCTCTTTGTTGGTATTACTCTTCCTTTTTTTATTTCTTCATTAGTTATTAAATCAACTGCTAAAACTGCCGTATTAATGGTTGATGAGGTTCGAAGGCAATTTGAAAAAATAAAAGGTCTTTTAGAGGAAAAAGCTAAGCCAGATTACGGTCAATGTATTGATATTGCCACCAAAAATGCTTTAAAGGAAATGATTTTTCCAGGAATCATTTGTATCGTTACCCCATTGTCAATCGGATTAACCTTTGGAGCTGGTGCCTTAGGAAGTTTATTAATCGGATCCGTTGCCTCTTCAGCCCTCTTAGGCCCATTTTTTAATAATGTCGGAACCTCGCTTGATAATGCCAAAAAATTAATTGAAGATGAAGAGGGTCAAAGAGGAAGTTATTCTCATGCGGCGGCTGTAGTCGGAGATACGGTCGGCGACCCACTTAAAGATGTGGCTGGACCCTCTCTTTCAATTTTTATGAAGCTTATTGGAATGACCTCTCTTTTAGTGGCTCAATTCCTTCCCTAAATTGCTCTTAATTTCTTTATTTGTTAAAATCAAACTATGGTGGCTGTCGCCTAGCAGTTAAGGCGCCTGCCTGTGGAGCAGGAGATCGCGGGTGCGAATCCCGTCAGCCACCCAAAATATTTAGCTTTACACCTTCCAGGTGTCAAGCTAAACTTTAGGAAGAAAACTCTACAATCGTTCCTTCTTGGGGAATAAAAGATAAAGAAACTTCTTGGTTTGGAAACTTTGAACCTGGACCAAAAATATAAGCCTTAGTAAAAGTGTCTTTTTCGCAAATGGAAATCCTTTTTAGAATGTCATTTAGACTTTCTCCTAATTTAATGATAAAGGGATTTTCCATATCGGGCTGCTTACCTAGTTTTTTTAAATAAACCCGAGCAAAATTTAATTTTTGCCAAATTAATTCTTTTAGTTGATTAGTTCCTTCGCCACTTTCGGCACTAATTAGCAAGTCAAACCCACTATAATTTTGTTTTTTTGACAATAAGTCGGACTTATTTAAGATTATTAATGAAGGAAGATAAGCGCGATTTGCCATAAAAATATCAATCAATTGATCTAAATTTACTTTTTCTTTGATAATTATCTCTCCATTAATAATTTTAAATTCTTTAGCGATCTCCTTAACTGTTTCTAAATCAAAAGGAAGATCAATATTGGAGCTAACCTTTAGACCTCCGGTAGAAGATTTTCTTATAGAAATTCTTGGTGACAATTGATCTAAACGAATTCCTGCCTCAAAAAGTTCTTTTTTTATGTCAGTTACTTTATCTATATATTTTGGGTCAACAATAATCACTACTAAATTTGCATTCCTCACTACAGAAATAACTTCTTTTCCTCGACCTTTACCATTAGCTGCGCCGCTAATAATTCCTGGAATATCAAATATTTGAATTTTCGCTCCTTTATAATCCATCATTCCCGGAACAACTTCGGTAGTGGTAAAATCATAAGCTCCAACCTTTGATTGGGTGTTAGTAAGTTTATTTATTAAAGTAGATTTACCCACCGAAGGAAAACCAACTAAAACAACCGAGGCATCACCAGTTTTGGCCACGGAAAATCCACCTCCACCGCCACCAACCCTTTTTTGTAACATCTCATCTTTTAGTCTGGCAATTTTTGCCCGCATTAGACCAATAAACTTATTAGTGGCTTTATGATGAGGAGTTTTCGCTAAAACCTCTTCGATTTCCTTTATTTTTTCTTCAATAGATTGCATCAAAAAATCTCAAAACTCAAAGCGTAAAATTCAAAACCAAAACTTAAAAGTTAAAACTTTAACTTTTACACTTTTGGTTTATGCTTTGCGCTTTGCACTTTAAGTTCATATAATATTAGCATTAATGAAAAAATTTCTTTTGATAATTTTATCATTTTTCTTCCTCTTTTGGCCAAAAATAATTTTTGCTACCGAAAATAAGTTTGGAATTCATATCTTAGAACCGTCGGATATAGATAAAGCAGTCGAATTGGTCAATTCTTCGGGAGGAGACTGGGGATATGTAACAATAGTTATTCGAGACGATGATTTGAATTTTGATAAATGGCAGGGTTTTATGGATGAATGTCGGCAGAAACACCTTATTCCTTTAGTCAGAATCGCTACTCATTTAAAAGGTGAAAATTGGGTCAAGCCAAAGATAGAAGACGCTGAAAAATGGTCTAATTTCTTGGGAAGCCTAAACTGGCCAGTGACAGATCAATTTGTAATAATCTTTAACGAACCAAATCAAGCCAAAGAATGGGGTGGGGAGGTAAACCCTCGAGAATACGCACGTATTCTCTCTGGTTTTAATGAAAAATTAAAAATGGAAAATGAAAAATTTAAGATATTTAATTCTGGGTTTGATTTAGCCGCAGGAAACACCAAATCCACAATTGATGCTTTCAGATTTTGGCAGGAAATGAATTCGGAGATTCCCGGAATTTTTGAAAAAATTGATGGCTGGGTTTCCCATTCTTATCCAAACCATGGATATTTGGGAAAACCATGGGATAAAGGAAAAACTTCAATTAGGGGTTATGAGTGGGAATTGTGGGAACTAAAGAATAAATTTAAAGTCCAAAAGGAGTTACCGATATTCATTACAGAAACAGGATGGCCGAAAAATCAGTTAACAGTAAACAGTCAAAAGTCAAAAGCAAAAAGGGTGATTTTAGGAAAATACTATGATGAAGCAACAGTGGCAAATTATTTTAAGTATGCATTTGAAAATGTTTGGCTCAAGGATGATAGGATAAGGGCAGTAACGCCATTCCTCTTAAATTATCCAGAACCATTATTTGCTGATTTCTCCTGGTTGGATAAAAATGGAGAACCATATCTTCAATTTGAAACAATCAAAAATATACCAAAAAAAAGTTGGTGGCCGGAACAAATAAATAAATTTACTTTTAACAAGATCGAATTTCCTCCATTTTTACTTACCCAAAAAAAATATAAAGGAATAGCTATCTTAACAAACGAGGGTCAATCTATCTTAGGAGAGAAAGAAAAATTCTTTTTTAAAGTAATAAATGCTGATCAAGGAATTGAGGTATCTAACATTTTTTTAGAGAAGGGTGAATTACTAAAGCCATTTGAAAGAACGACTTTAACTTTTGAAATAAAAACAACCACTCAATCAGGAGAATTCAATTTTGGTTGGGAGGGAGTAGGAGATTATAAAATAAAAGTCTTTCAACCAACATTTCTTAATAATGTTAAATTCACTCTCTGGCAAAAAATTATAAAGAAATTAAGATTTTGGTAGAGATTGGTTTAAATTAGAGTTATAATGAAATTGATCTTACCATAATTTACTAAGGAGCTCTGTAGCTTAACGGATAAAGCACCAGTCCCTGTCCGTCGCTATAAGCACGCGCCCATAGCTCAATGGATAGAGCGTGTGGCTTCGGACCACGAGGTTGGGGGTTCGACTCCCTCTGGGCGCACCATTTGGGAAATGGCGAAATCGTTGGGTGCGGCGCAAGCTCTGACGCTGTCCAATGCGAGCGCCGCAAAGGGAAAATTCAAGTCCGCGGAGAGCCGCCGTAAAAAAATGAAGAAAAATTGCGTTTAACTCAGAGAAAATCGCAAATTAAGAAAAACGGCAACTCTTGGCTCGAACTAGTTAGAGAATTCGTAAATTGCGCTCTACGAGCGCAAAAAATCACGCGCGAAAAAAATAATTGCCATGATTTATCAATCATGGCAAAAAAAGTCGGCTCGAACAGTCCGCCAAAGGCGGACAAAAAAACGCAAAAATTTTAAAGAGCGATCTTAAAACTTAAATGACCCATCCGGTGGTCTCAATCCGATCGCTCAGATTGTCCGAATGGGTCATCTAAAAAGCGATCGGTAAAATTGAGACCAATAACAATATAATCAAAATAATCAAAACTTTAAAGAAGTTACAAGAGGGAAAATTGCGATTTTTGCGATTTTGACCCTTGACTTTGAAAATATGATATACTTTTGCTAGGAGATAAGAATGGAAAGTCAAGTTAATCCCGAGAGTCAAAATGCCCAGCAAACAAGGCAAAACCCAACAACCCAAGTATCACCTATTCCCGAAGAACAAACGTCGTCTTTCTTGCTTCATAAAAAATTAGGTAAGAAAACTTTAATCTTTATTGTAGTATTAACATTATCCGTATCGGTTGGTTTTTTCATTAAATCTTACTTTACAGGAAAACAGTCAAGGAACACTTTACGGCAAAAAGTGATTATAACTGATAATGAGTGGAAAAATATTAAAAATAAAATTTCTGACGGTTATGTTTATCGATACTTCAAACAACAACTTAAAGAAGAACCTCGGGTTTTTTCTGATCAACCAAGATCCAACGCCGAAAAATTTTTTGTCTCCGCTCATAAATATACGGATATTCCTCCTGGGAGTGTTACCAATAGTGTTTTGGGGGAAGCTACTGATTCCGGATCGCTAGATCGAGAGCTAGAAACCTCTCTTGTTAAAATCCGCCTCAGCGGGGCGATAAATAACGACGAAACAAGTAAAGTTGATGAATATGAAATTTTTATGACAAACTTGACAGCACAGGATAAAGTGAATTACGGTGGCGTTAGTGACGTTCTAATCAACGGCAAGATTGGAAAGTTACAGCTAGGCGATCCAGATTTCGATGCCCTACATTTATCGATAATTGAACCAAATCAATCAGCCGCTTATATTAAAGCTTCTATTTCCGATATTTTTTTGATTGCTTTGGATAGGATGATTTACGGCCCCGACCCCGAAGCAACAACAAGCGGGGTGATTTCCGCCCAATACGATGATATTTATCCTTATTTCGATCGCTATATTGAAGTTGTTGATGAGGCAGATAGCGAAGAATTGTTACCTAAAGAATTGCAGGCCTACCTGGACAGATATTCGGAATTCAGCTATCAAAGCTTTCAGGCAACCGTAGGTGACCTTGACAAGTATCTAGAAAGAACAGAGTCTTATACTGACACCATGACTAGTGAGCCGATCATAAGAGTAGAAACAAAAGTAAACACCTTAGCTTTTTTTAATCAATTGAAGACTTTTTTAATAGAGGTAGATAAGTATGCTAGAGAAAAGAAAGAAATATATGAACAGTATTGTCGAAATGATAGTGAAGAAATTCAGAAAGATTGTTTAAATTATTTTGGCTATGTGGTAAAAGAGGATGCTGACTATAACTTTTTGCTGGCCTTGGCACCCCTGGTTAAGTTTGATAAGTTTGACATTATTTTAGACAGTGATGATAAGAATTTTTTGGGAATTGATTTAAACCTTTCTTTAAATAAGACAGTCTTTGACTTCTTGAAACAGACTTTTCCTGGCGAATTTGATGGTCTTGTAAAAATTGAAAATTTAAACTTCCAGCTTACCTTCAGAGATATGCCAACCCAAAAAATTGAGGAAATTGAGAAACCGACCTCCTATCTTCATTTTTTACCCAACGGTAGTTATCTCACAATTGATAAACAAGTTGAAAATGACACCGAAAAATTAGCCAAGCAGTTGTTTTTAATAAATCACGATTATGTATATGAAGTATGGGAAGAAGATTTAGAAAAGTTAAATCAAAACAAAGTTGGGTATTGCCAAGAAAAATGGGAACCAAAATTTTGTTTGGAAATTGGGAATGATTGGCAAGAGAATGAATTTTTAACTTCTTCACCTAATAAAGTCGGTTTTCAATATCCATCCAAATATAGGGGTTTAAAGGCAAAATCCATTTCTCTTGAATTTATAAACGATCAAACAATAACTCAGGGCTTATCTTGTGATAACAGAGATTATGAGGATTACGAGGAAGTTCGAACACAAGACGGGTTAATTTTTAGAATCAACCGTCTTGCCAAAGACGAATTATCACAGGAGTTTTTGCAAAATGAGTTTGTGATTGATGTTTGTTACCAAAATCCAGATGGTAAGTTTACCACTATAAATCCTCTATCGAAATCTATTGGACTTTCTTCTCAACGAATGAGCTTTGAAGAAGTTTCTCAAAAAGCTGGAGCGATTTTGGGATCAATTAAGCTTCAAAATCTTGACCAAATAGACCTGTCTCAAGGATATTCTCAGGCATTTGAACAATACGAAACTTTTTATCTAGAAAACGCTAAAGATGACCCAAATGCATGTTCTGTTGGTTTTTATCGTGATCAAAACAGTTTTTCTCGAAATTATGAGAATATTAAAAAAGACTTTTCTATTAAACGCGAGTTTAATAATATTGTTATTGAGGAGAATACAGCTTTTTGTCAATGGGACGAGAGTTCCGAAAATAAAAATTCTTACTGTTTAAAATGTGTTAAGGGTAAATTAGAGTGGACAGAGCTTACTGACTGTAAGGGTTTAAGTTGCAATCCCTAACAATAAAATCGCGCGCAGAAAAATAACGGAAGTGCGGCATGTGGAAACGCCGCGCTGGAGTTGCGAGGCCGCCGTAGGCGACCGAGCAAACAATTAGCAATTTTCTTTGAAATACGTTCGAATTTTTCCAAAAACGAGCACCAAGTTTAGCTTGACACCTCGAAGGTGTAAGGCTAAACTTACTCAACGCAACAGTTAATTACTCTTTTAACTACTTCCCCTAATTTATCCAGAAAAGATCCTTTTTTTTCTGCTATCGATTGGCTATTAACAAATTCATTTTCTTCAAAACCAAAATCTTCAATTTTTCTTTTTAGTTCTTTACTTTTTATGACCCCTAAGTTTATTCCCCAAAATAACGAATATAGCTGATATGCCATTCTAAAAATATCCCAAGCCTCGTCCTTTTTATCATTTTTTAAAAGTTTTGTTCCTACTTCGTTAAGTCTCATTGTCGCTGCTAAAAGATGCTTTGAGATACACCAAGCCTCACCTTCATAATCTTTAATAATTCTTTTCAAAAGATTTGTTCGCATTTGGCGAACTACATTCAAAAGATCAAGATATTTAACTTTACCTGTCTTAACGGCACTAAAAAACATATGCTCTTCAATGCTTATCAAATTCATAATGGCGATTGACAAATCTTCATCAGAAGAAAGATCAAGTTTGTTTTTAGTCTGCAACTCTTTTATTTTTTCAAGAAGTTTTTCTATTTCATTCTTATCTATTAGATCTTTATTACGAAGCATCAAACTTTGTTTATTCATTAGCCTCCTTAACAAACAAATAGATAGAATATTAAACTAACTAACAAAATGCTAAAAACAGGAATAATTACTTTCTGAAAAGGAAAAAAAACTCTACTATTGTTTATTCTTCTTAACCGTTGATCAGCTAATACTCCCATCCAAAAAACTATAACTCCAACCGTTATTCCTAACCAAATTTTGCAAATTCCCCAGATTCGACAATAAGGATTGTTAAGTTTTCCTTGAATTTTAAGAGTAGCTAAGGTTAAAAGATAAAAAATAATTGTCCAGCTTAATTTAGGTTTAGGCAATTTCCATCTTGTCATTTTGTCAGCCAAAACAATAGCTAAAGCAGTTATTAAAGCACCAATCCATAAAGAGGCAATTAACACATCAACTCCCAAAAATTCCGCCAACCAAAGGCCACTTCCTACCGCAACAATGCAAACAGGGCAAGTAGCATAAACAGGATGAACAAATATCATAGGTATGGAAAATATAATACCCAATATTTTCTATTTGGTCAATTACCTTTTTAACAATAACTATTTTTAGAAATTTTTGGTAAAATATACCCATGGAAATCAAAAAAGCAAAAGTTATTCTTGAAGTTGAAATTGAAGGCCGTGATGGCAAATTAGAATTTGACTTAACCGAAGAAGAAGCCCAAAAGGTAATAGAGATTTTAAACGGGGATCAAGATTCCAATAATAAGTAATTGGGATGTGCAAACCTGTTCCACATGGGATGTGGAATACGTTGACACCTAGCTGTTGGGCCCGTAGCTCAGCTGGTAGAGCAGTTCCCTCTTAAGGAATTGGTCGAGCGTTCGAGTCGCTCCGGGCTCACTTGTTTTATTGAAATGTAACCCTCTTTCTCAAAATAACAAATTGGAACTAAGGAAAATCTATTTAAGGTAAAAATAAAAGAATAATTTTCTTTAAGGAAGCCAGGAGGGGCATAGGCAAATCTCACAAAATTCTTAGATTTTTTAAGATAGTAACTATTTTTTGACTTATCATTTTTCAATAACTTTCCTAAGGCTTGGGCACAATAGAAATCTTCATCAGCCTTACAATCTAAAAAACTTCTCTCACCAGAAGAAATCAAATTAACAGAAAGAAAGTTATGATTTAATATCCAAGAACTAACTGCTAATAAATTATTAAAAGAGGCAGTAATAACGAAATGGGGATTAATTTTAATTGCTTTTTCAATCACTCTAGAACCATTATTGCTCATATAAAGCACAGTTTTATTCTTTAGTTTCAATTTTTTAATGTTATATGGCAAATTTTGAGCTGCAAATGACTCTTTCGGCAATTTATCACTTTCACCAACTACTAATGAGTCAGGATAATTATTTTTTATTTTAATCAAATTGTCTTCATTAACGATAAACAAATTTTTTGGGTTCTGAGAAAGTATAACAGGAATATTAGAGGTGGCAGCATAAACATCAATAATTACAAAAATATCAGCAAATTTTTTTTGGTTCTTCCCATGACCAGTAATAATTAATTTCCACTGAAGCTATTATAT
>Ga0172366_10004147_pt1 | contig 11438 bp, 10 predicted proteins | sample LakKivSesite69cm_FD_114533 | JGI IMG/M metagenome (GOLD analysis project Ga0172366, IMG submission 114533) | Sediment microbial communities from Lake Kivu, Rwanda - Sediment site 69cm | ecosystem: Environmental > Aquatic > Freshwater > Lake > Sediment | place: Rwanda: Western Province, Lake...
AAGGTGGCGAGCGATTCGCTGTAGAGCGAGTTCGGGCTTTCGATGCCCGCGACGCTGCAACTGCCCTTGTAGAGCTTCATCCGCACGGTTCCGTTCATCTCGCGCTGGGTGACCTCCACGAACGCATCAAGCGCCTCCCGCAGGGGGGTGAACCACTTCCCATAGTACACCAGTTCGGCGTACCTCTGGGCGACGAGTTCTTTGTAGTGAAGCGTCTCGCGGTCGAGCACGAGGGTTTCCAATTCCCGGTGCGCGGCGTAGATGATGGTCCCGCCGGGCGTCTCGTAGACCCCGCGTGACTTCATCCCGACGAGGCGGTTCTCGACAAGATCGCACCGCCCCACGCCATTGGCCGCGCCGAGGCGGTTTAATTCGGTGACGAGCGCGACCGAATCCACCCGTTTGCCATTGACCCCTACCGGGACGCCCCACTCGAACTCGATCTCGACGTACGTGGGCACGTCAGGGGCCTCTTCCGGGTGCACGGTGAGCACGTACACGTCCTCCGGCGGCTCGCGTCCGGGGTCTTCGAGCGGCCCACCTTCGTGGGAGAGGTGCCAGATGTTCCGATCCCGGCTGTAGATGCTCCTGCGCGAGGCGGCGACGGGCACGTTGTGCGCCGCCGCGTAGTCGAGCGCGTCCTCGCGGGAGCGGATAGTCCATGCCGGGTCGCGCCAGGGGGCGATCACCTTGAGTTCGGGAGCGAGCGCAGCGTAGGTGACTTCGAAGCGCACCTGATCGTTGCCTTTGCCGGTCGCGCCGTGCGAGAGGGCGTCCGCCCCGACGCGACGGGCAAGCTCCACCTGCGCTTTGGCGATCACCGGACGGGCGAACGACGTGCCGAGCAGGTACTTCCGCTCGTAGATCGCGCCCGCCTTCATGGTGGGCCAGATGTACCCTTCGATGAACTCGCGTTTGAGATCGTTGACGTAGCACTCCGACGCACCGCTATTGATCGCCTTCTGCTCGATCCCTTTGAGTTCGTCGTCGCCCTGGCCGAGGTCGGCGACCATCGCCACGATCTCGCAGCCGTACGTCTCCTTCAACCAGGGGATGATCACCGACGTATCGAGACCTCCCGAATAGGCGAGCACTACCTTCTTTATCCCCGATGTCATGGTACGATCCTTTCCGCTCTGCGGCTGAGGGTTATTGAACCTGCCGACTGGGGTTGGTCGGACGAAACGCGCCGCGCACTCCAGACCTTGTAGGGGCGCATGGCCATGCGCCCGAAACTCATGGTACTATGGGAGCTTCCTGTGTCCCGCTCGTGGCAGTAAGGATTTCGTCGAACGTCTCGACGACCTGATGAAGCTGATCCTCGGTGATCACGAGCGGCGGCAGGAACCGCAGCACGTTCGGACCTGCCAGACAGGTGAGCACGTGCCGTTTGCGGAACTCGTTGACGAACGTGCTTCCGGGTTCCGCCAGTTCTACGCCCCAGATAAGCCCCAATCCGCGCACTTCGGTGATCACCGGATGCCTGGTCTGCAATTCCCGCAGCCGCGCACCGAAGGCCTCGCCGTTCCGTGCGACGCTCTCCACGATGCCGCCATCGGTGAGCTTGTCGAGCACCGTGAGCGCCGCCGCGCACACGAGTGGGCCACCGCCGAACGTCGCAGCATGGTCGCCCGGTCTGATCGCGTCGGCGACATGCTGCTTCAGCAAGGCCGCCCCGATAGGCAGCCCGGCGGCGAGCGGCTTTGCAAGGGTGAGCATGTCGGGTTCGACGCCGTAGTGTTCGTAGCAGAACAGCTTCCCCGTGCGCCCAAGCCCGACCTGCACCTCGTCGAACACAAGGAGCGCGTGATGCGCGTCGCACGCCTCGCGCACGGCCTTCAGGTATTCCGCCGTCGCCAGATGGACTCCGCCCTCCGCCTGAACCGGTTCGAGGAACACCGCAGCCGTGCGGTCGGTGACCTGGGCGAGCGTCGCCTCGATGTCGTTGAACGGCGCGAACCGGACGCCTGGCAGGAGCGGCTCGAACGGAGCCTGATACTTCTCCTGCCCGGTGAGCGAGAGCGCCCCCATCGTCCGCCCATGAAACGACCGGAGCGTCGAGACAAGCTCGTATTTCTCGTCGCCATAATGCGCCCGCGCCCACCGCCGCGCAAACTTGAGACACGCCTCGTTGGCTTCCGTGCCCGAATTGCAGAAGAAGACCCGGTCGGCGCACGAACGGTTCACCAGTTGCTCCGCGAGCAGCGCGGCAGGGATCGTGTGATAGAGGTTCGAGACGTGGATGAGGTGAGCGGCTTGGCGACGGATCGTCTCAACCACGTCGTAGTCGCCATGCCCCAGCGCATTCACGGCCAGCCCGGAGACGCAATCGAGGTACCGTTCCCCGTCGTTGTCGAAGACATACACGCCGTTGCCGCGCTCAAGGACAAGATCGGCACGCGCGTAGTTCTGGAGAAGATACGTCTGGCTCTTCTGGAGAATGTCACGCGTACTCATTGGATGTGATAATCCCAACGATTCTTCGCCTATCACGTCCGTCCCTCCAACTGCAATTCCCTCACCGTAGTCGCGGTTCATCGCGTGATCACCGTGCCGTGCTGACGCTTTCCGGCGAGGTGCTCCGAGATCGTCATCGGGTCCTGCCATGCCAGGATGTGCACCCGTTCGACGCCGCGCCCGACGGCCTCGGTGCACGCCCGCGCCTTCGGGATCATGCCGCCGGTGATCTGCCCCGCCGCGATGAGGTTCTCCACGTCCGACACCGTGAGCGACGGCACGGGCAGGCCCTCCACGAGCACCCCCGGCACGTCGGTGATGAAGATCAGGTCATCCACCGGGATCGCCATTGCAAGGTCGGCGGCGGCATGGTCGGCGTTGACATTGTACGGCAGGCCGTCCTCTCCCACGCTGATGGGGGAGATCACCGGCAGGAAGCCGTGCTCGATCAACGCGGTGATGAGCGTATGGCGAACCTCGACGACCTCGCCGACAAACCCCAGACGACCGTCGCCGTAGGGCTTCGCCCGGAAGAGCGCGCCGTCCACGCCGCTTATGCCGACGGCGTGCCCGTTCGCCGCGAGGATCGCCCGCACGAGCCGTTTGTTCACCTGCGCCGAGAGGACCATCTCCACCGTATCAATGGCGTGCGCGTCGGTCACTCGCAGACCGTCTATGAACGTGGAGGGCTGTCCCAGGCGTTCCAGCGCACGATTGATGTCTTTCCCGCCGCCGTGCACGAGGATCGCTTTGCCCGCGCCAAGCCGCACGAGGTCCGCCGCAAGTTCGTCCACGAGGCTCGGCGCATCGAGCGTCGAACCGCCGATCTTCACGAGCGCAGTCGCCACCTCCGCGTATCCCTCCCGCAGGGCATGATCTCTTCTAAGAATCTATCTGGCTTTGTTGAAAACCTCTATAATGGGCCTTTTCGATTCTGCTACGCTCTCTCTTGGGCAGGCAGGAATGCCTGCCCCACCGGTACTCTTGCGGTTTTGATACGGGTGGGGGCAGACATTCCTGTCTGCCCAAGACATTCTTGTCTGCCCAAATGCAGATTATCAACAGAGCCAGATAGATTCTAAACCGGCAGCCCTTCCGCCTCGTCGAAGCCGCAGACGAGGTTCATGCACTGGAGCGCCTGCCCGTACGCGCCCTTGACGAGGTTGTCAATCGCGCAGAACACGACCGCCCGGTTCGTGCCGTCAATCACCCGAACGGACACGTCGGCATAATTCGTGTTCAGCACGAACGCCGTTTCCGGCAGATGCGGGGCCACCCTCACGAAGCGTTCTCCGGCGTAGTGCTCACGGAAAACGCCCATGAGTTCGTCGGTCGTGGCGCTCCGGACAAGATCAACGTACATCGTCGAGAGGATGCCCTGGTTCATCGGCACGAGATGCGGCACGAAGATCACCCGCGCCTCGGCTCCCGCAAGCCTGCTCAACTCCTGCTCGATCTCGCCCACGTGCCGATGCACGCGACCGACGTTGTAGGGCGCGAGGTTCTCATTCGTCTCGACGAAGTGCGTGCGCTGCGTGAGCTTGCGCCCCGCGCCGGAAACTCCGGACTTGCTGTCAATGACGATGGTCTGCGGGTTGATGAGCTTCCGGGTGAGCAAGGGCGCAAGGCCGATCTGCGCCGAGGTCGGGTAGCAGCCGGGCACTGCGACAAGCCGTGCGCTGCGGATCGCGTGGCGATGGAACTCCGGCAGGCCGTACACCTTCCGCGAGAGGAGGTCCGGCGCACTGTGTTTCACTTTGTACCACTGCTCGTAGCTCTCGGCGGTGTCCATCCTGAAATCCGCGCTCAGGTCAATGACGATGCGCCCTTGTTCGAGCAGGCGCGGCACAATCGCCATCGCCGCCTCGTGCGGCAGACAGAGGAAGGCCACGTCCGCAGGCGCGTCGAGGGCTTCCTCGACGGAGAGGAGCGGGCGATCACCCACCCCGGCAACGCGAGGGAACACGGAGGAAAGCTGCTCCCCTGCATGGCGTTCGGCGGAGGTCGCGCTCACCCTGACGCCCTCGTGCCCCAGGCAAAGCTGATACAGGCCCACGCCGGTATACCCGGACGCGCCGAGGATCGTGACGAGGACGGGACGCTTCATTCTTCCAACACCTGTTCGAGACGACGGATCACCTTTCGTGCGCCTGCCGGGGTGCGCGAAACCACGAGCACGGTGTCCTCTCCGGCCACCGTCCCGACGAGTTCGGGCCATTTCGCGTTGTCAAGCGCCCAGGCCACCCCCGCCGCGTGCCCGGCGATGGTCTTCAGCACGAGCAATTGCCCCGCCCGCTCCCAATTCACGAGGAACTCGCGCAGGGCAAGGTGCAAGCGGCGGCCCTGTTGCTCGACGCTGCCCTCGCTCGCCAGTTGATACCGGTAACCCGCTTCCGGCAACGGCACTTTGACCAGTCCTAACTCGGCAATATCTTTTGACAGCGTTGGCTGGCTCACCGGAATTCCGCGCTCATGGAGCGCCATCGCAAGCTCTGCCTGCGTCTGGACGCATCGTGTCCGGACGAGGTGGAGGATTTCTCGTTGTCGTGCCAGTTTCTGCGCCAGGCTCATGAGGTAGCCCGCATATGAATTATTATTGATCATTACGGATTATTATTCGATGATCTAAAAAATATACGAAATCGTCGCTTCCTTGTCAATGCGCTCCATTTCCCGAAAGAACGCCGCGCATATGTTCCTGACTCTCGTGAGCCTTGTGCGCCTCATGCGCCCGCGCCAGTGGATAAAGAACGTGTTCGTGCTCGCCGCGCCGGTGTACGGTGGGCAATTATTCGTCGAAGAATCGGCCGCAAGGACGCTGCTTGCCGTCGCGCTTTTCTGCGGGATTTCCGGCGGGATTTACATCCTCAACGACGTGAACGATGTCGAACAGGACCGGCAGCATCCGGTCAAGCGCACCCGTCCGCTCGCTTCGGGCGAGGTCTCTCCCTGGCTTGCTGCCCCTGTGGGCATCGCGGTGCTCGCGGGCAGCCTCTGGGGGAGCTATCTCCTCTCGTTCGGGATGTTCGTCGTCGGCCTGAGTTACTTGGTGATCAACATCGTCTACACCGCGTGGTGGAAGCACGTCGTCGTCCTCGATATTCTCTGTGTGGCGTCGGGGTTTGTGCTGCGGGTCGTCGCCGGTGCGCTGGCGGTTGACGTGGTCATACGGCCTTGGATTCTCGCCTGCACGCTCTTCCTTGCGCTGCTCATCAGCCTCGGCAAACGCCGGAGCGAAGCGATCCTCCTCGGCAGCAACGCGGGGAATCATCGGCGCATTCTCGGCGACTATCCCTTGCCGTTCCTCGATGTCCTCATCATCATCGTGGCGGCGATGACGATGATGGCCTACTCCCTGTTCACCTTCGAGAGCGGGCGGCCCATGCACCTCATGATGACCATTCCGTTCGTGCTCTACGGCGTATTCCGCTACCTCTACCTGATCTTCGTGAGGAATGTGACCGAATCCCCCGAAGTGCTCTTTCTGCGCGATAAGCCGCTCCTCCTGACCGCGACGCTTTGGGGTGTCCTCTCCGCGTTTCTGTTTTACTATACTCATGGGTGACCTGCGGCAATCGCCCTCTATGACAAGGAACCGCAACACTTCGCAAGGACACGTGTATGCTTGACATGGTGAAGTACGATGAGAAGGGGTTAGTGCTTGCCATCGCTCAGGACGCTGATAATGGCGAGGTGTTGATGGCTGCCTACATGAACAGAGAATCGCTGCACCGCACCCTGGAAACCGGGATAATGACGTACTGGAGCCGCAGACGGGGCACGCTCTGGGTCAAAGGCGAGACTTCCGGCCACACGCAGAAGCTCATCGAAGCGCGGATTGACTGCGACGGCGACGCACTCCTCTTCAAAGTGCGCCAGATAGGGGGGGCCTGTCACATGGGGTACCGCAGTTGCTTCTACCGGAAGAACACCCCGGAAGGGCTGGTGGTGGACGGCGAACTGGTGTTCGACCCCGATACAGTCTACGAGAAGACCTGATCCCCTCTTTCCAAGGATTCGAGACGCTCAACTATTCCGCCGCGTCGGCCTTGCGTGGGAGAGAACGCGGGAGAAGGAACGATACCCTTCTTTTATGCTCGGTAGGATTTGATAGATGCCGATTTATCACAAATAATAACCTTCCTCCCCTCGGTACGTGGATTACATGAGCTTCGCCACAATGAACCCAATAATCATGCTCACCGTAAAGTAGTCCAGCAGCGTGAGCTTGACGCGCATCGCCCGCTCCTAGGGTTTCGGCACATGCGTCATGAAGGTGGTACGACCACAATATAGTCCTAAGGTATGCGGTTGTCAATCTCGTTCGAGGCTGACGGCGTGCGCGTGGCCGATGGCTCGCCGGGGAAAGACCGCGTCGGGAGGCTGGCCACCACCCCGGCGGAATGGTATGTTCATACCACGTCAAGACCCGTGCGACCAGCATCTACCGGCATACCAGAAGGAGGCGTATCATGTCCGAACTGCGCCATCGGCTCGCCAACGCATTGCAGCAGGTACCGCTCTGTGATACGCACGAACACTTCTGCCGGGAGGAAACGCGGCTTGGCGCGCCAGTGGATTTCTTCTACTACCTGCACTACGTGGAATGCGATCTCGCCTCGGCGGGCATGAGCGACGAAATGGGCAAGCTCACCACTGCGAAGCTCTCGCTCCAGGAGAAGTGGGAGCGCTTCTGGAAATTCTGGCCGTACGTCGAGCACACCGGCTACGGGCAGGCGCTCAAGATCATGGCGTTCGACCTGTTCGGCGTGGAGGAGATCACCCCCCAGACGTTCCCGGAGCTCAACGCCAACGCCGGGGCGTTCGCCAAACCGGGATACTACCGCACGCTCCTGCGCGAACGCGCCAACATCGCCCGCTCGTGCCGCATCGTCTGGCCGCGAGAGCAGACCTTCTGCGACCTCGACTACCTCTACCCTGTGCCCGTGTTCGATCACTTCGCCACCGTCGCGAGCCGCGCCGACCTGTACGCACTCGAAAAGGAAACCGGCACGCGCATTCACAGCCTGAAGGACCTCGTGACCGCGCTCGACGCGGGGTTCGATCATCGCCAGAACGAGGGCATGGTCGGCGTGAAGATATTCCTCGCCTACAAACGGACGCTGGAATTCGCCCAGGCGACCGCAAGCGAAGCCGAGGCGGTCTTCCGCCGGGTTACGCAGGCGCACGGCGATACGCCCGTCGGCTTCGCCGAGGCCAAGCCGCTTCAGGACTACATGGTGCATCAGATCATCCAGCAGGCCGTGGAGCGCAGCCTGCCGGTGCAGATTCACACCGGCCTCCAGAACGACAACGCGAATTTCGTCACCAACACCAGGCCGACGCACCTTGTGAACCTGTTCATGACCTACACGCGCGGGCGATTTGCCCTCCTGCACGGAGGGTGGCCGTACACGCAGGAGTTTATCTCGCTCGCGAAGGTCTTCCCGAACGTCTACGCGGATATGGCGTGGACCTACGTCATCGGGCCGCGCATGGCGATGCGGCTGCTGCACGATCTTTTGGAGAGCGTGCCCTCGAACAAGATTCTTGGCTTCGGCGGAGACTACAACTTCGCCGAGGGCGCGTATGCTCATGCGCGGCTTGCGCGGCGGGTGATCCGCCATGTGTTCGCCGACCGCATCGAGGAGGGCACGATGACCGAAGATGAGGCAATCCTGGTCGCCCGGCGGATCATGTACGAGAACGCCGCCCGACTGTACGGCTTCCCGGCGCTGGAATGAGCGCAGGCCCGGCATGGAAGCACGCTCCTCGCGTCGCCGGGAGAGAGACGGGATAGCATCTCTATGAGGGAACTCGGTTCGGTGAAACGGTTAGATGAGGCATTCGCCCGCGCCCGCGCAGAAGGACGCGCCGCGTTCGTCGCGTACCTCACGTGCGGCGACCCGACGCTCGCCCGCACGAAGGAACTGGTCCGCGAGTTTGCGCAGTCCGGCGTTGACGTGGTGGAGTTCGGCGTGCCCTTCAGCGACCCCATGGCCGACGGCGTGGCGAACCAGGAAGCCGCCAACCGTGCGCTCGCGCAGGGGGTCACGCTCAGGGATGTCCTGCGGACCGTGCGCGAGCTGCGCGACGAGGAGGTCAGGCTGCCGATTGTGCTGTTCACCTACTACAATCCGATCTTCGCGTACGGGGTGGAGGCGTTCGCTCCCGACGCCGCCGCATCGGGGGTTGACGGCGTATTGCTCGTGGACGTGCCGGTGGAAGAGGCGGACGAGTGCACGTGGCTTCTTGAGAGGGCCGGGCTGGCGACCATCTTCCTTGTGGCTCCGACCACCGACGAGGCGCGCCTGCCTGCCATTCTCCGGAGGTGCACCGGGTTTGTCTACTACGTCTCGCGGACCGGCGTGACGGGCGAGCGCCAATCGCTTGAGCGCGACATCCGGGCGCACGTCGAGGCGATCCGCAGGCACACCGACCTGCCGGTTGCCGTCGGGTTCGGCATCTCCACGCCTGAGCACGTCGCGCAGGTTGCCAGGTGCGCCGATGGGGTGATCGTCGGGAGCGCCATCGTCAGGCGAATCGGGGCCGGAGGCGATACGGATGGGATGGTCAGGGAGGTTGGCGAGTTCGTGCGAACGCTCACCGCGCCGCTTGTCGGGGGATGATCCATGGACATTTCGTACTGGCGTCGGCGGATAGACACCATAGACACACAACTCGTCGCACTGCTCAATGAGCGAGCCAAATGCGCGCTGCACATCGGGCGGTTCAAGCGCAAGGCGAATCTGCAAGTCTACGACCCGGAGCGCGAGCATCTGGTGTTGAAACACGCCATCTCGGCCAGCCGGGGGCCGTTGACGGACGATGCGATCCGGCGGCTCTTCGAGCGGATCATTGACGAATCGCGACGCCTTGAGCGACTCTACGCCGAACAGGACGACCCCGACCTTGACGGCGATGTGTCGGAAGAAGCGACCTCACGTACAGAGTGAGAAGCAACGGGTAGGAGGTGACCGGAGATGGTGGTCGCAATGGAACCGGGCGCGACTGAGGAACAGATAGCCGCAGTCATTGCCCGTCTGCAAGAACTGAACTTCGACGTGCATCGCTCGACTGGGACGACGCGCACGGTGATCGGCGCAATCGGCGATACGCACATGGTGGACCTGCAAGCCTTCGAGGTGATGCCCGGCGTGGCGGAGGTCGTGCGGATCAGCGAGCCGTACAAACTCGCCAGCCGGACGTTCAAACGGGAAGATACGGTCGTGCGCGTCGGGGATGTGCACATCGGCGGGCAGGAGGTGGTGATCATGGCCGGTCCCTGCGCCGTCGAATCGCGGGATCAGACGCGGACCATCGCCGAGCGCGTGGCGAAGGCGGGGGCAAAGGTGCTGAGAGGCGGGGCCTTCAAGCCGCGCACTTCGCCCTACAGCTTCCCCGGCCTGGGGGAGCCGGGCCTCGAAATCCTCCGCACGGTCGCCGACGAATTCGGCATGAAGGTCGTCACGGAAGCGATGGACCGTTCGCACATCGAACTGGTGGAGAAGTACGCGGACATCCTTCAAGTTGGCGCACGGAATATGCAGAACTTCACCTTCCTGCGCGAGCTGGGCAAGACGCGAATGCCGGTCCTCCTCAAGCGGGGAATGTCGGCCACGTACGAAGAATGGCTGATGTCCGCAGAATACGTCATGTCCGGCGGCAACCACAACGTGATCCTCTGCGAGCGGGGCATTCGCACGTTCGAGACGTACACGCGCAACACGCTCGACATCGCGGCGATTCCCGTAATCAAGAAGCTCAGCCACCTGCCGATCATCGCCGACCCCAGCCAGGGGACCGGGCGACGGCAGAAGGTGGCCCCCATGGGGCGTGCAGCGATTGCGGCGGGCGCGGACGGGCTTATCATCGAAGTCCATCACGACCCCGACCACGCCCTCTCGGACGGAGCGCAGTCGCTCTGGCCCGACCAGTTCGACGAACTCATGCAGCAGTTGAGACAGATCATCCCCGTGCTGGGGCGGACGATCTGAGGGAAAGGCGTTCCCGTGCGGCGGCGGCTGGTGACCGGGGCGAGCGGGTTCCTTGCCCATCCCGTCATGACGTTTTCCCCGCGTTTTGTCATCCACGCCGACGATGGCGCGAGGTGAGCGCATGGAATTCACGCACAAGCCGGATTGGCCGGAAGCACAAAAGCGGATCGAAGCCTGGTGGGCTGGCGAACTCGTTGACCGGGCGGTCGTCGCGGTCACCGCGCCGAACGGGCGTCCCGGAAGGAAACTGCCCGTGCCCGCGACGGAAGAAGAGCGCTGGACGAACGCGGATTTCCTCATTGCACGCCAGGAGACGTGGGTCGAGACGCGCTACTTCGGCGGCGAGTCGTTTCCCTTGTTCTTCGTCAACCTCGGTCCTTCGATAGGTAGCGCCTACCTCGGCACGGAGCCTGTCTTCGCCCCGACGACGGCATGGCAGGAGCGTCCGATCATCGAGTCGTACGACGCCGCGCTCCCCTTCCGGTTCAACCCCGGCAATCGCTGGTGGCAAAAGACGCTCGACATCACCCGGCAGGCGGTCGAGCGCCTCGACGGCATCTCGTTCGTCTCGCTCACCGATCTCGGCAATCCGACGGACATCCTCGCGCACCTTCGCGGCCCGCAGTCGCTCCTCATTGATAGTATCGAGCGCCGCGAAGAGATCGAGCGAGCGCTTGCCGAGCTTCTGCCGGTCTGGTGGCGGTGGTACGACGAACTCCTCGCGATCACGAGCACACGGTGCGAAGGCTCCTGCGGGTGGCTCGCCGCGTGGTCGCCGGGGCGCACGTATCCCCTCCAGTGCGATTTCTCGTGCATGATCTCGCCGAACACCTATCGCTGGATGGTCGTGCCTGAAATGAAGGAGATCGTTGCCCGGCTCGATCATCCCCTCTATCACCTCGACGGGCCGGGCGCGATCAAGCACCTCGACGCGCTCCTCGAATTGCCGAAGCTGCGCGCCATCCAGTGGGTTCCGGGCGATGG
>Ga0172366_10004148_pt1 | contig 11434 bp, 10 predicted proteins | sample LakKivSesite69cm_FD_114533 | JGI IMG/M metagenome (GOLD analysis project Ga0172366, IMG submission 114533) | Sediment microbial communities from Lake Kivu, Rwanda - Sediment site 69cm | ecosystem: Environmental > Aquatic > Freshwater > Lake > Sediment | place: Rwanda: Western Province, Lake...
GTGGCTGGGTGAGAAAATTACAGATAAAGGCATCGGCAACGGAATATCCCTGATCATAATGATAGGTATTGTAGCCCGTATGCCTGCTAACTTCGTATTTGAGGTAGGGACAAGAATGAACGGTGCAGGAGGTCCGATTGCGCTTATTGTTGAGATAGTGTTCTTATTTGTGGTTGTCCTTGGCACTATTCTGCTCGTTCAGGGAACACGTCGCGTGCCTGTTCAATATGCCAGGAGGATCGTAGGCAATAAGCAGTACGGCGGTGTCAGGCAGTATATTCCCCTGAAGGTCAATGCTGCAGGAGTTATGCCAATCATTTTTGCCCAGGCAATCATGATGCTCCCGATAATCATTGCTGGATATTCCAATTCCGGATCAGCTTTCGTGGTGGCATTTTCAAATATGTACGGATTCTGGTATAATCTTGTAACTGCAATACTGATTATAGCATTCACGTATTTTTATACTGCAATCACGATCAATCCTGTTCAGATGGCCGAGGATATGAAGAAGAACGGAGGGTTTATCCCGGGTATAAAACCGGGCAGGAAAACAGTGGAATTCTTCGATATGATAATGTCGAGAATAACATTACCCGGTTCAATTTTCCTGGCAATAATTGCAGTGCTTCCTTCCATTGCAGTTAAGGCACAGGTTACTCCTCAGTTTGCACAATTTTATGGTGGGACATCACTTTTAATCCTTGTCGGAGTGATACTCGATACACTTCAGCAAATTGAAAGTCACCTGCTTATGCGCCATTACGATGGCCTTATGAAATCGGGTCGTGTTAAGGGCAGGTCGGGTGCTGTGACATCTATTTAATAAGTATAGCGTTCTTTGATGTTGTATTTCAAGACAGATGAAGAGGTCGAATTGTTAAGAGAAAGCAATCTGCTGGTATCGAAAACGCTTGCAGAGGTTGCCGGATATATCAAACCCGGTGTTACAACTCTTTATCTTGACAGTGTCGCTGAGAATTTCATTCGCGATCATTCCGCGATACCGGCGTTCAAGGGATACGGAGGTTTTCCCTCAACACTCTGCACTTCTGTCAATGATGAAGTGGTTCATGGCATTCCGTCAGATTATGAACTGAAGGAGGGAGATATCATCTCGATAGATTGCGGTGTGATCCTCAATGAATGGTATGGCGATGGTGCATATACATTTGCTGTCGGTCAAATCAGTGAAGACGTAAAACGGCTCCTGGAATTCACCAGGGCATCGCTCGAAGAAGGTGTTAAGGCTGCAGTAGCTGGAAACAGAGTGGGAGATATCTCATCAGCTGTGCAGACAAAAGCCGAAAGCGGAGGCTTCTCCGTCGTAAGGGAACTAGTTGGTCACGGCCTGGGGAAAAAACTTCATGAACCTCCGGAAGTTCCCAACTTCGGGAAAAAGGGAACAGGACCAAAAATGGAGAAAGGATTGGTTATATGTATCGAGCCTATGATAAATCTCGGTGTCAGGGAAACTGTTCAAATGAAAGACGGATGGACCATTAAGACCGCTGATGGAAAGCCCTCGGCACATTTTGAATATGCCGTGGCTGTAAATAAAAGCAAAGCTGACGTATTGACAACATTTGAGTTTATCGGGCAAGTATTTAATAAAATGTAATCATATGGCGAAGCAACCATCGATTGAACAGGACGGTACCATTATCGAAGCTCTCTCCAACGCAATGTTCAGGGTGGAACTCGAAAACGGGCATGTAATTACCGCTCACATATCGGGCAAAATGAGGATGCATTATATCAAAATCCTGCCCGGCGATAGGGTAAAGGTGGAAATGTCTCCCTATGATCTGACAAAAGGAAGAATAACATTCAGATATAAATAAGAAACAATAAAGTAATGAAAGTAAGAACATCTGTGAAAAAACGCAGTGCTGACTGTAAGATCGTCAGAAGGAAAGGGCGTATTTATGTCATAAACAAGAAAAATCCCAAGTTCAAACAGAGGCAGGGATAATTTTAATTAACTTTGCAAACTATTTAATAAAAGTTATATGGCACGTATTATTGGCGTTGATTTACCAAGGCATAAAAGAGGCGAGATCGGCCTTACATATATCTTTGGTGTGGGCAGGAGCACTGCCCAGAAAGTCCTGGATGAAGCCGGCGTGAACAGAAATGTAAAAGTCGAGGAATGGACGGATGAACAAATAAACTCTATCCGCCGTATACTCAGCGAAAACTATAAGCTTGAAGGTGAGCTCCGCTCCGAGACACAGATGAATATCAAGAGGCTGATGGATATCGGCTGCTACCGCGGTATAAGGCACAGATCAGGTCTTCCTGTCAGAGGCCAGAGCACAAAGAACAATGCCAGGACACGCAAGGGCAGAAAGAAAACTGTTGCAAACAAGAAAAAAGCTACTAAATAAATAAATTATGGCAAAGAAGACTGGAGCACTAAAAAAGAGGATAGTCAAGGTTGAATCTGCAGGTCAAGCTCACGTCCATTCATCATTCAATAATATCATAATAAGCCTGACAAACAATTCAGGACAGGTGATTTCGTGGGCTTCTGCCGGCAAGATGGGATTCAAGGGTTCCAAAAAGAACACTCCATATGCCGCCCAGATGGCCTCGGAAGAATGCAGCAAGGTAGCTTATGAACTCGGCCTGAGAAAAGTAAAGGTTTTTGTCAAGGGACCAGGCTCCGGCCGTGAATCGGCTATCAGAGCTATCGCTAATGCAGGGATTGAAGTTACAGAGATCGTCGATGTTACGCCTATGCCACACAATGGCTGCCGTGCTCCGGGAAGAAGAAGAGTTTAAGATAATTGCGGATTGCGGATTTAGGATTTCGGATTAAAACCCGCAATCAAAAATCCGAAATCCGAAATAATTAATTAAGTAAGTTCAAAATTATAAAAGAAAATGGCAAGATATACCGGCCCAAGATCAAGAGTCGCGAGAAAATTCGGAGATCCTATTTACGGACCAGACAAGCACCTGGAAAGGAAGAACTTCCCTCCTGGTCAGCATGGGGTAAACAAGAAAAGGAAAAAAACATCGGAATACGGGATTCAGCTCAGGGAAAAGCAGAAAGCCAAGTATACATATGGAGTTCTTGAACGCCAGTTCCGAAAAACTTTTGAAAAAGCTTCAAGAACCAAAGGTGTAACAGGTGCAATCCTTCTCCAGATGCTTGAATCGCGTCTTGATAATGTTGTTTACAGGCTGGGTGTGGCTCCCTCAAGGTCAGGTGCACGTCAACTGGTTTCTCACAGGCATATTACCGTAAACGGGAATGTTGTCAATGTGCCGTCATTCCAGCTTAAACCGGGCGATATCATCGGGGTCCGTGAAAAATCTAAATCACTCGAAACAATTGCAGATTCTCTCACTACCAGGAAATCTTCAAAATTATCGTGGCTGGAATGGGATGATGCACAAATGGCAGGAAAATTCATGAATGTTCCTGAACGCGGTGATATTCCCGAGGATATTAAAGAACAACTGATAGTCGAATTGTATTCAAAGTAACTATATAAGATTAACTCTATGGCCATTTTATCATTCCAGAAGCCCGATAAAGTATTAATGCTCGAAGCGGATAGCAAGCTCGGTAAATTCGAGTTCCGTCCACTTGAACCTGGCTATGGTATTACCGTTGGTAATGCTCTGAGACGAATCCTCCTCTCTTCTCTTGAAGGGTATGCTATCACTACAGTCAAGATCGACGGCATTGATCATGAGTTCTCCACAATTAAGGGTGTCATCGAGGATGTGACAGAGATAATACTCAACTTCAAACAGGTCCGGTTCAGAAGATCTGTCGATGATGTTGATAATGAAAAGATCACGGTAAAAATCCATAACAAGGAAGTATTCAAAGCCGGCGACCTCAACAATGCCCTCAGCAGTTTTGAGGTGCTGAACCCGGACCTTGTGATCTTCAGGATGGAACCGGATGTCAAGCTTCATGTTGAACTCACAGTCAGCAAGGGCAGAGGATACGTGCCGGCTGAGGAAAATGAACCCGCGGACAGTGAATTCGGACTCATAGCTATAGACTCAATCTTCACTCCGGTCAGAAATGTGAAATACTCTGTGGAAAACTACCGCGTTGAACAGAAAACCGACTATGAGAAACTTCTGTTTGAAATCGAGACCGATGGTTCAATTCATCCGAAAGATGCCCTGAAGGAAGCCGCCAAGATCCTCATATATCATTTTATGCTTTTCTCGGACGAGAAGATTACCCTCGATTCGGACGATAAGCTGGCTAACGAGGAATTTGATGAAGAAGTACTTCATATGCGCCAGCTTCTGAAAACAAAACTGATTGATCTGGACCTGTCGGTGAGGGCGCTTAACTGCCTTAAAGCTGCCGAAGTGGAAACACTCGGAGACCTGGTCAAATTCAACAAGAATGATCTTCTGAAATTCAGGAATTTCGGAAAGAAATCACTCACCGAGCTTGATGAACTGCTTGAATCGATGAGTCTTTCATTTGGAATGGATGTGACTAAATACAAACTTGATAAAGACTAATTGAATAACATTTGAGGATACAGAGAAATGCGACACTCAAAAGCTATAAACCATCTTGGAAGAACGAGTTCCCACAGGAAATCAATGCTTGCCAACATGGCTTCATCACTGATACTTCACAAAAGAATCAGGACCACGACAGCCAAGGCCAAAGCACTGAAAACCTTTATTGAACCGATAATCACCAAATCAAAGGAAGATACAACTCACTCAAGGAGAGTTGCATTCAGCCTGCTGAAAGACAAGACAGCCGTATCAGAATTGTTCAGGGAAATATCTCCGAAAATCGCCGAAAGGCCGGGAGGATACACGAGAATACTCAGAACGGGAAACAGGCTCGGCGATAATGCCGATATGTGCATTCTTGAACTTGTTGATTACAACGAAGCCAGACTTGGCGTCGCAGAGACAGCTAAGGCAAAAACTACCAGGCGCAGAAGATCATCAGGGAAAAAGACCGAAGCTGCCGTTCAGGATAAGAGTGCTCCCGCCGGCAAAGAAGAAGCCGCTGTAGAACATGAACATTCAGAAGGGAATACAACCGGGGAAGAAAACAAGTAAAATACGATATATTTTTTGACGAAAGGGATAGCGATTGAGATCATTATCCCTTTTTTAGTATATTGCAAGATTGTTTAATATAAAATTAAATACCTATGAGTCAAATAGTTAGTGTACATGCTCGTGAGATCCTTGATTCCCGCGGCAATCCAACAATCGAAGTTGATGTCACTACTGCCAGCGGTTATTTCGGACGCGCAGCAGTACCGTCCGGAGCTTCCACAGGCGAAAATGAAGCTCTCGAACTCAGAGACGGCGATAAGAGCCGTTATCTGGGTAAGGGCGTCCTTAAAGCCGTTCACAATGTCAATAACGTAATTGCTGAGGAGGTCAATGGAATGGATGTTACCGACCAGGTGGGCATTGATAAAAAGATGATCGCTCTCGACGGGACCAAAACCAAGAGCAGCCTGGGGGCAAATGCCATCCTGGGGGTATCCCTTGCAGCAGCAAAGGCAGCTGCACAACTTCATGGACTACCTCTTTTCAGGTATATCGGAGGTGCCAATGCAGTAACTCTTCCCGTACCCATGATGAATATAATCAATGGCGGATCACATTCTGATGCGCCTATAGCTATTCAGGAGTTCATGATCAGGCCGATAGGGGCACCTAATTTTGCTGAAGGACTACGTATGGGCGCTGAAGTATTCCATTCTCTGAAAAAAGTGCTTAAGGGACGGGGACTGAGCACTGCTGTCGGCGATGAGGGCGGTTTTGCTCCAAACCTTGACGGACCAGAAGATGCCCTGGAAACAATTGTCAAAGCCATTACTGCTGCAGGATTCAAACCAGGAACTGATGTGACAATCGCTCTCGATCCTGCCGCATCGGAATTCTACGACAACGGAATGTATAATTATGCGAAGTTTCAGGGTCCGAAAGGCCCGAGAAAAACATCAAAGGAACAGGTCGATTATTTTGAAAAACTGATTGGCATGTTCCCTATTGATTCAATAGAAGACGGGATGGCTGAGAGCGACTGGGATGGCTGGAAAATGATGACAGACAGGCTTGGCAAAAAGATTCAGATTGTAGGAGATGATCTGTTTGTCACTAATGTCGAATATCTTAAAAAAGGTATTGAACTGGGCTGCACTAATTCAATCCTGATAAAGCTTAACCAGATAGGAACCCTCACGGAGACCCTCAATTGCATTGAATTGGCTCACAGGGCAGGCTTCACGACTGTTATTTCACACAGATCAGGTGAAACTGAAGATTCAACAATTGCCGATGTTGCAGTTGCTGTAAATTCAGGTCAGATTAAGACAGGATCATGCAGCCGTACCGACAGGATAGCTAAATATAACCAGCTTCTCAGGATAGAGGAGATGCTCGGTGACCTGGCTGTTTACGGGTATAAGAAGTAGTTATTAACAATTGTTGATAACTTTTGTTTATATCGGGTTTACAACAAGGACTTGCTTTGATTGAATTTTACTGATTCTTGAATTATATTTGGTCTATCGGGTGAGCGATAAAAGGTTGCTCGAACGATATGGAGCCGGAAAAGGTTACTTAAATGAAACACGATCCGGTTCATTCAGACCTTCGGGTCTGCATATCAAGAGAGCCGAAGCCCGGACAAAGGGAACCCGGTCCCGGATCGGTCCCGGATGTCCGGCAGGTCACCGGAAAAACGGAAACGTTCTTTCAGCGACTGAGTCACAGGGCCTCAGAGAAACAAAGGGCTTCGGCCCCCAGTAAACTGAAACTGGTGCCATATCCTCCGGGAAATGCGCACCGGAGCCTGAAGGACACTTCGTCCCGGAATGTCCTGCCGAAAGACAGGAACAAAAGGACAGCCGGAAGGTTCTGCCATAAAAAGCAAAACCGGAAAGCCCAGGGTTGCAAATACAGATCGTGAGACCTGTTATGCAGCCGGCCGGAATAACAGTAACCCGACGCCGTAAGCGGCTTCGGCTGCAAATGGTGAATGGGAACTACTCTTCGTGAATAGTTCCCATTATTGTTTTATTATATTTGCTTATGCCATTCTCAGGATTATCCGGTTTTATTGAACTGCTTGAAAGAAACGGAGAACTCAGCCGTATTAAAACTTTCACAGATCAGGTACTCGAAATAACCGAAATAACTGACCGGATAACCAAAAATAACGGTAAAGCACTGCTCTTCGAAAATACCGGAACTCAGTTTCCCGTACTCATTAATGCCTACGGATCCGACAGAAGAATGGCAATGGCTCTCGGGAAGAAAAACCTCGATTCGGTAAGCCCGGAAATCGTTTCATTGTTCGAAAAATTTACAGATACCGCACAACACGGTTTAAAACTTTCTTCAATAATGGAACTGACCAGGCTGGCAAAAATAATTCCTTCCCGAACCAGACGGAAAGGAAGTTGTCAGCAGATAATCCATAGTGATCCTGACCTGTCATTGCTTCCGGTCCTCAAGTGCTGGCCTCATGACGGCGGAAAGTTTATAACTCTTCCTGTAGTACATACGGTTCATCCGGTCACAGGAAAAACCAATGCAGGTATGTACAGGATGCAGGTGTTTGACAGGAATACCACCGGGATGCACTGGCAGCGTCACAAAACAGGTGCAGCGCATTTTGAAGCATGGAAGTCATTCGGAAGAAAAATGCCCGTAACCGTTACTCTCGGCGGAGATCCTGTCTATGCTTATTGTGCATCGGCTCCTTTACCGGAAAATATCGACGAGTATCTCCTTGCAGGATTTCTCAGAAAACAAAAAGTAAACCTGGTAAAATGTATTACCAACGACCTTTATATCCCTTCAGATACCGATATTGTCCTCGAAGGATATGTTGATCCTGCAGAAGATCCGGTACGGGAGGGACCCTTCGGCGATCATACAGGCTTTTATTCGCTTGCTGACTTGTATCCCCGGTTCCATGTCACCTGTATCACTCATTCAAAGGATGCAGTGTACCCTGCAACAATAGTTGGAATCCCGCCCCAGGAAGATGCCTGGCTGACAAAGGCAACTGAAAAGATCTTCCTGGCACCCGTGAAACTTGCCCTGCAGCCTGAAATTATTGATTTTCATATGCCTGACACTGGCGTGGCACACAATCTGGTCATTGTCAGAATTGCCAAGACATACCCCGGACAGGGCAAAAAAGTAATCAGTTCTCTTTTTGGTGCCGGCCAGATGATGTTTACTAAATACCTGATCGTAACAAGCGGTGAAACGGATATAAGGAATTACGGGAGCCTCACCAGGCACCTGCTGCAGCACACCAATATGAAGACAGATCTGTCTTTCATTTCAGGCCCGCTTGATGTGCTTGATCATTCATCAGATATTTTCTCTTTCGGAGGAAAACTTGGAATAGATGGTACCGAAAAATCCGGGGAAGAGTTGAAGATCCGGTCAGATGAATATAAAAATGCTTCAATAAATGAATCAAAACCGGATAATATCACAAAAGCTATCAGTGAATCAGGAGGATTTGTGAACTTTCCGGAAGGAGATCTTGATTCAGCTATAGTTGGACTTGATATAGTGTGCAATCCCGGAATCATTGAAAAGACAAAAGAGATCTTCAGAGCAAGCAAACCTGATTACCTGAAACTGATAATCGCGGTGGATCATACCGTTGACATTCATGATCTTTATATGGTACTGTGGCAGATACTGGGTAATACAGATCCTGTCCGCGATATTGATTTTATTTCAGACAATACTATCTTCATCGATGGTACGATAAAAGCATTCCGAAGGGGAGGATTCCCCCGAAAATGGCCCAATGTGGTATGTTCTTCCGAAAGCACTATCAGGGAAATCGACAGAAAATGGGAAGCCCTGGGTCTTGGGCCGTTAATCAATTCGCCTTCACTTAAATACAGGAGGCTGGTAAGGGGAGATTCAGACGAGGTTTTATCCTGATATTCCTGTTTTCAATCAGGTTTTCAAACGTTGGCAGGTACGGTTTTTTCAACTATTTTTGCAAAGCATGATGGCTCTGCAATTATCTATATATTGTTTTATTCTGCTATATTATGGAAACGGATTATTATGGTCCGGGATAATTGAATTTCTTAAAATATATCCGGATACCTCACTGTATCGTTATGTGTTTTACAGTATTCTGGCCGCCGCGATTGTTTTCCTGATTGTTAAATCCCAGGCAGGAATCCTTATGCGTACCAGGAAAATCCTGAAGGAGAGGGAAGAGACACTTGCCCGTGCCGTGAGCAGAAAAACCGAACTGGAGCTCAGGGAAAAAAATATTACAGACAGCCTGATATATGCACAGAGGATACAGGAGGCAATGCTTCCTTCTGAGGAATATTTCCGAAATCATTTCAGCGAGTCGTTTATACTGTTCCGTCCAAAGGATATCGTCAGCGGCGATTTTTACTGGGTTGGTGATAAGGGAGATAAGGTATTTTTGGTGGCTGCCGACTGTACCGGACACGGAGTGCCCGGTGCACTGATGTCAATGATAGGACTCGAGATTATCAATAAAACCATCAACGATGACAATATTGAGGATCCGTCAGTTATCTTGGGTATCATGAACAAAGGTTTGGAAAAGACCTTCAGCAGGGAAAAAAATATAGGGACAATCATACGCGACGGGATGGATATCGGCCTGTGTGTCATCAACAGGAAAATGAAAAAGATCAGATACTCCGGTGCATTCTTCCCGCTGTACCTGGTCAGGGATGATAATCTTACTGAAATAAAGGGAGACAAGCTGATCATCGGAATGAATCCTTCAGGAATTCCATATACAACTCATGAGCTCGATCTGAGGAAGAACGATATACTCTATCTTTTTTCTGACGGCTATGTTGACCAGTTCGGAGGCACGGAGAACAGGAAGTTCATGTACCGGAGGTTCAGGCATCTGCTGATGACCATTCACGGATTTCCTGTAAATGATCAGAAGGCTATCCTCGACGACAATATAAAAACCTGGATGGGTGGCAATCACCAGGTCGACGATATTATGGTGATCGGATTTAAACCCCTCGGGTAACCTGATTAAATAAACTTCCTGATCTTTTCAATAAGCGCTGAGGGCTGGAAAGGCTTGCTGATATAATCGTCTATTCCGGCAGATATGCATTTCTCCTTGTCTCCGATCATGGCGTTAGCTGTTATGGCAATGATCGGAACATGAGTGTTTGTGCTGGCTTCCAGGGCTCTTATTTTTTCAGCAGCAACAAGTCCGCTCATCACCGGCATCTGGATATCCATCAGGATCAGGTCGTAGGAAGATGAACCGAATTTATCAAGTGCCTCCTTGCCGTTGGAAGCAGTGTCGATACTGTTTACAATTGGTTTAAGGGTAAGAAGAGTTATCTTTTGATTTATCAGGTTGTCTTCAACGAGAAGCATCTTGATGTCTTTCAGCTCTTTACGGGTTCTTTCTTTCTGGATAAGCTCATCGATCCTCGGCGAGGCTATCTGTTTTCTGGGTTCGTTCTCAGCATGGGTGAATGGAAGAGATATATTGAGAACAGTGAAATTCTTTCCGGATTCCTGGCTGAAAGTCCCTTTCCCGTTATAGATTAATTTTGCCGTGAGATTGTATCCGGGATCTTTTTCACTGATAAGAGGAATATTATTGTCTGTCTGTATTCTCAATCCGACATAGCTCTCCTTTTCTGTCTCTTTCTCCTTCTTCAGGTTGATGGTAACCTTGGCGGGTTTCTCACAGTCCTGGTTTTCAATTGTATTGAATATATCGAGAAGGATCTGTTTCAGTATTATGGGATCGCCGAAGCAATCAAAATCGATGAACTCTTTTTTACTCAGGATGAAATCTATGGAGGTTTTATCCTTAAGGCTGTAAAGTTCGATAGTATTCTGAATGGTTGAAAGAAGGTTAAACCTGATAGGCTTTCTGGATCCGAAGCTGAGGTTTCCGGCCGACTGCATTGTTAATTCATTAACAGTAGTGACCATGTTGTTTGTTGAAGCCACGAAAGTCTCCAGAAGGTCTTTCTGCTTTTTCTGCAGCCCCGACTCCATCAGCATATCGGTTATTATAACAAGGTTATTCAGGGGTTCCCTTATCTTATGTGAGAAATCAGTAATTACATCATCCTTCTTTTCACTTGCAGATGATACATCCTGCAGTGAATTCCTGGCACTCTTCATAAGGGATATCACTCTTTTTGTGATGAAAATTCCGATGCATGCCGTGGCTATTATAAGAATTCCGGATATAAGCACCAGGTTAAGGATCAGAAATATGACTGCAATTATCAGGATGGTGACGGAAGCATATGCATACGCTTCCAGGTTTCTCAGATCCTTCCCGGAGAATTCCTTTTCATGATTGTTTAAGCTTTTCATCCCGTTGTTTCCAGTATCTTTGGTCATTGTAGTTTTCATGGCTTCGCGTAAAATTAAGTAA
>Ga0172366_10004149_pt1 | contig 11433 bp, 8 predicted proteins | sample LakKivSesite69cm_FD_114533 | JGI IMG/M metagenome (GOLD analysis project Ga0172366, IMG submission 114533) | Sediment microbial communities from Lake Kivu, Rwanda - Sediment site 69cm | ecosystem: Environmental > Aquatic > Freshwater > Lake > Sediment | place: Rwanda: Western Province, Lake Kivu...
TCGATGACGACGAGGATATCCTCAACGCAGCCCGTCTGTTTCTCAAGCAGCATTTCGCCCAGATCCATACCGAGAAAAATCCGCAGAAGATCCCCTCCCTCCTCAAGAATGAAACATACGATGTCATCCTTTTGGATATGAACTTTGCCAAGGGAGCAACATCCGGGCAGGAGGGCTTTAACTGGCTGAACAAAATTCTCGAAATCGACCCTTCCCATGTCGTCGTCCCGATTACGGCCTATGGAGATGTGGAGATGGCTGTCCGAGCAATCAAAGAGGGAGCGATGGATTTTGTCCTCAAGCCCTGGCAGAATGAAAAGCTCTTGGCCACTGTTTCCGCGGCCATCAAGCTCCACCGCTCGCGGCGAGAAACGGATAGCCTCCGCCTCAGGCAAAAGCAACTGATCGCTGACATGGACCAGCCCTTTCACAATTTTATCGGCAGGAGCAAGGCCATGCAGCAAGTTTTCAGCATCATTCAAAAAGTGGCCAATGCAGACGCCAATGTTTTGATCCTGGGAGAGAATGGGTCAGGAAAGGAGCTTGTCGCCAGGGAGCTTCACCGTCATTCGCTTCGGGCCCAGGAAGTCTTCATCAGTGTTGATATGGGCGCGATCAGCGAAACGCTCTTTGAAAGCGAGCTCTTCGGCCATGTCAAGGGTGCCTTCACCGATGCCAGGGAAGACAGAGCCGGCCGCTTCGAAATAGCCTCAGCCGGAACCCTCTTCCTGGATGAAATCGGAAACCTCTCCTTGCCTCTTCAGGCGAAATTGCTAACAGTCTTGGAGAGCAGGAAGGTCACCAGGCTTGGCTCCAATAAACAGGTCGAAATCGATGTCCGCCTGATCTGTGCCACCAATATGCCGATCCACGATATGGTCTCCCAAAATCGCTTCAGACAGGACCTCCTTTACCGGATCAATACCGTCGAAATTCGCATGCCGTCGCTGCGGGAAAGGCCTGAAGATATTCCGCTTCTTCTTGAACACTTCCTGAAGATTTACTGCAAAAAATACCACAAGCCTTTAAAAAAAATCAGCGCAGCCTCTTTGAAAAAGCTGGAAAAATACCACTGGCCTGGAAACGTCAGAGAGCTTCAGCATGCTGTCGAGCGCTCGGTAATCATGAGCGAGTCAAGCGTGCTTCAACCCCAGGATTTCTTCCTCCTTGCCCCTGGAACAAAAGAAGACAGCCTGGCTGTCGAAGGCTACAACCTGGAGAAGATTGAAAAACTGGTGGTCGATAGAGCCATTGCCAAGCACAAAGGCAATATCAGCCATGCAGCCAAAGAGCTGGGACTCTCAAGGACAGCCCTCTATCGCCGACTGGAAAAATATGGTCTATAAAAATTTCCGCTTCAATTGTATCATGCGCATCACCCTCCTGGCGGCAAGCGTTGGCCTTTTATGCTATCTTATCTTTCAAACCTCCCTCTACTCTGCAAGCTTCATCACGGCCATTATCATCATCTATCAGGTTTATGCGCTCATTCATTATGTGGATAGGACAAACAGGGATTTGACCCGCTTCTTTCAATCCATCAAATATGAGGATTTTTCCCAGACATTCAAGGAAAACGGCCTCGGCTCGTCCTTCGATGCCCTGAAATCTGCTTTCACCGAGGTTTCAAATGCCTTCCGCAAAGCAAGAGCTGAAAAAGAAGAGCATTACCAGTATCTTCAAACCGTGGTCCAGCATGTGGCTATCGGGCTTGTTGCCTTTAAGCCAGATGGAGAGGTGGAGCTGATCAACACTGCCGCCAAACGCTTGCTGAAGGTCTCTCGATTGAAAAATATAAAATCCCTGGAATCTTTGAGCAAAAACCTGGTGAATACTCTCTTCAAGCTCAAGTCAAGAGAAAACGCTTTGGTCAAGGTGGAAATGGAAAACGAGCTGCTCCATCTGGCACTCTACGCCACCGAGTTCAAGCTCAGAGGGGAAAAATTTACGCTTGTTTCCCTTCAGAATATCCACAGCGAATTGGAAGAGAAGGAAATGGAGGCCTGGCAAAAAATCATTCGAGTCTTGACCCACGAGATCATGAACTCGATTACTCCCATCGCCTCCCTGACCTCGACCATCAATGAGTTAATCGCAGAGGCTTACAGCAGGGAAAAGGCCAAGAAAAAGACCGGGAGTGAAGCTTTAAGCGATATCCAGCAGGCACTTCAAACCATCCAGAAGAGAAGTCAGGGTCTGCTCCATTTTGTTGATGCCTACCGAAACCTGACCACGATTCCTAAGCCAAACTTTCAGATTTTTTCTATTGAGGAGCTTTTCAAGAGAGTCGAAAAGCTGATGCAGACCAACATCGCTGGGGCGAAGGCAAGCCTTATGGTTCAGGTCGAGCCGCAATCTCTGGAGCTAGCCGCCGACCCTGAGCTCGTCGAACAGGTTCTGATCAACCTCCTCTTAAATGCTCTTCAAGCGGTCAACGGCCAGAAGGGAGCAAGAATCGAGCTCAGCGCCCACCTGGACGACAGGGGAAAAATCATCATTCAAGTCATAGACAACGGGCCTGGAATTCCAGAAGAGAACCTGGAAAAGATATTTGTCCCCTTCTTCTCGACAAAGGAGGGAGGCACAGGGATCGGGCTCAGTCTTTCCCATCAAATCATGCGCCTGCACCGGGCGACAATCAGCGTCCACTCCGTGCCTAATGTTCAGACAGTCTTTACCTTGGTCTTCTAAATATAAGGTCCTTTTTTCATAAAGCTATCCAGAATGGCCGGAGCGACCTTGGAGCGAGGCCAGTCTGGAGAGCTAACTATTTTGTCCAAGTGATTTCTTCCTGATTGACAAATCTGATCACTTTCTTATTGGGATAATAATAAATGCTTAGCTCGTTTTCGACCTTTTCTGGAGTCGTATAGAGAATGATGTAGTAACTGCGCTCCTCAGTGCTCAATTTTTTATTTTTCTTTAGGCTGGTAATAGTGTTGAGATCTACGCTCCCTTCTATGGTTTTAATGACAAGGCTATCTTCTTTTATTTCAAAATAACAGCCTTCATATTTGGAGTCAGCTGTCTTCCAGATTCCGAGAAGCTCCGCGGGAACCACAAGTTTCTTTTTGCAGGCAGAAGCAGAAAACAAAAAAAGAATGACCAATGCCGCAGATAATATTTTTGACCTCATCTTTTTCTCTCCTTTATTCTTCCGGGCTTATTTTCAGAAGCCAAGAGGATATCCTTTTCAGCGATAAACAAAATTACACTTTTATTCCTTCCCCGGCCATGAACTCCAAGAAGGCGTGGACGACTTTCGGGTCAAACTCGGTGCCTGCCCTTTTTTTTATGTATTGAGCGGCACGCCTTAGATGGAGCGCTTTCCGATAGGGGCGGTCTGAAGTCAAGGCCTCAAAGGTATCTGCCAAGGCAAAGATGCGAGCCTTGAGGCTTATCGCTTCTCCGGCTAAGCCATTAGGATAGCCCTTTCCGTCGTAGCGCTCATGATGCTGAAGAACAACGGGTATGGCTTCGGCATAGGCAGCGATTGGCTCCAGAATACGCGCTCCCAAGAGCGGATGTCTGTCCATCATCTCCTTCTCTTTTTCTGTCAGCCCTGCGGCTTTATCCAGAATCTCGGCCGGTATTCCTATCTTGCCGATATCATGGAGAAGGCCGCCTCGATGGAGGTTATCAATCTCATCTTTGGATAAGTCAAGATTTTCGCCAATCTTCAAAGCCAGCTTTGTCCCGCGCTCAGAATGGCCAGCCGTCCAGGGAGATTTGGCGTCGATGGCTCGAGCCAGCGCCCTGAGCGTTCCCCAGTTGAGCTGGTCAAGTTCTTCGATCAATCTGACGTTGGAAAAAGCCACTGCTACCTGGTCAGCCAGTTGTCGGGCCTGGTTCAAATCGTCCCGGGTGAGCGCAGGGGGCTGGAGATAGCCGAGGGCAATAATCCCCGAGAGCTCTTGCTTAAGGAATATAGGCAGGACAAGGAATGATTTGTTTCCACGCTCTGCCAAGGGGAGGAGATAGCTCGGTTGAACATCACCCAATCCTGATATTAAGGCCTCTGGATTGTCATGAAAGCTTTGAACATCTTGAGGCTTGATTTCGACCGTCTCCACCAGTCTTGTTTGCTCAAGCTGGCTGTCTCTGAGATAAGTTTGAGCTCTGTCAAGAGAATGAGAATCAAGCACAGTCACGCTCACCCCGTTGCAAGGAAAGACTTCCCTCATCCTGTTGAGCACAGTGTCGACAATCTTCTCTCTATCCAAGACAGAGAGCACTGCCCGGTCGATCTCAGCAACCGTGGTCAGTGTTTTAAAATGCCTGCCCAGTTGACTGGCCATTGAATTAAAAGACTCAGCGACTTCTTCAAATTCATCCCGGCTTTTCACCACAACCCGGCTCGAGAACTCCCTTCGGGCGATATGCCTTGTCCCTTCTTTCAACCTTTCAAGTGGGACCAAACTCCTCTGGATCTGGTTGTAACTCAAGAGCAAAACGACCCATAAAGACAAGAGGACGACGCCCAAGAAATAAGTCTTGAAATCAGAAATGAGGCTAAAGACATCGGTCTTTTCCATACTCACCACACTCATCCAGTAATTTGAATTCCTTGAATTTTGAAAACTTGTTGCCAGATAGATTTGCCTGTAGGCCGAGATGTAAGCCCTCTTTTCATGGCTCCACTCGAACTGGCCTATAAGAGAATTTCCAGCTATCATTTCCTGCACGGTATTCTCAGGAATTGAGATTGGAAAATTGAGGGTTGATTTGAGCAGGCGGCTTTCATTGTCCAGAAGACAGAGGTCGATTCCGGCAGGCAAGGGAATGTATCCAAGTTTCATGAATACCACATAATCAAGATCAAGTTCGGCCAAGAGAATTTGTTGCTTCGATCTCTCCAAGTCAAGCGCTATGCCCATATAGATGCTGGGAGAAGAACTGGAGTGATATTCTGTAGATAAGAAAGTCTCGTCGGCAAGAATGCGCTCTTTTTCCTTCTGAGTCAATTCAGGGCTATTTTGAGCCTGTCCGAAAATAGGCTCAGCCTCACCCTTTTCGGTGAAGAGAACCAGGCTTTTGAAGTGCTCTTTCAAACGGGTAACTAAATCCTGTAAAGAGGCAGAATTGAGGGAGCCCATTTTGAGATAGGAGGCGGCTATCCTCATTTCGGCTTCAAGCTCCAAGAGCCGCTGCTTGACTCCGTCTTCCATTGACTTGTTTATCTCGTAGAGCCTGTCATGGCTCTGTTTTTTAAGCTCACTTGTCACGCGGGAAAAAGAAAAGATAGCCAGAATGGTGATGGGAATAAGGGCACAGAAGGCAAAGAGCATAAAAATACGCCTTGCGACTTTGCTGCGGAAGAAGGCAGTTTCGATTTTCATCTATTTGAAATTTTTCTCAGTACTTCGAGGCAAGCCCGATAAAAGTGCCGTTGTTCGCGCGGACAATGTCATCGCGGCTTTGCTTAGAGGTGAGAGGCGCCTGGCTCTTTTTATCCTTGCCCGTGCTGTATAAGTCAAAATCTGAATTGATAGGGACCATGAATCGGTCTTTGCGCCACTTTCCCTGGATATCCTTTTTCTTCTTGCCTTCAATCTTCAGGTATTGATAGCGCCTCCCCCATGGATCCGTATTCTTATCCCTTCCGACATCCGCCAGGCTCTCAGGAAGAGTCTCATGGCTCGTCCAGTAGTCATAGATATCCACCGAGAAGGTTCGAATATCGGCGACGGCTTTCATGATTCTTGCCTTATTGAGCTGATTCAAATAGACGGGAATGCCGGTGCCAAAAAGAGTTCCGAGGATCAAGAGTCCAAGAAGAAGCTCGAAGAGCATTAGCGCTTTACGATTTTTCCTTAGCCTTTTTAAAATATATCGACCTAATTTTTTTTCATTCTCAACTGGATGATTCGCTTGAATCAAGCTTGAAGAATGTGCAGAGAAAGGCTTCTTGACCTTGGTCATTTATTCTCGGTTCTTCGAAAGCTCCTGCCCCTTTTCCTCTGTCAAACGGAAATATTTGCTTGTTTCCATCAGATTTTCCAGATGCTGGCGGCAGGCCTGAAGAATTCGATTAATCGCATCTCTGCTCTCTCCCATCTCAGCCATCGATTTTTCCAACAAAGCCAGTGATTGGAGTCCACCCTCGCCTGAAGCCTTTATGATTCGGCACTTCTCTTCCAGCCTATTCATCATCTCGTTGAATAGGTCTTGCTCTTGAATGAGATAATCCTTCTTTCTTAACCTCATGCGGATGCTCAGATTGCCCTTGCTGACTTCCTTAAAAACAAGGCGCATCTGGTAAAGAGGCCCGACGACCCGCAGGAAAACTCTGAAATGATGAACACCGAGGATACAGACCAAGGAGATAATAGCAGGCCAAAGCCGGGAATGGAGAGCAAGGACTCTCTGGGAGGCAGCTGCCCGCAGTTCAAGGCTCAGCTTTTCATTGGATACAGCCACCAAGTCTGGTACCAAAATAAAAACCGCAAGGAATATAACCGTAATGACCCCGTAGAAAAGAATCAAAGCTAGGAATTTATATTGAAGAGGAATATCAACAATTGGAAAAAGTCTCCGTTTTCTATTCATTCCGCCTCCTCTTAGTGATAAAAATCCGTATTTTCCTTTTCTTCTTTATCCCATCAGGGACCGCCTCTTAAATTCAATGAACTTATAGCACAAGCAAAATCCAATGTCAAAAGCAAGATGAGTTGATTAGGCCTTAGGACATCTTTTGCCTCTTTATTCCTTTTCTGATATAAAAGAGCCGTCTCTAACAACTTCTCAAGAGTGGAATGAAAGAAGAGCAATGAAGAAAAAGGAGCGGAAAGTTGCGGCGTTCTTGGCTGCAGGGATGATTATTTTTTTCACCCTTGGCCAAGAGCTTCTTTTGTCACAGGTAAAGCCTCTGGAGCTGATGATGGCCAGGATCGAGCAAAAAGATAACCTCAAAGGACAGGAAGTGCTCTACTTCAGGAAGCTGACTCCCCTTCTCTTCGAATACCTGCAAGCCAATTTCGAGGAAACAGAAATCGACCCTCTTTACAATGCTCAATCTGTCACAGAGCTCGGCTCTCTTTTCGAAAAGCAGTTTGGAAAAAACATCGTCGAATTCGGAGAGAAGATGTTCGTTTTTTTCGAGGAGAAAGCCTCAAGAGGTGCAGCTCCTCCAAGCGGCGAGTGTTTGCAATGGACTTCCGAGCACTTTGTCTTTTTTGCCAACCCTGGAAGTCGCGCCGAGACGGATATTGAGCTGATCAAAAGCAGCGCAGAAGAAACTCTTGCTTCGCTTGCTTCTTGTCTCGCCGTGGAAGAGGAGCTGGCACGAAGCCTTAAAGTTTTGCATACAGCCTCGCCGAAGGGAGACAAAAAGGAGTCAAGACAATCATTCCCGGGAAAGATTGCTGTTTATCTCCACCAGACGAGGGAGGGGGTGGCAAAAAAAACAATCAGGGATCATTCCCTTGGAGCGACCAGCTTTGGGGCGACAATCCTGGATTCGGGGGAAGAGAAAGGCTGGGGAAAGCTTACAGCTCAAATCAACATCCTTTACTTCAATGCCTTCTCCCTGGCTGTCCTCAACCATGAAGTCGCGCATGCTGTCCTTTTTCTTGGCTGTTTCGACCCCAGCCAATTAACCAAAAATCCTCTGAAAAGTGAATCCGATTTGAAAAAAGCCTTCTTCGCCGGCTACACTCCCCTCTCCCCTTTTTTGCACGAAGGAATGGGCGACCATGTCATTTACTACCACGGCTTTTACCATCACTGGCCTTTGCTTCCTCAGCCTGAAAAAGTCGTTCAGAACTTCGTGAATTCACTGTCTTATATTCCGCTCAAAAAGCTTGTCAAGGAAGACCGTGCATTCCGTAGAGAACATCATAAGGAATATTCTTTAGAGGCAGCGTCCTTGATAAACTATCTTATCCAGACTTACGGCAAGGAAAGGCTGAAAAAATGGTTCTTGTTCGGGAAGGACAGTTTAAGTGGCTTACAAAAAATCTATGAAGCGCCGATTGAGAAAGTGGAAAAAGAATGGCTTACATATATAAGGGAGAAAAACAAGGAGGAGTAATGGAAGAAATTATTGCTTTCTGCGGTCTGCCCTGCCATGAGTGCGGGGCGTACTTGGCTACGCTGGCTAACGACGACAAGAAGAGAGCTCTGGTTGCAGAGCAATGGAAGAAAGAATACAAACACGACTTTAAGCCGGAAGACATCAACTGCACAGGCTGCCCCTCAGAGGGAGAGAATCTCTTCCACTATTGCCGTGTCTGCGAAATCAGGAAATGCGCCAAGGAAAATGACGTTTTAACCTGCGGCCACTGCTATGATTATCCTTGTGAAAAACTCGATAAGTTTTTCCAGATGGCCCCGGATTGCAAGAGACGATTGGACGAGATAAGAAAGAAATTCAGAGGGTAACCCGAGGACGCGTTTCTAATTTTATGAAGGGGGTGAGGGTTAAACCCTCATCCTCACCATCATCTTAATATCAAGTATTATGAAATGCTTTCCTTATAAGAAAAAACATTGAAGAAATGATATTCAGTGGAAAAGAATAATATTTTTGCCCAGGTCCTTGCCAAGAAATAGGCCTGCTGCCAGACAAAAGCCACAAATAGCATGAAACCTGCCTTGGGAAGAGGCTGATAGACGGATAAGTAGACAATGCCAGAAATAAAAGTGATCAATCCCACAAGAAGGTAGAGACCCCAGGCTTTAAAAAAACGCTTTCCGATAAAAGACAGATTCAAAACTGCTGTTCTCAAACTCTTCCGGCTATCCTCAACCACCAGCCTGACTTTGACATAATCGAAAAACATCCTGATCATGGAAAAAATAAGAATCAACAACAATAACTTGATGTTGGATATAAAAAGAAGCGGCCATTCGGTCGAGGCATTCTTTTGCCAGAGGTCAAAAGGAAGGGAGATGATTTTAAAGAGAAATCCGAAGACAAAAATAAAGACGACCGAAGAAAGCAAGAAGACTCTTAAGAACCTGAAGAAATACTTCCCGCAATCAGCCAGGAAATTGGAAAGACTTACTTTTTCTTCCTGGGAGGCGATTTGGCCGATTATGCCGCCGTTCAAGAATACAGAGAGCAGAAGGAAGAAGATTCCCGGGACAATGAACCAGCCGAGAAGAACTGAAGAGAAATCTCTATATTTATAGATAAGGTCTCCAAGCCAGAGAAGGTCAACTCCTCTGGCGAGTTGGTCAGCCAGCAATGAACGCGAAAAATCCTTGTTGAGGATAAAATAAAAAGGAGTAAGGACAAGAAGCGAAAATAAAAAATTCGCCAGCCACAGGTAGAGTGTCATCCTTATTTTCTTATTCGTTGTCTCGAAACCCTGTCCAAATGCCTTAAGTGTTTTCATCGCTCCCTCCTCCCTCAGCTCCAGGCGGCAATGAATTGAAGAAAACTTTGGATTAAGAAAAGAAACTGGGTTGCCGGCCTCCAGATGCCTTTGCGCGTCGCTTTCAATCTCAGGCTGTTGTTGGCCAGGTTGGAATCGATAAGCCAGATATTGTCAGGGTCAACCTGAGCGTACTTTGCCGCGACAGGCTTTTCGAAGGAAAACTCCTTCCATCTCTCTTGGCCATCCCACAATCTCACTTCCTCTGAGCCGTCCTCGAAAACAATCCTAAGCTTGACCAAGACATCGCCATTGACTCTGGCTTCGCCAAAACGCCTGATTTTTACTTTTGTTATGTAGAGCTTTTCGCTGCCGGATTTTCTTTCTTTCTTTTCCAGTTGACCAACTTTCTTCGAAGTGAGCTCTTCCTTTTTTCCTTCGACTTCAAAAACACCACGGACATATTTCTTGCTCTCCTCAGAATGAAGGGAAGAGATTCCATAGTCAAAATTCAAGGTGCTAAAAAAGAGCTCCTTAAAAAACCAGCTCAGGTCTCTTCGTGTGACATCATTGACGACAGAGATGAAATCAGATGTTTTCGGGTGCTTATAACGGAAGCGCATCTGGAAGGTGCGCATGATGCGCAGCATCATCTCCTCTCCCACCAGCCTTTCCAGAGTGTACAAACAGGTTGAGGCTCTCATGTAGACATTCAAGCCGTAGCTCCCCCTGTCATAGAATTTCCAGGAAAAGGTCGTGATCGGGTCAAATTCAACCACGTTTATTGCTGCGGCCCTATCGCTTTCGTAATCATAAGCGCTAGGGAGCTTTAGAAACCAGGCAAGAGGAATCCTGTTGATAGCCATCGAATAGACGCCAGGCCCGTAGGCTTTTGCCAGAACCTTGCCTGTGGAATAGGTATTGATTCCTTCGTCGAGCCATGCTTCCTCGAACTCGTTATTGGCACACATCCCGTACCAGAAGCCGTGTCCGAATTCATGGACGACGACGCTCTCGGGAGAGAGGACCTTTTTGCTCCTTAAAATAGAAGTCCCAGAGGTAAAGAGAGTTGGATATTCCATCCCTCCGCTCTCTGTTCTGAATGGGGGGTCAACCATGGTCACTGTTTGATAAGGATAGGGCCCGTACCAGAGGCCATAATATTTTAGCGCTGCTCTCAGAGCCTTAAAGTGCCGCTCAATCTGACTTTTATGCTCGGGCTCGATCAAGAGAATCATTTTGACATTGGGAAGCTTGACATCTTCAAGAGGAAGCTGAAGGATACGGGCCATTTCTTCATATTCTTTCTGAGTGACTTCTTTGTCAGGCTCAAATTCCTGCTCGACTTTGATGAAATCCGGGTCTGCTGTCCAGGCAAAGTCATGGATGTTTTCCTGATAGAAAGTATAAGTCATCGTTTTTTTCTCTTTATTGGGAACAGCCTCTATCTGCCTTCCTGAAGCTCCAACCACAAAATTCTCAGGGACAGTGATGTGCACCGTAAACTCTGCAAAGTCGGCGTAGAATTCTGAATTGAGATGATATTCATGGCAGTTCCAGCCTTTGCCTTCTTCATAGACACCAGGCTTGGGAAACCACTGGCCTAAGAAGTAGGAATCCTGGTAATAGCCTGAGCGGAGGATTGTTCTTGGAATCTTGGACTTGAACTCAAGCTGAAGATGAACTTCTTCCCCAGGCTTTATAGGCTCAGGGAAACGGACACGCATCACTGTCTGGTCTCCAGGATGAAGAGGCTCATCTGGAGTGATAAACTCCATGGTTGAGCTCAAATCTCTTCCATCAAGGAGACTGATGCTCATCACATCCACCCAGCCCCATTCCCCTTTTTTGACTTCAATTTTAAAAGGACCGAAGCCTTCCTCGCTTGATTCCTCGATGACGCTGCTTCGTTCATTCTTGAAGGCGTTATAATAGAGATGAAACCACATATCCGGCACTAAATCCTTGGTTTTGTTGAGCCAAGAAATGACTTCTTTGCCGCTGAGCATCTTGTTCTGGTTATCCAGCTCGACCCAAATTTCGTAACGGATGTTGCTTATCCGCGGCTGGGCAAATAAATTGATTAAGGCTGTTGATAAGAGTCCTGAGATAA
>Ga0172366_10004152_pt1 | contig 11428 bp, 3 predicted proteins | sample LakKivSesite69cm_FD_114533 | JGI IMG/M metagenome (GOLD analysis project Ga0172366, IMG submission 114533) | Sediment microbial communities from Lake Kivu, Rwanda - Sediment site 69cm | ecosystem: Environmental > Aquatic > Freshwater > Lake > Sediment | place: Rwanda: Western Province, Lake Kivu...
GAATCATTTACATTTTTACCGGTAAACGTGTGTCCAAATTTCAGCCCCCACTCACAACGTCCTAGAATATCCTTATTCAGTCAAAATAAGCTCAATTTGGGCTTGAAATTAAAGTGCGGGGGGTGGGACCCCCACCCAACTTTACCGGTAAAAATACGCTTGGAATATGACTATTGCTGTTTTGTTTTCTTAGTTGTTTTGCGTTTGATTGTTACGAAGACTATTGACAGAATTGCAGTAAGGGCTAAGTATAGTGTTACAGGTTTTGCTGTTGCTTGTCCTCGTATTGGGATTGAGTAGCCTCCAACTGGGACGGTTGCGACTGTTATGCGGGCAGTTTCAGATTGAACAGTGTTGCCCTCTGCATCTGTGACTTTGAGGTGTACATAATAGATTCCGCTTGTCACGGGTGTGAAAGTCCATGCGTTTGATGTTGCACTTGAAATTGGATTGCCATTAAGATACCATTGATAGCTATATGGCATATATCCGCCTGAAACTGCTGATGTGAAGGTTACTGATTGACCTACAAGGATTGAGGCTGAAAGCGGGCTTACTGAAGCTGAGAGTGGAGGTGGAATTGGTAAGAAGACAGCCCGTAATGTGTGGTTTGCATTCATTGAGATTGTGTAGGGGTTGGCTGAACCCACATTGACGCCGTTAAGTTCCCAGTGGTCTAGTAAATAGCCTATGTTTGGGATTGCCGTGATTTGTACTGTCTCGTTGGCAGTGTAAGTGTATGTTCCTGGGGCGGGGTCAGTTGTTCCTCCTACGGCTGTGGTGATTGTTAATGAGTATGTTGTTGGTAGAGGGGCTTCTTGAAGAGTTACGATTATGCTGTTTATTGTTTCGTTGTTGCCTAATTTGTCGATGCTGTAGTATTGGATTGTGTAGGTTCCTTCGTCTAATCCGTAGAGGCAGAAAGGTTCGGTGTAGTTAAGCCATCCACTATCATATAGCGTATTGAAGATTCTGTAGAAAGTGCCCGCAATGTCAGTGCTAGTTGCAGAGGTTAGGAATCCGTCGCCTTGTTGATAGTGTCGTTCAGAAATAGGAGATAAGATAAACTGCGCCGTAGGTGTGACAAATATGGCATTTTCAGTAATGATTTTGGGTTCTGTAACAGCTAAAATAGTTTTAGGAGGCAAATTAGAAAGGCCAATCAAGTTAGAAAATTGTTCAATAGTTAATTCAGTGCCTACGTGTAGAGTTTGATAGTCGCCTGAGCCAAATTGATCCACAAGAAGAGTTGTTCCAAGTTCTCCTTTGGCAAGAGCATCCCAATCTAGGGAATATGTGTGAACAGAACCAGGTTCCATAGGAACTTCATTCGCTTTAAAGCTTACTGAAGAATTTGCGTAGATCATTGATAACTCTATTGAATATTCTCCGCCAGTATCTGAAGAGAGCATTATTGAATAATTGTCGGTAGCATTCAATATAAAGAGAATGCCGAAATATTCGTTCATCACGTAGATACTTCCTCCTGGTATTTCATTAGTCATATTCTCATTTGTACTTGTCATTGTCCATCCGTTACTATCAACAACAGTAACATTTACTGGATCAATCCAAATATTTTCAATTCGAGCTATTTTTGATAACCATTCTAATTCCTCACCCTTTCCCATAAAACCAGACAACATGAAATTCATCGATTCCTTTAATGCTCCTTTAAGAAGCGGATAGGGTTCAACAAAACCAATTTTCTGTTCTTGCAGTGTCGGTTTTAGGAATTCAGGCCGTTTCCAAGGTGCAACAATGTAAAATGACAACTTATCGAACCAAGCTGGAGGCATGTGATTTACGTCTACACAATAGACAGTTATCGAAAAAGGATCGTTTGATTTCAGCACATCTGAACTAACAAAGTCGGTGCAGAAAACTAGATAGAAACAGTAACTTTCGACAATAAAAGGCAATGTCACAGGGTTTAAGTAACCTAAAATTTGAAGTGTTTTTGCAACATCCTTAAAAGTGAAGATAGCTGGAAAAATATAGTCATAATTGAAACCATGGCGAAGTGTACTAGGATCGCCGAATCCTTCTACTAAGTTGCCCTTTGTTGCATCATATGCTGGAACCAAAGGATAAATTGGACTGGAGATTAAATTAAAAGTACCTTGGAAGATTCCTGCAGGGTTTAACTGTGATTCCCAAGGCAATTCAAAAAAGGCGTAGAAAGAGCCTAGCTCTTTCAAAAGCATCATTCCATGTCCTCCTTTCTCCACTGCTATAAGCAATTCATCGGATGGTGGGAATTGATCGCGATAGTACTTATTGACCCACATGTGCTGGCTTAGAATCATTTTGGTTATTCTTGCTGGAACGTCGAATGTAGGCTTGCTGATCCATAAAGTGATTGATTCGAAGTCATGTTCATGCTCGTTTGGAACAATGTTCAAAATTTTGTAGTCGTTGTATGCATAGTATATCCAATATTGGACAATGTATTCGTCTGAGCCTATGTCAGGATCATCATCGTGCGTTGATACTTTGGAATAAGCTTTGACCCCTGAAGATGGTTTCGTTCCAATTTGATAATTGGCCTTGTTGTTTGATACATTCTGATCATCATAGAAAAGACCATCCACAGGGAAATATTGCTCATCTTCAGAAAACACCAATTTGAGAGTTTCCTTATGCAATCGAACCTCAATGGTGTCACTCGCCACAAAAGACGAACCACTGGGTGTTCTGCATACAAATGCAAAACTGCGAGATCCTATGTCAGCGGAGTTAAACTCTTTGGTTGTATACTTATACCAACCAGTTCCATAGTGTTCAATTTCATCTGTGCAAATTTTTCCATCAAAATAGGCAGCATAATAATATGGGTCAATGTCGTTTAAATTTACATCTGTAATATATATGTTGAAGGTTGCACTATCAAAGAGGTAGTACTCGCCATTAGATTGTGAACGTGATATTTTTATGTTGTACTCAAAATCACTGACTGCCAATGTCACGGTAGATGAATGAACAATTGATCTGGGTGACCCCAAATAGGAACATTCTATTACATATTGATGTTCGCCTGCGTCTGAAGGTTGTGTTATTATAGTCAACGCGACTTCTGCTGTACCTCCTGGCGAAAGTTGTATGGAGGATGAAGGAGAGAAAATATGGGTTGGTCTTGGAAATGTGCTAATTGATAAATCAACTCGTTGATTGAAACCATTTATGCTAGTCAGGGTTATTTTGTATAATGCAGATTCGCCTGCTCTAATTTTCTGGTAGCTTTTGTCAACTTCAACAGAAAAGTCTGGTAGGGCGGCAGACTGTAGTGTGATTGTCACCCACACGTTTGATGAAACAAGGCTGGCTACGGTGCTTGACGAAATGCATCCTGCTTTGGATGCTGTGATGGTGTAAGTTCCACTAGATATTCCCGTGAAGACTGCGTCTCCTCCTGTGTCTGTGAACTTACCAGGGATGTTTGGGATGGTTACTGTTGCTCCGCTTATTGGAGCGCTTAAAGAATCTTGAACATGGACAAATATGCCGAAAACTTCCGGAGTCAGATTTACTTTTATTGTCGGAGTCGGTGAAGTTCTCGAGATCGTTATTCTAGCGTAGGCAGTTGCATATCCTACTTTTGAAACCGTAACTATATATTCCTTGAATTGTAAAGCCGAGAAGTAAGCATTCCCAATGCGATCGGTGGTTCCAGTTTGACCTGCCACTTGCACAGTAGCCCCGCTTATGGCAATGCCTGTTGCCGCATGTTCCACATGAACGCTAAGTCTGGTAGTTGCCACTCCGAGATCATTTAGAACAATGTTTAACGTAACGTCAGAAGTAATGTCAAACATCAATGTTTTAGTTTCGTAACCATATTTTTGCACTATCATTGTTAGACCTGTTGCGGCTTCCAAATTTTGCATGGTCAGGTAGCCCCAAGGCGGAGTAGCAAACGCGCCATAAATATGCCCGTTGCTATCGTAAATGTCGCCCGAAGCTCCATCCACGGGATTGCCGTACTGATCGTGCACATTAATTGTCAAGGTATACCTAAGTGGAAACAGGTATCCGTTGAAAGTTTTGCCAACCTCGAGATATTGATTCGTATAGACTCTTGGGCATTCTTTGTTTGTGAAAACATCGCCTGAATAGCCCTTCGCTGAGATAGTAACGTCGTAATACCCTGTGCCCAAGCTTGGAAAGGTCAGTATTCCAGAGGCACCTGTCACTCCCGACAAAGCGCCTATAACAACCTTTGCTCCTATTATTGGTTTGTTATCTGAACAAGCATCCATAACAGCAATTACTATGCCACCCATAACTTCAAGTGTAACTTGCGTTGAGATGGGTGTAAGTGTCGGGTCATCACTGTTAGGAGTGGCAGTTATAACAATTATATGTACTCCACACGCTGTAGATGTGAAGGTAGAAATGAAAAGGGATGAAGTAGAGGATCCATTTGGTCCTCCGATAATTTGGGGAACAAAGTAACCATTGATACCTGTGATTGAAACTGAAAAACTAAGAACGGCTGAAAGGTTTAAAGAGTTAAGTGAGATCGTGTAGGATGTGCCTCCGCTTGGAACAACTTTCCTAGAATACGGTGATGCTGTCAAGAAACCCCATCCAGCTCTCATGTTTTTGTATGCTGAAACTATCTCGGGTGCAGTCTCGGACCAAGGGTTGCTGGTTCCAGCAATAATGTCCACTACGCTATCTCCATCAACATCGGCCAATTCAATGTTATCAATGTTGTCCTGCATTGTCGTGCTCCAAATTACAGAGCCCTGCGAACTCAGTACAGAAAGGCTTTCAGTTGAACCAACTACGACCTCCTTAAGGCTATCACCGTTTAGGTCAGCAGACATCAAAGCGTAGACGTTGCCGTTAAGAGAGCTTTGCCAGATCATGCTTCCATTCGAATCTAAAACAGACAGTGTAACGCCACTGCTTGTCAGAAACTCAAACTGCCCGTCAAGGTTTAGATCCACGACATTCCATAACCATCCAAAGTTGTTGGTGATTGTTCTCAAAAGGTATCCATCGCTTGATCTGAAGACTAGAATCGCATTGTCGCTGTTCCTGCACATCACTATTTCTTTTGTCCCGTCTCCGTCGATGTCGGCGAAGATTGGGATAATCCATGCGCATCCTGAAATGCTAATGCTCCATTTTACTTGTCCGATTGGCGTGAACATATATAGATAGCCTGTTGATGTCAGTTGAGGTCTACCATAATAGGCCACGACTTCTGCTCTTCCATCGTTGTCCACATCTGACGCCGTTGGAATGGCATCTTCTGGCAACGTATACTCCCATACGAGGTTTCCATTTGCATCCACTACGTAAATGTTAGAAGGTGATGATGAATAGACATTACTGTCCCACTCTCCAGTGACAATTTCCAACTTGCCATCGCCATTAACATCTGCCAAGACTAGATCACCGTGACCAGCGAACTCGACAGTTGCATAGCTCCAAAGCAGATTGCCAGTAACTCCATCTAAACAGTAGATATTATGGTTTGCAGATGCTACAACCACTTCTTTTCTTCCATCTCCCTCTAGGTCGCCGATTTTTATCTTCCCATACCACCCTGTAGGATAGCTCCATAGGTTGTTTCCAAAAGAATCAACTGCGTAAACCATTCCGCTCCAATCTGAATAGACAACCTCGTTCTTGCCGTCGTTATTAATGTCGCCCGCAACTACCGAACACACCGATTGAGACGTATCCTTGGTCCAAAGCAAGGAGAACAGTTCATTGCTAGATTCAACGGAGAACACTTTGACATCGTCAAAGTAGCCATTGTTGTCTATCCATCCGACTTGAAATTGTAGCGAAAGAATTTCCCACGGATCATCTGCTATCGGAATACTGTGTCCCTTAAGAACATCGTCAATCCACACATCGTAAATTCTAGCAGATCTGTCAATTAAGACTCGAATCTTGTACCATGTGTAGGACGTATAGGGCTGTAGTTGCTGATATCCTTCATTGCCATGACTACACGCCCAAATGAAACCATCTCCCGAAAAACCAACATAAGCATAATATCTCCCCCAAGTTTCAATCGGTATATTACAAAATGCGATACCACCTCCTCCTCCAGGAGGCGCCATCAATCGAGCCTCGTATCCAATCAAGCTACTATTGGATGAGAAGTCTTTCTTTACAACAACGCTCCATCCGTAGCTTCCCCTTAGCTGTAACGATCTTGTCGGCGACGCATAGTAGGAGTCAGTTATTACCTGATATTGATTTCCAGCACCATTCCAAACAATTTCCCACCCACTCGAATAAGGAAAAGTACTGACTGCATAACTTTCAAAATCATCTTGAAAAACAACAGTTTCCTGGCCATTGACGTGTGGGACAAATATGGAAAACATAGGAGTACATAAAAGACCAATAATAATCAATGATAGTACTCTCTTCATTCCCTTCCCCCTCAACCTACAGAATATCGCAGAGAGAAACATAAAGCATTTACTAAAATAAATTATAGAAGAAAATTCTATTTCCATATCTGAAGGCGCCTGACTAGGGCTGATGGTTGCTTGTAAGAGTTTCGGACCATCGCCGAACATAAATGAACCTTTTTTACCGGTAAAATCGTGTTCAAATTTTCACCCCCAACCATAAAGCCCTAAATCAAGCTTCTTCTGACAAGAAACGCACAACAAGCTGCAATTCAGGTGGGGGTTAGGTTTATACTGTTGTTTAAAACTGTCAATTTTGTCAAAATAAAAGAATTGTGATGTCACTATTGAATTGCCTAGCATACTTAACGTCATATCAGGTTTTTCTTTGGAAAATTTTAATTGGCTGTTATGTTACTTTTCTGAGGGTGACCAAGTTCTCTAAAGATGCGAACATGAAAAATCTTGACTTGCCTTCGTTACCATGTCCAGTATGCGGAACAAGAATGGAATGGAGAGTGTACAGAAATGTTGAATGGGCAAAATATCATAAACGGTATCAGTTATATTGTCCAACTTGCAAGAAAATGAGGCGAGGTCGGCTTCCTTTACACTGAAAGTGTTTGTTTGCGTTAACTAACAATTTTTCAAAAGATAATTAAGTTTTGGTTTCTTTCACCTCTAAATGTTACGCATTTAACCGTGGAAAAAATTTTTGGTACAGCAGATAATATTTAAGAGCAGATTATGAATAAAAAGGCTAACGGAACAGTCTTGATAGCGTACGCCAAGCTACAGGTGGTCTTTCTCATAGCCGTAGATGTTGACTTTCATATTGTAGGTTGTGCTACATTTTGGACACTTTAGGTCGGCTATAAAAAAGATAGGATCTCCCTTATCTTTATTAACATTATGTTTTTCCACAGAACCTTTGATATTACCACATTTGGGGCAACTGGAAGCTCCTTCATATTCGCGAATATTCACAGTTACATTTTCGCCTTCCCTAGTTTCCAAGCGTAGTTTTTTGCGTGAGCACCATGCATAGATTACTTTGCGTCCATGTATTGTATCCTTACGCTTAAACTTGATCTTCCCGTTTTTCCCGAGAACAGGTTCCCACATATCAGTTATGTGACTCATGTGAACTATGTTAGCCCAAATATCCCTTAAATAATTAACTTCATAGTTATTCTGATTAATAATTCATTTTTTCATCCAAATAGTAAAATAAAACCAGCAAGCGTGTCTCCAAGCATAAAGGATTTTTGCAGCTGTTTATGCTAGTCTTCTGTGTTTTGCATCTGTATTCACTGGAGAACTCTAATTCAAGCTAACACTGCAGTGTATGGATTTGGTAGTAATAAAGCTTATAAGAACGATTCATGCTCTATCTTTATTGCTTATACTCCCTATCGTTCGCTTAGGACGATAGGTATTTATTTGTAGTCATGCGAATACGACTTATGAATAAGGCTGTTGTTTTCATTGATGGTGGCTATCTTAATAAAGTGCTAGAGAACGTATTTCACAGACCGCTATTCAGCTATGAGAAGTTTTCAGACAATTTATGCAATAATGCTGGCAGCCAGAGAGTAAGAACGTATTACTACAATTGTCCTCCTTATCAAAGCAGTCCTCCCACATCGGCAGAACGTAGGAAAGTTGCCGATTTTGATAGATTTATGGCGTACTTGAAGAAGTCGCCAAGGTTTGACACTAGATTAGGAAGATTACAAAGAATAGGAAACGAGTTCAAGCAAAAGCATGTAGACGTTTTTTTGTCTGTGGATTTGGTGAAGCTTTCTTGCAAAGGAATTATAGATAAGGCGATTTTGGTTTCTGGGGATAGCGACTTTGTTCCAGCAGTCAAAGTGGCTAAAGAAGAAGGCATAGTCACAATCCTATACTATTCGAAAACACCTCCTATGTACGTGCATAACGAGCTTCTAGAGACTTGTGACGAAAAATATGAGATAGATCAGACTTTGATAGATGCATCTAGACCTTGAGAGTAGTTACAAATTTTGCATTGCTTATGAAATTCAAGTCGCCCGAAAAAAGATCAAAAATCTTTTCGATTTCTAGTATGTTTACTGCTTTTTGGCCGCAATGTTATGAATATTGAGGATTTTTCATTTGCTGGCGTGTCTGAAAGATAGGTTTGTCTGTGTTTTTAGCGTTTTCTTTTGGTTTTTGGTCTCAATTTTGTGAAGACTGCTGTTATGGCTACTATTAAAGCGACGTAAGGTAAGATTGGTTCTGTCTTTGTCTGAGCTGGTATTGGGAACGAGTAGCCGCCGACAGGAACTGTTGCGGCTGTTATGCGTGCTGTGTCTGATTGGGCTGTGTTGCCTTTATCGTCTGCGACTTTGAGGTATACGTAGTAGATTCCGCCTGTTGTAGGTGCGAAAATCCATGAGGATGATGTTGCACCTGAAATTGGATTGCCATTAAGATACCATTGATATGTGTAGGGCGTGTATCCGCCTGAAACTGTTGATGTGAAGGTTACTGATTGGCCTACGAGGATTGAGGCTGAAAGCGGGTTTATAGAGGCTGAGAGTGGTGGTGGAGGAGGCGAATATGTGAATACTGCTTTTAATGTGTGGTTGTTGTCCATTATAACTGTGTAGGGGTTTGCTGAGCCAACATTGATTGTATCAAGTTCCCAGTGATCGAAAACATAGTTTGCGCTTGGAATTGCTGTAACTTGGACTGAAGAGTTAGCTGTGTAGCTATATGTTCCAGCAGCAGGGTTCGTTGTTCCGCCGACTGTTGTAGTGATTGCTAAGGCATACGTCGGGGATGTTTGCTGGATGAACTCATTATGAGTAAGCTCACTGTCTGAAACAAAACTGTACTCAAAGGTGCCATCCCCATTCGAATCCACATTGACAGTAACACCACCGTCACCTTGGGAAAGAGCAGCCCAATCTATGGTGAACTCATGACGTGCTCCCAATGATACTGGAATTTCAGTCGCATTGAAACTCAGGACCTCTTCCGAAGTTGCGAAGTGCGCTGACATGCTGTAGAAACCTGAGTCTGTTCCGTTCAGGACGAACGTGTAATCGCCGCACCCACTCACAACCGTCGGAAATTCGATAAGGGTATCCAAATTCCCATCTCCGTTGATGTCGACCTCGCTATAGGTTGCGCCGGGTATTTCATTCAATAGTTTTCCGACTGAATAGCCCGAAGGATCTTTCACAACTATATCCACTGGACATAAGAGCTTCACAGTAGACCACCCGACATCTATGCTCCCTTCTATCGTCTCACTGATTGGCTCACCATCTAGGGCAACTCCTTGAACGGTCACCCTTACCTGATGAACGCCCTCAGGCAGTGTCTGCGCATCAAAATGCACGTAATCATCAACCGTGGACTCCTGCGAATTTGAGTATTCTAGATTTCCATCCTTGTCGTAAACGTAAAGGTAATATCGTAGTGGATCAGTCGTGCTCTGCAACTTCGTAAAAGCATAAGCACTTATCTCAACACTGACAGATCCAAAAGCGCCAAGACCTCTAGCAGCCGTGATATGAGGGTTTAGCGACGGAAAAATTCCTTCGGGCTCGCCAATTGCCGTTCCAGTGACTGGAGAGATTCTGATAATGCCCTTCTCGTAGGCAGTGTTCGAACCAACCATCATAGCCTCTGTGATAACGACTGACATGCCTTGTGGACCTGTTTTCACCACACTCGCGTCCTGAAAATTGCTTATCGGATCAGTGTACCACCCGTGAATATGACCCGCATACTCTGCCAGAACATTAGAACCGCTGATCCTGATGGCTTCGTCAATCGTGGTATAATCATATTGCCAGAAAGCCATCAAGGGATTCACTTCGAATGGATGGTGACAGAATATTATCGTACGCTGATTCTGGTGAAGATTTTGCGTGAGCCAATTCAAAGTATCGTCAGGGAGCACAGCATACGCATTTGTACCTTTCAAAGGCCAGCGGAGAGGATTTCTATCGGCGCAGTCCAGAACGATGAACTCTGTTCCCCCGTAGCTGAAGACATAATTCTGCAGATAGTATGGATCAGGGTTGGACTGTTTGTTCCAGTCTAAAGAAGAGTCGGCGGCAAGCTTATCAAATTGGCTTCCAAAGACGAAATTGAAGTAGTTCACTTGAAGTTCATTCTGTTCGGCCTTCGTATACGGGAAGACGTCATGATTTCCAATAACTGGAATGTAAGGTATTGCCAATCCATCCAAGATGCTTTTCGCTTTGAGCAGTTCAGAGTATTCCCCGCTATCGCTGATATCTCCTAGAACTACGACGAAGGCTATTTTGCGGGTTACTCTGTTGTCATTTATCCAGGTGACTACATTTCTCAATCTTTCTGTTAAGTAGTATTCTTGACCGTCGACGTCGTTGTCAATTCCAATCCCTTTTCCGCCGTAGTCACTATAGCCTCTGCCGATATGAAGGTCGGTGATTACTGCGAACGTCCACTCAGGTGGAGGTGCGGCTGTGACTTCTAAGGAGATGTGAACGTTATGGCTCAAAACGCTGTTGGTTCCGGTAACAGTTAGATCGTAGCTTCCAGGCGTTGCTGCACCGACTGAAACTGTTAAAGTGGAGGTTGCTGTACTGCCTGATGGAGGAGTAACTTGCGAAGGACTCAGTGTTGGCGTGACTCCTGAGGGTGCTCCAGAAACGCTTAGTTGAACGGGTTGATTGAAGCCGTTTATCGAAGTTATAGTGATTGTCGAGGTACCGGAACTGCCTTGCTGAATGGTTAATGAAGTTGGAGAAGCCGAGATTGAAAAGTCTGCACTTATTACGTTTACCCTAAAATCTACGTTTCCTACAGCCCCGTATTCTGTCCAATCGCTCACAGCTCCTTTAATGTCCCTTGCCCTATACCGCCAATGATAATCAGCGTTAACAAGTCCATAACGAGTGATTGTCACTCGTGTTCCGCTGGACACATAATCACTGATGGTTTCGGGAGTAGGCTGTCCTGTAAAAGGCTCACCCACCTGACGAAGCTCAATCTCAAGCCTAACAGATTCCCCATCA
>Ga0172366_10004154_pt1 | contig 11425 bp, 8 predicted proteins | sample LakKivSesite69cm_FD_114533 | JGI IMG/M metagenome (GOLD analysis project Ga0172366, IMG submission 114533) | Sediment microbial communities from Lake Kivu, Rwanda - Sediment site 69cm | ecosystem: Environmental > Aquatic > Freshwater > Lake > Sediment | place: Rwanda: Western Province, Lake Kivu...
GTCTCTGTATTCTATCTCCAGAATGCTCCCGCCGGTAAAATCAATGCCGGGTCTCAAGCCAAAAATAAAAAGACAAAATATGCTTGCCAGGACTAAAATTCCTGAAAAAATGAAATAAATTTTTGAGTATTTTAAATATTTAATTGGCATATTTGAGAATTTCTTTTGTTTTGTCGGTCTTTTCCCAGGTAAAGTCCGGATCGTTTCTGCCAAAATGACCAAAACAGGCGGTTTTTCGATAAATGGGCCGTAATAAATCCAACTGTTTGATTATTCCGCCCGGAGATAAATCAAATACTTTTTTAATAATTTTTTCTATTTTTTCTTCGGAAACCCGAGCGCCAGCGAAGGAGGAAGAAAAGAGTTTACTCTCTTGGCCCATTTTGCCCGTACCAAAAGTATCTATATCTACTGAAAGCGGCTCTGTCCCGCCGATGACGTAAGACAGTTCAATTTGGCATTTCTCGGCAAGGCCCGAAGCAACAATGTTTTTAGCAATATATCTTGCCATGTAAGCTCCCGACCTATCTACTTTTGTCGGGTCTTTGCCGCTGAAACTCCCTCCGCCAATCGGAATCCGGGGACCGTAAGCATCAACCACATTTTTCCTGCCGGTCATACCGGTGTCTGAAACCGGACCGCCGATAACAAAGCGGCCGGTGTTATTAATAAAGTATTTTGTTTTTTCATCTAAATATTTTTGGCAAACCGGCTTAATTACTTTTTTAATAATGTCCGATTTAAGTTTTTTTATAGAAACATAAGGCTCATGCTGAGCGGCAATTACTATATTGCCTAATCTTTTTGGCTTTCCTTGCCAATACTCGACGGTTACCTGCGTCTTGCCATCCGGTCTCAAATAGGACAAAATTTTCTTCTTTCTAACCTCGACTAATCTCATTGCCAATTTCTGGGCTAAAGAAAAAGGCAAGGGCATTAATTCTGGCGTTTCTTTGCAGGCAAAACCCACGCTAATTCCCTGATCGCCCGCTCCCTGTCTTTTAGCCCCTGTTTTTCTGACCCCCCGAGCAATATCCGGAGATTGTTCATGAATGGTATTTAAAACAGCTATTGTTCGGTAATCAAAACCGTATTCAGGTTTATCATAGCCGATGTCTTTAATCGTCTGCCGAACTAAATTATTAACATTAACCCAGGTTTTAGTGGTAATTTCACCGCCCACAACCACATAGCCCATTCCAACAAAAACTTCGCAAGCCACCCGGCTGTACTTATCGTCTTTAAAAACAGCATCTAAAACCGCGTCAGCAATAATATCGGCAATTTTGTCCGGATGGCCGGGGACTACCGCCTCTGCAGTAATCAAAGAAGATTCCTTCTTTTCTACCTTAGCTAAAGCTTCGGTAATTAAAGTTTTGTTTTTTACCATAACCATCTGATTTTCTCAAGTTTTGTTTCAACAAAACACCTGAGAAAATTCTTGCTAATAATAATGGCGGAAAACATGCTGATTAAAATGCCGAAACTCAAGGTTAAGGCAAATCCTTTAATAAAACTGGTGCCAAAAGCAAACAAGATTACGGCCACGATTAAAGTGGTAATGTTGCCGTCTCTGATTGACGGCCAGGCCCGGCTAAAACCGTCCTCAACTGCCAGACCGAGATTTTTGCCTCCGGCCAGTTCTTCCCTCATTCTTGAAAAAATCAAAACATTGGCATCAACCGCCATGCCGATAGATAGAATAAAACCAGCCATACCGGCCAGGGTGAGAGTCACGGGAACGAGTTTAAAAACGGTTAGGATTACAGAGATATAAATAATCAGGGCCAGCGAGGCCAGCATGCCGGGTAGCCTGTAAAAAATAATCATAAAAATAACTACGGCCAAAAATCCCAATATCCCTGCCCTCAAGGATTCTTGTAAAGAAATTGCTCCCAGCGTTGGCCCGACCGTCTGTTGGGATATTAAGACAATGGGCACGGGCAAAGCTCCGGCACTTAAATTTCTGGATAAGGCTCTGGCTTCTTCTATGGTAAAATCTCCGGTAATTTGAGCTTTTCCTCCGGAAATCTTCTCCTGAACCGTCGGCAGAGAAATTGGTACATTGTCAATATATACGGCTAAAATTCTGCCAATGTTTTTTTCGGTTAACTCTTCAAAAATTTTTGCCCCCTCATTGTCAAATTCAAGCAAAACCAAAGGTCGGTAAGTTGTCTGGTCAAACCCCAGTTCAGCTTTTTTTAAATATTTGCCGGTCAGGAAAGTTGATTCAAAATAAGGGTCTTCAAAGGCCAGCTGCCAGTCAGGAATTTGAAAAATTTCTTCCCTGTCTTTGCCTTCAATTTCTTCTTTTTTGTCAAGAATCATTTGGGTCTCTTCTTCGTCCCTTAACTCCTTAAACTCAAGATAAGGCGTCTCGCCAATCATTCTAATGGCTTCAGCCGGATCCTGCACTCCGGCCAACTCCACAATTAACCGATACTGCTCCGCTTTTTCCTGGACCTGAACCACTGGCTCTTGAACGCCAAAAAGATTAACTCTTCTTTCAATCACATCTCTTAAACCCTGCATTGAAGAGTTATAATCCTCCCTTTCAACATTGGATAAATCTGCTTGATAAACCAAATGGGTGCCGCCCTGCAAATCCAATCCTAACCTAAAAGGAACGTCCGGAAAATAAGGAATTTTTAATTGAAAATTGAAAATTGAAAATTGAAAATTGTTAAAATAGTCAATTGCCTGATTTAAATATTGAGGATAACTAAAATTTCCAGTAAAAAAAGCTAGAATAAAAATAAAAAAGATTGTTCTATAGATTTTCTTTTTTGAAGGCATAAGAATTTTTTTTATCCTAACACATTTAGAAGCCGGTTAAAAGCGCCGAGACAATGCCGACTAAAAATATTCCATCAAACACTCCGGCCCCCCCAACTGATAAAAATCCGCCATATTTCTGAGCTTTTTTCAAATTTAAAATATCGGCTCCGACTAGAACGCCCATGGTTCCGGCTACAAAAGCGCAAGGAGCAGCAAAATCGGGTGCCAAAATTAAAGCGAAAATCGCAGAAAATAGCGGCGGAATTAAAGCAGGCATTGAAATTCCAACCCCGGGAATAATCCTGGCTAAAAATTTAGAAACTATAATCATTAAAGCAGTAGCTATCAAAATCGGTCTTATTTCAAAGCCCTGCAGCCAGGTCAGATATAAAAAATAAAAAGAAAGCAAAATTGGAATTACGGCTCCCCCTAAATTTATGGCCAGGCCTTGAGCTTTAATTTTTGGAACGCGCCATAAACCAAAAAATCTTGATTCTTTAATATAGACCAACTTTTTTCTGCCTAAAGGAATATTAATGCCGGAGCCGATTAAAATTGCCAGAAGCAGTAACAGGGTTGCTGCCGGAGAAATTCCAAGTTTTTCAAAACCAAGGGTCAGAATATGAAAATAACCCAGAATAAATAAAATCGGTAAGAATAAAATGAAAAGAACAAATATTAAACAACCAATAGGCAAAAAGAACATAAATATCTAGCCAAATTTAGGATAGCAGCACTTTTTGTATTTTATCGGCTGGCCGTTAGCCGGATTTTTTTTACCGCAGGGGCAGGGATCGTTTCTGCCGACTTTCACTTTTTTAGTTCTGGCAGGCAAGCCGGTTCCTGAAACCTCAACCGGCTGGGGCCGCTGGGGCTGCTCTGTTAAGCCAACTTTAAAAATAGTATTGGCAAGGCCCATCTCTATTCTGCTCAACAATTCCTGAAACATTTTATGGCCTTCTGATTTATATTCAACCAAAGGATCTCTCTGGCCGTAAGCCCTCAACCTGACCGAGTCCCTCAAATAATCCATATTCTCCAGATGCTCCAGCCAAAGCATGTCTAAAATTCTTAAGGCAACAACTTTTTCCACCTGCCTCATTCTTTCCTGACCAATTTCTTTTTCTTTTTTTTTATAATCTTCTTCTTTGTAGCCGTGTTTTTTTATTATATTTAAAATGTAATTTCTTAAACTGTTTTCGCCCTTCATTTCGGATTTCTCAAGTATCTCCTTTCTTTTTTTATAAAAAATTTCTCTATGCTTGTTCATCACATCGTCATATTCTAAAATATGCTTTCTTAAATCAAAATTCATCCCTTCAATTTTTGCCTGGGCGGATTCAATGGCGCCGGAAACCAAATTTGCTTCAATCGGCTGGTCTTCGGGAATTTTCAAAGCCGTCATCAAAGATTTTATTTTGTCTGAAGCAAAAATTCTCATCAAACCGTCCTCCAAAGAAACAAAAAATTGAGAGGAGCCGGCATCCCCCTGCCGGCCCGTTCTTCCCCGCAGCTGATTGTCAATTCTTCTCGCCTCATGGCGCTCCGTGCCAATGACGTGCAATCCTCCCAATTCTTTGACTTTTTCTGCCTCTTTAGCCTCAGGCGGATTGCCGCCCAAGATTATATCAACGCCCCGGCCAGCCATATTGGTGGCTATGGTCACCTGTCCCCATCGGCCGGCCTGGGCAATAATTTGACCTTCTTTTTCATGGTGCTTGGCGTTCAAAATTTGATGAACAATCCCTTCCCTGGCCAACAATTTTCCCAGATACTCATTTTTATCAATGGAAGTAGTGCCGACCAGAACCGGACGGCCGTCTTTATGTTTTTCTTTTATCGTTCTTAACACTGCCTCAAATTTTCCTTTCTCGGTTTTATAAATTCTGTCCGGCAAATCTTTCCTAATCATCGGCTTGTTTGTCGGCACAATAATCACTTCCAATTTATAAACCTTGTCAAACTCTTCGGCCGAAGTGGCTGCGGTTCCCGTCATGCCGGCTAATTTCCGGTACATTCTGAAATAATTCTGAAAGGTGATTGAAGCCAGAGTCAAAGATTCAGGATTTACTTTTACTCCTTCTTTGGCTTCAATGGCCTGATGAAGACCGCCAGACCACCTTCTGCCCGGCATCAATCTCCCCGTAAATTCATCAACAATTATAATTTCGTTGTCTTTTACCACATATTCCCTGTCCCGGGCAAAAAAAGGCTTGCCGTCAGCCGGATTAATCGCCTGGGCTCTCAAAGATTGCTCCAGATAACGCAAATATTTCGTTCCTTTTTCTTCATAAATGTTTTTTATTCCCAAAATTTTCTCTATTTTATTTATTCCGCTTTCGGTCAAGGTAACCGCCTTCATTTTCTCATCCATTTCATAGTCCTCTTTCGGACTTAATTTAGGAATAATCCTGGCAAACTCCTGATAAAATTTGGAGCTGGCCATGTCCGGGGCGGAAATAATCAGAGGCGTTCTGGCTTCATCAATCAAAATGGAATCAACTTCGTCAACTATGGCATAGTTAAATCCCCCCGCCTCGCTTTGCCCGCTTCGCTCTCGCGAAAGCGAGGCGAGCGAGGCGAGGCTCGCCTCTTTGAGGCGGCGCTGGACCTGATGCTGCAAATCATAAGCCATATTGTCCCGCAAATAATCAAAGCCAAACTCATTATTCGTGCCGTAAGTAATATCAGCCTCATAAGCTTGCTTCCTCTCACACGGCCTCAAATAACTTTCCACCACCTTGAATCCTCCCACCGTATCCCGCGTTTCGTCTCGTTCATCAATTTTTAATTTTGAATTTTCATTTTGAATTTTGATGGTCGCTGAATGCTTCGCATTCATCTCCCGCCTCGCCTCGCTATGGCGAGGCTCGGCTTTTGAATTTTGAATTTCTTTTCCGTATTCTGGATCATATATGTATGCTGCCTCATGTGTTATGCATCCAACCGATATGCCAAGCAGATGGTAGATCTGTCCCATCCAGACCGTATCCCTTTTTGCCAGATAATCGTTAACCGTCACCGAATGACAGCCCTTTCCTTCTAAGGCATTCAAATAAAGAGGCAGAGTGGCGGCCAGAGTTTTTCCTTCGCCGGTTTTCATTTCAGCGATTTTGCCCTGATGTAAAACAATTCCACCGATAAGCTGAACGTCAAAATGCCGCTGATTAAGAGTTCTTTTAGCTGCTTCCCTGACCAGAGCAAAGGCCTCCGGCAACACCTCATCTAAAGTGGCGGAGGGCGACTCTCCCACTATTTTTTCTTTGAGTTCTTGGGTTTTGGCTTTCAGTTCTTCATCAGAAAACTTCTCAAGCTCCGGTTCAAGTTGATTTATCTTCTCAACAATCGGCTGAAGTTTCTTTAGATATTTTTCATTGGCATTGCCAAAAATTTTATCAATTATTGACATAACACCTTTTTATTTTATAACTTTTTCAAAAAAAATAAAGGGTGGCTTTTGCCATCCAGACATAAAAGTTTTACTCCTGTATGAGCTATTTTATAAAAATGTCAAATTAATTATTTTTGAAACCAATTTTGCAGCTATATAATTTGGCGCAAAAAATCCTGGAATTGGAGAAAGTTCGACGACATCAAACCCCAAAATTTTTTTCTTTTTTGAAATTTCTTTTATTAAATTAACCATCTCTTCAAAAAATAAACCTTCTGGTTCTGGAGTTCCAACTGCTGGCATAATTGAAGGATTCAAACAATCAAGGTCAATCGTTAAATAAATTTTTTCATCCAAAAATTCTAAAATCTCTTTTAGATTGTAATTTTTCTTGAAAAACGTTTTAACTAATTTCTGCTTTTCTAAAAATTTTGCTTCTTCTTTTGACAAACTTCTAATTCCAACCTGGCAGACTTTAATTTTTAAATCGCCAACGATTCTTCTAGTAAAAGTAGCGTGTGAGTATTTTGTTCCTTCAAATTCATTTCTTAGATCACAATGAGCATCAAATTGCAAAACTGAAAAATTTTTTCCAAAAAATTTTTCAAAAGCCAAAACCGTTCCAAAAGTAATTAAGTGTTCCCCGCCCAAGATTACGGGAAATTTTTTTCTTTTTAAAATTTCAAAAACTGCGTTTTTTATATTACCCATTGCCTCCTTTGAAGAATTTTTAGAAGGGTTCAGAAATGGTAAAGTAAAAATTCCAATTTCACTGAGATCTTTTTGCGTTTCTTCGTCATAAAGCTCAATACACCTTGAAGCTAAAATAACAGCCAAAGGTCCCTCTTCTGTGCCGCTCAAATGAAAAACCGTTCCTTCGTAAGGAACAGGTAAAATCCACACTTTAGCTTTTTTAGGGCTTTGATTTTCCAAACCCAAAAAATTTAGAGGTTCTTGATTTTCAAAAAATTTTTTCATTAATCAAAAAGTTGAGATAAAATTTTAGGTGGTTTCCTTTTGAAGTCTACTCTCTCTGCCAAAGCATGACAAATCAAAGGTAAGGCTATTGTTGCATCGCAATAACATTGAACATTGTTTCCAACTCTACTTTCTTTTCCCCAAGAAATTGCCTCTTCAAATGTAGCGCCAGATAATCCTCCCCATTGAGGAGAATCGGTAGCAATTTGAATCGCGTATTCGTGGGGGTAGTCCAATTTTTCGCCCTTTAATATCCCCTTCTCTGCCGCCACCATCTGAATAAAATCTTTTGGTACTCCCCCACCAACAAAAATTGCGCCAGTTTTTTTACTCATCTCTCCAATTTTTGTAATCTCGGCAAAATCTTTTGTTTGGTCTAAAATAATTTCTTTTTTATATTTCCTTTTAGCTAGAACTAAAGCAATCCCATATTCAGAATCAACAATCGCTGGAGAGAAAACCAGAATTTTCTCTTTAAAGGCAGCAGCTAACAAAGAATCTATTTTTTTCTCCGTTAAAAATTTTCCAAAAAGATAACAAAACTCTCGAGTGGAATAAGGATAATTTGGTTTTAAAGTATTTACAAATTTTTTAATCAACTCTGTCATTTGTCTGTATTTTTTTCCATCAGTGAAAACATCGTAATATCTAAAAATTCCGTATTTGAACAACTCAAAATCATCAACTAAAAAATGCCCTTGATAGTAGCCATAAAGAGTATCTTGAATATCTTCTGAAATATTGGCTCCGGTTGAAACTAAAACGTCTATAAAATGGTTTTCCATTAACCATTTCACTAGCTTCCACTGCCCGGTTGTTGACATTGAACCAGCGAAACCGAAAAAGATGGTTAAATTTTTCTCTTTTAACATTCTCTCCCAAACTTCTACCACCTCACCCAATTTTCTTCCTTGAAAACCGGTTCCGCCCATTTCTCTCAAAAGCTGAGAAATTTTTTTATCTTTTTTAACCTTAATTGCTTTTAACTTTTTCTGTAGAAATTTTTCTTTGCGCATTTTTTAAGTAATAAACACTGCTGCTGCTACAACGCAAGTCCAGAGACCATCTTTGTGGCCTTCGGCCGTTTGACTAATGTTTGTGGTGTAAACAATTTTGCCAGACATTTTAAAAACCTGCTCTTTGGCATCCCAGGCTTCATCAGGATTAAATTGAATTCCCAAAGTAGAAGCTAACATTGAAGCGGCTAAATCTTCAGCGTAATCTCCGGCTTTTTCCTGGGTCTGACCACAAGCGTGGTGTTCGGAGATGTAGCCATGTTGATTTTGGTCAACCGGAGTCGCACAACCTATGGAAGCAGCAATCAACCGATTAGGTTCGTCGGTGGCGTTTTTAGAAAGAACCAAAAAAACTATTTCTCCCGGTTTCAAAAAACTCGTCCCTTCCTCTCTAGAAATTTTTTTACAGCCCGGCGGTAAAATGCTTGAAACCGGAACGAGATTGAATTTAGCAATATCGGCCCTTTCCAATGCCAACTCAAAAGCCTGGAGATAATATTTGTGAATGCCGACTCCTTTGGTTAAAAAAAATTTTGTTGGTATCATCTCAGTTATTTTATTATTTACGTTTCAAAAATAAAGTCAATAGAATTTTCGCTATATCGGCGGAAAAATCGCTGAAGCAAAATGAATCTCCGGAGAATAATATCTGGTTTTAATTTTCAGTTTTTTGAATTTTTTATTAATTTCTTCAAAGATTACTTTATCAAAATCAATCTTTTTTGAGCCGAAAGAAAAAGTATGTTCGTTAAACGGAAAACAACCGACAAAAGCTTTGTGAACCCTAAAGAAAGGAAAAACTTTTTCGCCGCAGGTGAAAATGTCAATGGCTAAATAATTGATTTCCGGCCACGAATGGAGGGCAATATGGGACTCTTGCAACAAAACAACCCCGGTGATTCCCTGGGGTGAAAATTTATGGCTGGTTACTTCTAATGGAATATTCTTTGCTTTTTTGGTTGCTTCAATTAAAATTTTTAAAATTGTTAAACTTTCTTATTCTACCATTTTTTAAAAAATTGGTAAAGGTTTTCAAATTCCTTTTTTTCTAATTCTTCCTTTAAAAAAACAACCGAGCACATAAAATTTATGTGCTCGGGTAGTAAGAAGAATTTATCTCTTCTTCTTTGCCTTCTTTTTCTTTGCCATGAGAATCTTAAAGATTTTAAAAGAGTTTTAACAAATAGTCGACCAACTATCTGCATCCGTTATTTTATTTTTTCATTTTGGAAAACTTTGTCAAGTGTGCATAAGTAAAATTTTTACAAAAATTGAATTTCTTCTTCCAAATTAATTTTAAATTTCTTTTTTACTTCTTTTTTTATCAAATTTATCAATTTCTTGACGTCTTTTGCCCGGGCATTTCCCAAATTAACAATAAAGTTGGCATGCTTTTCGGAAATTTTTGCCTGACCAATTCTTTTTCCTTTCAAGCCGCACTTTTCAATCAAATAACCAGCCGGAATTATCCCCTTTTCCTGAAATTGTTTCAGTTTGGGAAGTTTATTAAATAATTTTTGATTCATAACTCTTAATTTACAGTTCTTAAACACAGATCCGGCTGAACAAAAGTCTAAAGGGTGATTTTTCTCTCTGTAATCTAAGAAATATTTTACTTTTTCTTTAATTTCTTTTTTATTCCCTCTTTTTAATTGTAAGGTGCAGGAAAGAATAACTAAATTTTTATCTTTTTTAAAGATACTTTTTTTATAACCAAACTTACAATCTCTGTTTTTTAAAATTTTAATCTTTTTATTGTTTAGATTAAACGTTTCAACCGTTTCAACGACGTCTTTCATGGATTTTTGAAACGCCCCGGCATTGCCAAAAACCGCCCCGCCAACAGTTCCCGGAATTCCCGAGGCCCACTCCAAACCTGTTAGCCCGGCTTTTCCCGAAGCCCTTACCAATTGTCCTAACGTTACTCCTACCTCGGCCATAATTTTAGTATTCAGTATTTTGTATTTAGTATTTTGTATTTTAACTACTAACCCTTTAAATTCTTCATCCGAAACCAGTAGATTGCTTCCTCCGCCCAAAACAAAAAACGGCAATTTTAATTTCTTTGCCGCCTTTACAGCTTTAATCAGGTCCTTTTTTGTCCTGGCTGTAAAAAAATATTTCGCCCGGCCGCCAATCTTAAAAGTGGTATGATTCTTCAGTGAAACATCTCTTTGGAATTCCATAAAAGTCAATGAGCCGGGAGAGTTAACTCCAAACTAAGTCTTTAGTGAGTGCTACCTCCCGACTCAGTTATATTTTAACAAATCGTTATATACCGAGCAAGGCGAAGTCGAGTGAAGGTGAAAAAGAAGAATCTTCTTTGACAATAAAAACAGCAAGTCTTGCTCGAGGAAGACCTGCTGTCGACTTAGTAGAGCTGCGATTTCTCGCGCACTCACTGCTTGAATGATAGCAAATTAAAACTGTTCTGTCAAGTATGCTTCCCATTCGGGATTAATCTCTATTGCCTCTTTGATTTTCTCTGCTATCAAATCATTATCGCCTATCATTTTAGCCACTTGAATGACTATCAAATGGGAATTAAAAACTCGCGGTTCAAGCTCTACTGTTTTTTCTGCCAGAACCAAAGCTTCTTGAAAATTTCCCTGGAAAGCCCGCGTCTGAGCCAGTTCCCAATATCCCTGCTGGTTGGTCGGGCTGAGCTCTATGGCTTTTTTCAAAACTTCTTCTGCCAGAGGAAGTTTTTCCGGATCAATCCGGGAATAAAGATTATAAATTCTCCCCAATTTAAGATAGGCCCTGAAATCTAAAGGCGATTCTCTTCTGCTTTCTTCCAGCTCCTGGCTCAAAAAATCAAGTTCTGTTTTAAACTCTTCTGCCGGAAGGCTCTTTGCCTCTTCGCTCTGGGAAAAACTTATTGCCCTGTCGGCAAACATTTCCCTGATTTGATATTTTCCAAGGGGAGAAGTCTTTAAGGTTTTTTCGCCAAGCAAAGCTCTTTTATCAGGACTCTGAACGCGAATAGTGTCAATAACGCTTCTATTGGCTTTGGTCGGCTGAACAACAAATTTAAAAAAGGAAAAAATAAAGAAAATTAAAATAACTGCCAGAATCCCTTTCTTAACAGAATTAACCCCGGGTTTAAGGTCTTTTCCCGGCCCGGAACCGGTCAAACCTCCGACAAATCCCAGAACCAAAAAGAACATTAAATAAGAATTAATCATATCAAAAACAGTCAGGTTTTGAATGGAATAGGCAATTAAAGTTACGGAAAAAATTCCGGCTGTCCAAAAATCAA
>Ga0172366_10004158_pt1 | contig 11411 bp, 7 predicted proteins | sample LakKivSesite69cm_FD_114533 | JGI IMG/M metagenome (GOLD analysis project Ga0172366, IMG submission 114533) | Sediment microbial communities from Lake Kivu, Rwanda - Sediment site 69cm | ecosystem: Environmental > Aquatic > Freshwater > Lake > Sediment | place: Rwanda: Western Province, Lake Kivu...
CACCGATGCCAAAGCCCAGGTGGCCATAGGCGAATCGGTTCAACTGATTCTGGGCATGGGAAAAATCACGGAAAAAATCGGCAATACATTGTTTGAAGTGTCATCCAATGCTTTTTTCCAGACCAACACGCGCCAGACCCAGCGTCTCTTTGAAACCATTGTACAACTGGCCGATTTTCAAGGCGATGAGATTGTCTACGACCTGTACTGTGGCACGGGAGCCATTGGGATCTTCATTGCAGACAAAGTAAAAAAAGTTCTTGGCATTGAAGTGATCGAATCGGCCATAAACGATGCTCACAGAAATGCCGAACTAAATCACTCCTCCAATGTGCATTTTATCCTGGCCGACATGAAGGACGCTCTACAGAACTCCGATTCCCTCATCGTCCAACACGGCGCTCCTCACGTGGTCATTCTGGATCCACCTCGAGGAGGCACACATCCCAAAACAGTGAAACACCTCCTGCACCTTGCACCTCCCAAAATCATCTACGTGTCCTGCAATCCTGCCGTTTTAGCCCGTGACCTCCAGATTCTCTGCGATAAAACCTATACCCTGAAAATCGTGCAACCCGTGGACATGTTTCCCCATACCGGGCATATTGAAACCGTGGCGTTGCTTACTAAAAACACCTGATAGTAAAGTTACATTATAACTTTTTCTTGATTTCTAAGAAGGTACTTACTATATTTCTATCGATTATTTCATATTAAGTAAAACCAGTAAATTTCTTATATACTCTCCTATTCATCATTTTACAACCGAACGAGGGGAAAGATTGGAGTTAGATAATTGCAGGTTAAACTACAACCATATTATTCAATATCTTTAGAAGAGATCAAACAAAAAGTCTCTAAGAAAAATGGTAAAAAGAGACCAAACCTAGACCAACAAGTAATCTTTGATAATTTTAAATACTCAAATGTCAAAGAACAGATTAATGAATATGGCGAAACCGTTACTAGAGTTGATGGTGATATTCCAGAAGATTTACCAATTGAAAACGAAAAACGATTCTTATTCATTAGTTATGACCAAACAAGCTTTACACATGGACTTCATAAATATCCTGCAAAATTCTTCCCAGAGCTGCCAAGATGGTTCATAAAAAGATTTTCCAATAAGAGCGATACTATTCTTGATCCCTTCGCTGGCAGTGGAACAACAAATGTAGAAGCATTATTAAATGAACGAAACTCTGTTGGAATTGATGTAGATCCATTCTCAAGGTTTTTATCCAAAATAAAAACGACACCCCTTGATAGTGATGACCTGAAATTAAACCAAGAGAAATTATTACAACTAACCTTAAAATACAATCCCCTGAAAGTCACTGAAAGTGACATACCCAATTTCCCCTATAGAGACAATTGGTTTAATAAAGATATCATATTGGAATTAGCCTATATCAAGAAATCAATTCGTGAGTTGGACACCGAAATTGATATCCAAAATTTTTTTTATATTTGTTTTTCTTCTATTATACGTTCTGTATCGAACGCAGATGATAATTGTACAAGGACTGTAGTGAGAAAAAAACTAAATAAAAAAATATGTCCTTCCGATGCACTTACAAAATTTACTGAAAGATTACTGATGAATGTTCCCAAAATGATAGACTTTTCTAAAAGATGTAAAAGAAATATCAAAGTAGAATTTCCTCCAAACCAAGATGCTCGATTTATCAATTATAAAAAAAATTTCTTTGATTTAGCCATAACTTCGCCACCTTATGCAAATGCAGTTGATTACCCAAGGACTCATCAACTCGAAATATACTGGCTCGGTTTCGAATCAGGATCGCTAACACCTTTAAAGAAAAAACATGTAGGTACTGAAAGTGTTACTGTAACAGATTATCGTAATCTCCATAAACTTGGTATCAAAATCGCTGATAGTGTAATTGAAAAAATATTCCAAAAAGATCCAAGAAGAGCTTATATTGCTTATAAATATCTCTATGACATGAATCTAAATTTAAAGGAAGTGTATAGAGTTTTGAAACCAAATGGTTATTATATAATTGTAGTTGGCAATAATAAAATTAGAAATGAGTTGTTTGAGAACTGGAAATACATTAAATCATTAGCAGAAAACGTGGGCTTTTTTGTAGAAAATTATTTTGCATCTGAGATTATCAATCATTTCATTAAAGTGCCACGTGAGGAAAGAATAAATACTGACTGGGTACTTGTTTTAAAAAAGTAAAAATGGAGTGTTGATTAAAATGGATAACTCAGAAACAAAAGGACGGCAATCATCTATTGAAGGTTTTGCACATGAACACATAGTCGCTGGTATATTGATGAAAAAATTCCAAAATGTTTCTTTAGTAGATCTTCCATTATCACCGTATGATATTATCGTTGCTTTTAAAGAAGAAAATGGCATGGAGAACATAATCCGAGCTCAAGTAAAAACTTCAAAAAATCGTATCAGTTTTACGGGTGGTACAAGGGGTGGTGTAGATAGATACTATAAATCTGGTGTCAAAGAATATACACAATCCACAGCAACGTCAGACATTGTAATCGGTATTAAGCCCATTGGAGATGACTCTTATGAACTGTATTTTATCCCAACTATTTTAATTGAAAAACTAAATCAAAAAAGTATCTCATTATCAAAAATTCAAAGGCTAAAAAACAATTATACTCTTTTTAAATATTGTAAGAATCATGATTTCGTCCTAAATGAATGTAAAAAATATGGCCTCATTTAAAATCATCTTTTTTTTCCTCTTATTCCTTAATACTCTCTTTCCTATAAACCTTTACTCATATCTTGAAGTAACCACCCTCATGGTCCCTATGCGGGACAGTGTTCGTCTTGCGACCGACGTTCATCTTCCGGCAGGCGACAGTGGGCCCTGGCCAACCATTCTCATCCGGACACCTTACAGTCGGCAAAGCATCACGGACGAAGGGATTGTCACAACTTTAACAGAAAATCTAAAGTATGCGATCGTGATTCAAAACACCCGAGGCCGATTCGAGTCCGAGGGAGCCGATTCCATTTTTTTTTCGGACGGATGGGGCAGAGTTCGGGATGGCTACGACACCGTGGAATGGATTGCACAGCAGTCCTGGTCCAACGGGAAAATCGGCATGTGGGGGGCTTCCGCATACGGCATTACCGCGTATATGGCTGCCGGCGCAGCGCCACCGCATCTCACCTGCTGTCTGGTCATGGTGGCAGCTTCCAACCTCTACGAAGACGCGCTCTTTTACAGCGGCGTGTATCGCAACTCCCTCGTAGACGACTGGCTTTTGAGTCAGGGAAGCGAGCACCTGAACGACTTTTTTATCCAACATCCCAATTACGAATCGGTCTACGACATTGTGAACCTTTCCACCCGATACGACAGCGTCAACGTTCCCATTCTCCACATCGGCGGCTGGCACGACATCTTCCTTCAGGGACAGATCCATGCGTTCTGCGGGATTCAAAATCGTGGCAGGTTCAGCGCTGCAGGAAAACAGAAACTCATCGTAGGCCCTTGGACGCACAACATGCTCTCTCCTTTCTGCGGCGAGCTCACTTTTCCAAGAAGTCAGGATGTGGATCTGATCGGCCTCACGATGGGCTGGTTTGACACCTGGCTGAAAGGAATACAAAATGGAATGGATTCCCCTGCGGTTTGTTATTATCTCATGGGAGATGCGGATCAAAACGAGGGGCCAGGCAACCGGTGGTTTGAGAGAAACGACTGGCCTCCTCCTTCCGAGCAAACGTCCTTCTATCTCAGACAAGGGGAACTGCTCAGCACAGAAGAGCCGACGACTCTTGAATCTCCGGATGCATTCGTCTATGATCCCCAAAAGTGGGTTCCTACTCTTGGAGGACGGAATTTAAACATTCCGGCCGGATCCTACGACCAGCGGCCGCTTGAATCCAGAGCCGATGTTCTGATCTATACAACACCCCCTCTGATCCATCCTCTGACTGTCGTTGGTCCAATCACGGTCACCTTATGGGCCAGCTCTGACGTTTTGGACACGGACTTCACAGCCAAATTGTGCGACGTCTATCCTGACGGCAGATCCATGCTTGTGGCCGACGGCATCATCCAGGCCAGACACCGGAACTCGCTTCGGACAGAAGAATTTTTGACCCCAGGTGAGATCACCCAATTCACCATTGATCTTTGGTCCACGGCCATTGTTTTTGCGCCTACACATCGTATCCGACTCTCCATATCCAGCTCCAACTATCCACGTTTTGAGAGAAATCCCAACACAGGAGAACCCTTTCGAAAAAACACCCACACACGCATCGCGCATCAGACGGTTTATCATGATGCCGAGCATCCTTCTGCCCTCATGCTTCCAGTGACCGAAGGCGACCCCTTCCATGTATTTGCAGTGGAAATGGGACCGTGCATTCTGGGGCAGAATTATCCCAATCCCTTCAACAAGGAAACATCCATTCCCATCCATTTTCCTGGGGAAGAAACCGAAATGGGAAATCCCTCACCCAAGGTGGACGTGCATATCTACAATCTTTTAGGACAGTGTGTCAGAAGCTGGAGGCTGTCTCCCCATCCAGACGATCGTATCATCATTCCGTGGCGGGGAGAAGATCACGAAGGACATCCTCTCTCCTCCGGTGTCTACATTGTCCGCCTAAGATTTGGAAAAATTGTGGAGACACGAAAAATCATTTTATTAAAATGACCCTCTGTTCACGGTACAAAGGAATCGTATTATGGAAACCTTATACTACACCTTTTTGAAAACTCCGATTGGAGAACTCCTCATTGCCTCATCGGATAAAAATCTGGTCCGTATCATTCTGCCAAAAGAAGGTGCTTCCGATCTCTTCTCTCGACTCAAGAAGGATTTTCCTCGGGCAAATCTGATCCGCGACGCAGGGAAAAACCAGAAAGCATGTCAGGAACTCCTGGAATATTTCCACGGAGCGCGCACGTCGTTTACAGTTCCTCTGGATCTCCGGGGAACCGAATTTCAACAATCGGTGTGGAAAGCTGTGGCCAGGGTCCCCTACGGAAAGACCTCCAGTTACGGAGAAATCGCCCGGAAGATCGGAAAACCCAAAGCGTGTAGGGCTGTGGGAAATGCCAACCGCGCAAATCCCATTCCCATTGTTATTCCTTGTCACCGAATTTTAGGCTCTGACGGCTCCCTGACAGGCTTTGGGGGAGGAATCCATCTCAAAGAAAAACTGTTGAATCTGGAAAATAATTCTTGACATTCTCTCAAGAAAGTATAATTTCGGAGAAACGGGGAACCCTTTCAGGATACTTTCTTTCCTATTCCACAAACAGAACGCCTTTCTGACTATCAAGGCATAGAAACAAAAAATGTGATTTCGAACCAAAACACATCGGACGAGTGAATAACCAACCGGCTCAAAAGGAGGTGAAAATTTTTATGCCAATCTGGGTTTGTGGAAAATGTGGTCACAGAGTCAAAGGCCAGTGCCGACCCAAAAGCTGTCCCAAGTGCGGTGCTTCCAAAGAGAGGTTCGAAAAAGATGAGGAAAATGAATGACCGTTTCTCAATCATATGAAGAGGGAGGGAATCATGAATACAAAAAAATTTATCTTCGCAAGCATTGCTGTTTTCATTTCTGGAGAAATCCTGGATTTTATCATCCACGGTCTGATCCTCAAAGGAGCATACGAATCTTTGACCCTTTGGCGAGCGGACATGAATTCCTTGATGTGGGTGATGCATGTCACATCGTTGATCTTTGCATTTCTTTTCGTTTACATTTTTACGAAGGGATACGAGAGTAAAGGCGTGATGGAAGGCGTTCGATACGGACTGCTCATTGGACTGATTATGACTCTTACGAGTTCACTTGGTCAATATGCCATGTATCCGCTTCCCTTCCGCCTGATCATCCAATGGTTTGTCTTCGGAATGATCGAATTTATCATTTTGGGAATCGTAGCCGCAGCGATTTATAAACCGGCGAAGAAATAGTTCCCTCTTGAATCGAAGGTATGAAAAAACGTCCCGAAAAACTTTTCGGGACGTTTTTTAAATGAACTACCCCGCCGCAAGCCCGCCTCTGGCGGGATTCACGTCCAGGAGGCTGTGGCGATCTTCTTCCGAATGTTTTCAATGTTACTGGATCAGCATCATCTTCTTAATGAATACATTGGACCCTGCTTCCAGTCGGTAAAGGTAAAGTCCTGTAGGCACCTTCTTGCCTTCGTGATCTTTTCCGTCCCACGGGACAATATGCACACCCCCTCTTTCCTTGCCTTCGATTAAAACCCGGACCTTCTGTCCCAGTTGATTGTAGATCACCAAACGAACAGAGCTCTCTTTGGGCAGATGGAAGGTTATTTTTGTTTCCGAATTGAAGGGATTGGGATAATTTTGAAAGAGCTGAAATTCGGCAGGCAGCACTTCATCGGGATCTTCCACATCCGAAGACACATTGATCAGCACTATTCCGAAGTTTCGACTTTTTTGGTAAAGTCCTATTTCATCCCAAGCGACGACCCACCACAAATACCCCCCATTCTGCAACTGGTCGTCGGGGTAAAACATGAACGAAGTATCTGATACCGTACTGTGCCCCACTCTTTTCGACGTGGCGCCTCCCTGAGTCCACATCTCCCACTCATACCGTACTCTACTTCCTGGATCCGGATCGTACGATCTCTGCCAAAGGAAAAGCATGGAATCCGGCCATAGAGCGACATCCATCAGCAGAGGTTCCAGAAGGTTAAACGAACCTGGAGGATCCGGCTTGTTTGTGACTGTAACATAACTCGTATCCGTATCCGAAGCTCCTGACGTATCGGTGACAATATAACAAACTTGCTCCGTACCTGAATAATGAGGAGCTCCATAAAGAAGAAACATGCTGTGCTGAAAATCCGCAGATCCCTTGATGTATGGATTCTCGGCTATACGAAAACGCAAATCCTCAATATTATCATCAACGTCTGAAACCAAAGCACGATAATAAGAGAAAGGTATTCTTAACGTATCGTTCTCTACAAAAGTGGTATCTGGCACATGCGTCCATCGGGGAGGATCGTTTACTGGATTTACTTTATATCGTACCTGCGTGGTATCTGATAAATTCGAAGGATCCTTTACAATGAGAGTAAGAATTTCCTGACCCGACCACTCGCTGTCAGGAACCGCAACCGTCAAAACGCGATTGTTCAGAGTGACCAGAAGCGCCTGGTTTCCGTAAAAACTCCAACGCATTTCATCCGCTCTGTTATCCAAATCCAAAACAAAATCATCCAAAAGAAGAGGAGCAAAGTCACCTCCCTCATCAATGATCTGATTTGGAATGGAAAGGATGACAGGTGTCTCTTTGGCTATCTTCACAGTCGCACTGTCCAAACCCACACCACCGTCATTGTCTTGTACTTTCAACCATACGATATATTTGCCTATGTCATTAAAGATTCTCGAAACATTCTGGCCCGACGTTTCGAAGGATCCATCCCCATTCAAGTCCCAGGAATACTTTAATATATCTTCCACTCCCGGATCAAAAGCACTGCCGGATAGCTGAACCGTCGCATTGACTGAACCGAGATAGGGACCGCCTGCCTCTGCCACGGGAGCCACATTGAGCACCTTCACATTCAGCGAGTCCTTTCCACTGCCGCCATCATCATCGGTTACCGTCGCCTTAACACAAAAAGTTCCGTTCCCTTCGTCACGATAGGCATGTTTCACTTGCTGCTGATTGCTGACTTGACCGTCTCCAAAATCCCAGCCGATAATAACACTGTCCTGTCCTGGATCGTTGATGCTGCACGAAAATGTCAAGGTGTCTCCTTCGTTTGCGGTCAAATCGTTCCCAATATCAACGGAAGGAGGCACATTGTGAATCGTCACTGTAGTTGTATCATAGTCGTACTGTCCACTTCTGTCTTTTACTCGGAGAACAATCCTTCCATTAAAATCATCCCAGAAAGTGTATGATACTTTTGACAAAGTCGTTGTAAAGTCATGCGTCCCGTCCATTTGCCAATCCAAGGCGTACTCCACGATTCCAGGGTTCTGTCCTTCATCCGTGGAGGCAGACATGTCGAGTTGGATCGGAGTGCCTTCGTTTCCAACATACGGTCCACCTGCGGATGCTGTAGGAGGAAAATCTCCGACATCTCGGAGATACTGGAGTTTGATTCTCAATTGCGACTCATTGGCAGGATAGACAAGATAAAAATTATTGCGGTAAGCGCGAATAAGATGCGAATTCCTTCCATCGTATCCATCGCAATTGCTCGCCGTAGACACAGGTACTGACCATGTCTCTCCTTTATCAGAAGACAAGGTCACTTTAAGTGCACCGTAAGGCTGAGTCACGTAGGCAATCGCTACATATTGTCCGTCCTCGGTAGCGGCCACAGAACTTATTCCCCATCCTTGCCCACTATTCCACGACTCCAAATCGTTTTTTCTTGTTGCTGCTAAATCCCGTATTTTGACATTTTGCTCGTAACGAACATAGCGTATGGATCCTACTCCTCCCCGAGACAGATCTATCTGTGTGCCATAACAAATGTGCACATTCCCAGCAGAGTCAGCAAAAACATCCGGCGACCCGTTACGGCCTGTACAGTCGGAAGATTGGATCTCGCCGACTTTCGAAATAGTCGTTCCACCATCCAAAGATCGGTATAAAGTAATTTTACCTTTTGGATCTGGCAAACCCAAGACAATGTATACATTACCGCTCGGGGTAGCGTCTATTTCAAACCGATTGTCCACCCGATAGGGTGTCAGTTGATCCTGTGTACGAACAATTTTACCGTTGAGAATCTGATAATAGGTAGCCTGACCCCAGGGCAGTTCTTCCCCACTGACGCTTTGGACAATGTGGACACGATCGTTTGCATCAACAGCGATGCGTACAACATACCCACGATACACATTACTGGAAATCAAAATAGAAGGCAACCATCCTGAAGCATTCCTTCGAATATAATAAAGGTTGTAAGTCCAATCTTCCGCCTTGCCTACAGGTTTTCGATACAGAATATGGGGATACCCCATTCTATCCACGGCAACGGAGGCACCAAAATGCCATTCACCCAGATCGCCCATGCTTCCAGGAACAGGTTGCTGAAAAAGGATATTCCCTACAGAATCCATTAACGTATAAACAACACCCACCCCTTGTTGCATCGAAACAATATGAAGATTGCCATTGGCTTTGTCTATATCAAAATCGGGATTCGTTCCTATAGCAACAACAATAGGATCTGACCAGTGGCCATTCCACGGAGTTTGTGAAAATCCATGGGTGGCAAGTGCCAACAGCGCCACACTGAGAAATAGACCCTTTTTCATGTATTTTTACTCCGGGATGAATGAATATGCACCACTTCCCCTCCCCATTGACCAAAAATCAGCCGTCTTTCCTTGTTACTGATTAAAATATTTTTAACTTGTGACTACACCGCCAGAACTGTGCCACACATCGGTTTTCAAAATGCGGATGTGCAACTTAGCCCAAGTTCGACACTTGGGTCATTGTTAGAAAATTTTTTACGCTCAGAGTGTACAAAAATTTTTAAAAGTTGATCTCAGTTCTTTGAAAACCCCGTGTAGTGAAAACCTACCCTCTTGATTTTTATAATAATAGTATGCATATTTAAACATGTATTTAAGAAAAATAAGCATCAAGAAAGATGGTAAAGATCATCCTTATTGGGCATTGGTTGAATCGTATAGAACCCCAAAAGGACCAAGACAACGGGTTATTTCATATCTTGGAGAAATGGATGCATCGGGTCGTCTTGGTATCAAGAACGCTGTTACAGGACAGACAAGTTATCAAAAGGATATGTTCGAAGACCAGGAGCCGGAATGGGTTGAGATCAACGTTCGAGGAGTTCGTACAGAGAAAGTCAGGGATTTTGGAGATATCTGGCTTGCCTTCCAACTCATTCGACGTCTCGGTTTGTATGAGTTTTTCAAAAAGGTCATGCCTTCCGTTCGAGCGAGAGTAGCCTGGGCTGATCTGGCCTGTGTTTTGACAATCTCCAGGTTTTGTAATCCGAGCAGCGAACTTTATATTGCAGAACATTTTTATGGACACACGGCTTTCCCTGATATCATGGGAATTCCTGATTATCAAATTTATGAGAATCGTCTTTATCGTGCCATGGATAAACTTCTGCCTCATAAAGATGCACTTGAAGAACATTTGAAAGAACGATTTGGAGAACTGTTTCACATAGAATACAATTTGTTACTCTACGATATTACATCGACCTATTTTGAAGGGGAATCCAAAGACAATTCTCAGGCCAGGCGCGGCCATTCCCGGGACAAACGTCCCGACTGTAAACAAGTGCTCATCGCTCTTGTTGTCACCAAAGAAGGGATTCCTCTGGGTTATGAAGTTTTTGAAGGCAATCGTCATGACAGTACCACCGTTGAAGAGATCGTAGAAAAGATGGAATCCCGTTATGGCTCTGCTGACCGCATCTGGGTAATGGATCGCGGGATGACCAGCGAAGAAAACATTGAATTTCTTAAGGCTGGCAACAGAAAATATATCATCGGCACCCCCAAGAGTGAATTAAAGAAATTTGAGAAAGAACTGTTATCCAAAAACTGGCAGAGCATACGGGATGATCTGGAAGTCCAATATTGCAACTCTCTTTATGGAGAAGATGAATTATTCATTCTCTGTCGCAGTTGCAGTCGCAAAGAAAAAGAACATGCGATTATCGAGAAGTTTTCTGAACATATTGAAAAAGGGCTTGGAAAGATACACGTCGGTTGTGAAAAAGGGAGACTTAAGAATCCAAGTGTTGCTGAACGTCGTATAGGCCGGCTTCTTGAACGGAATACGCGTGCAGCAGGGATATATGAAATCAAAGTCAAACAGAATGAAGACAAAACACTGACACTCGCTTGGTCCAAACGTGAAGAACGCAAAGACTGGGCTCGGCTGTCTGAAGGCTGTTATCTCTTGCGATCCAATGTGAAAGACTTGTCCGCAGAAGAACTCTGGCAGGCGTATATTCATCTGACAGATGTTGAATCTGCCTTCCGAATTCAAAAAAGTGATCTGGTCTTGAGGCCTATCTGGCATCAAAAAGAAGAACGTGTTCAGGCTCATATCTTTGTCTGCTTCCTTGCCTTTGTGTTATGGAAATGCCTGGCACAAATGTGTAAACAAAATGGTCTTGGGAATGAACCAAGAAAAGTGATTGATGAAATCAGTCGTATCAAATTAACCGATGTCATTCTACCAACTCGTAAAGGGATCGATATTAAACTGCATTGTGTTTCAAAACCTGATAAACATCAGCAAATACTCTTACAGTATTTAGGGTTACAAATACCATCACGATTAATAAAAAATCTTAAAATGTAGTGTAAATTTGAAACAATTTTTATTATAATTATTAAACTTATAACACCCAAGTGTCGAACTTGGG